>Ga0114931_10003835_pt1 | contig 18934 bp, 19 predicted proteins | sample 2SBtaG_FD_89579 | JGI IMG/M metagenome (GOLD analysis project Ga0114931, IMG submission 89579) | Deep subsurface microbial communities from Kolumbo volcano to uncover new lineages of life (NeLLi) - 2SBTROV14_V59a metaG | ecosystem: Environmental > Aquatic > Marine > Volcanic | place: Kolumbo...
CCTCGCGCAGGCAAAGCAGTTTGCCTACTTGTTGGCACACTCGTTGCCACTCGTGAGCCAGCAGAGGGACTCGAACCCACGACCTGAGCTTTACAAAAGCCCTGCTCTACCAACTGAGCTATGCTGGCGTATTGTGAACACACAAAATTATTTCTTTTCTGCGCGTTTTTTCAACCCTTCCTTGTGATTACTGATGTTCTTAAGGAAAACCGATGCCGCTCCCCTTTTTGAATGTTCCGTGTTGTCGTTCATTTTTGCCACAAAGGAGCCGTAGTGTTTCCGCGCACCCTTTCGAACGGAACTCACCGTATATCGTGCTACCGGCACAGTAGCACGCACTCCGCGCACAAGCAACCGTTTTATATGTGGGAAAAACACGCGCCACATCATCTCTCGCACAAACCATAGCTCTGCCGGATCTGTTGTTCGACCATCACTCTTTGTTTCAGAATCGGGAAGCACTGCACGTGACGAAGTAGGCGCAACGAGCATTCGATATGTAATCATCCCAACGACTCCCGCCAAAGAGATGATGAACAATATGAAAAGAATAGACATACACTATTTCCCGGCAACCGAGAATCGCACGAATCGCACCACTTCCGTCTTTTCGCCGAATTTTTGGATAGCGGCTTCGATGAGATCTTTTATGGTCATATCACCATCTTTGACAAACGGCTGTTCCAGGAGTGTGCGCTCGGAAAGATACGAATTGATCTTTCCGGTGAGCATTTTTTCTTGGATCTCCTTCGGTTTTCCCGACTCTTTCACCTCCTTTTCGTAGAGTGCCGTGACCTTTGCTTTTTCTTCGTCAGACACGCGGTCGATCGATACAAATTCCGGATCATTCGCGGTCACCTGCATGGCAATATCATGCGCAAGTTTTTTGAAATCTTCATTCCGCGCGACAAAGTCAGTCTCGCAAGCAAGCTCAACCATCGCGCCGACATTTGAATTGGTATGAACATAAGAGGCAATAACACCGGCACCGAGCGTTCGGCCAGCTTTCTTTGAAGCAACCTCTTTCCCTTTCTTCTTCAGGATCATGACTGCTTTCTCTCGGTCACCGCCGGCCTCCTCAAGCGCTTTTTTACACTGCATGATCGATATACCGGTCTGGTCACGCAATGATTTGATCTGTTCAGTGGTAATATCCATGAAAAATTATATTAAATTATCTATAATCAACAAACAAAATTATTGTGCCGCTGAAACAGTGCCCTTTTTGTAGGCGGCAACAATATGATCGGTGAAGAATTTTATGCTCGAAACAGCGGAATCGTTTGCCGGGATCGGATAATCAGACCACCCCATATTACAATCAGATCCGGAAAGGCTCACCACCGGGATGTCGGCCGAACGAGCTTCGGTAACGGCAATATACTCACTCTTGGGGTCAATCACAAAAAGTGCCGCCGGGAGTTCCGTCATCGGGACCAACCCGGAAAACAGTTTGTTGAATTTCTCGATTTCTCGCGCAAAATTAAGCTGTTCTTTCTTTGTGTATTTTGAAAGTTCCCCACGTTCTTTTTTCTCCGCAAGATCGGTGAAGTAATTGATCCTCTTTTTTATTTCTGAGAAGTTCGTAATAGTACCACCAACCCAACGATTGGCTACATACGGCATCTCGAGAGATTTCGCGGCGTCAACAATGATCCGGCGGGCTTCATTCTTCGTTCCAACGAAAAGAATCTGCTTCCTGCGCTTTGCCAGATCTGCAACAAACTCCAGAGCGGCAGATAAACGAGCCGAAGTCTTTTCAAGATCGAATATTTCAACATTGTTCTTGGCACCGAAAATAAACTGCTTCGCGGAGGAGTGCCGACGCGATTTTGAGTACGCAAAATGAGCACCAACGGAAAACATCTCGTCGAGAATATCATTTTGGCCTTTTTCTTCGGTTTCTGTCATATTATTCACCATGGGAAACAAGTTTAACAAAGATCATTCTGAAATGCAACTCTCTCGGTCATGGCTGAGTAAACACCGGCTTTATTCTTCCGCCTTCCGCGCAACCTCATCGGCGATGGTATTAAGAATGGATTCGATCCCTCCGGCAAAAATTTGCTCAAGATTACTCCATGAGTGTTTGATACGATGGTCAGTTACCCGATCCTGCAAGACATTATACGTTCGTATCTTTTCGGAACGATCGCCGGTGCCGATCTGATTTTTCCGATCGTTCGATACTGTCGAGAGATCTTTTTCGCGTGCCGCTTCTTCCAGTTTCGCAACCAAAATACTCATTGCTTTTTCACGATTTTTTAACTGACTACGTTCACTGGTACAACGAACCGCAATTCCTGTCGGCTTATGAATGAGTCGCACGGCAGTTTCAACCTTATTTACGTTCTGTCCGCCCGCCCCACCTGACCGCGAGAACTCAAGATCGATGTCAGCAGGAGCGATCGTAACTGTGCTCTTCTTTCTGATCGGCATCACCACAACCGACGCTGTTGAGGTATGAATGCGCCCCGATTTTTCCGTTGCAGGAATCCGCTGGATACGGTGCACCCCCATCTCAAATCGCAATTTACGATACACATCTTTTCCTTTGATCTCAAAGGACGCTTCCTTGTAACCGCCGAGTTCGCTCACCGATTCATGGAGCGTGGTAAAGCCCCAGCTCTGCTTTTCAGCATAACGTTCATACATGAGCGCAAGATCGCGCGCAAAGATCGCTGCTTCTTCTCCACCCACGCCGGCACGAACTTCGAGGATAAGCTCGTTCGGATATTCATCCTCTTCACGTTCCGCGTGCACAATAGACTTGATCTGATCAGCGATCGCTTCTTTTTGCGCAACAAGCTCTGCCGCTTCTTCCCGGGCAAGGTCACCCATCGAAGGGTCATCTTCGGAGAGCTTCAACACATCGCGCTCTTCACGCGAGAGGCGCTCATATTCCTGTGTCAGAAAGGCGGTCTTGTGATTTTTCTTGAGCTCTTCAAGATCAAATTCAGATTCGAATTGTGTTTTGTTCGTGCTCATAAGCAACACGTAATTCTCCGAGAGCAGAACCCTCGGTTTATACCGTCAAAGAATGGGGCACGGTTATTTCTTTCCTTGTACCGCAGCTTGACGTTTCTTGAATTTTTCGACACGACCGCCGGTATCGATGATCTTCTCCTCGCCGGTATAGAATGGATGGCAAGCACTACAAATCTCGATCTCGATCGCTTCTTGGGTCGAACCCACGGTAAAAGTGTTGCCACACGAGCATGTCACTTTTGCCTCGGGATAATATTTCGGATGTAAATCTTTTTTCATAATGGTGTCTAAGGTTATACCAAAAACACTAAACTTTTGCAACTCTTGCTCCTATATTACCGAAGCCAAAGGTTTCGTTTAGATCAATTCCCATTCAACATTTAGATCTTCATTTAGATTTGATCTAAATGAGCACTCCATTTATCATTTAGATCAAATCTAAATTGGAGTTTAAATTTAAGGAAGATAAATGAAACATTTCTTTATTGCCCTTGCAAAATATCTATTTGATGTTGATATTTCACTGCAATATCCATAACATCATCGCCATAAAAAGCATACGCCGGTTTCTGCCAATTTCCACCTGCCAGATATCGAAGCGCGGCACGGCGCTCCGCCGTGTAACCACCCTTCGCAGCTCCACCATCTTTCAAGAGAAGCGCTGAAGCGATAAAAGCATCTTGCGGATCCCATGGGTTGGGAGGATTATGACCGGTGATCGAGGCAATAAGATCCGTATACCCCGCCCACGTTGTTGGCATGAACTGCGCCGGCCCCATTGCGCCACCGCACCCATAGTATGGTGCTTTCGAGACCGGCATAGCATCCGGGTCAAATCCAAGCGCACTCGTTATCGAGAGAAATGCTTTCTTTTGTTTCTCCGCCGACTTCGGATAACCGATACTTTTATAGCAATCATAGAGGTCGTCCTTCCAATTCCCCGAGCCGAGATTCTCACCAAGATTCGATTCCTCGGTGATGATCCCGAGTAAAAATGCCGGACGCACACCGGTCTTCTGGAACGCAAAGTTCGCGTAGTCAAGCGCTTTCTCGAACGGAATTGCCGCAGATCCGCGCAAAGAGAAAAGCTCTGTTCGTATTGCGGTCGCGTCCTTCTCTTTTGACTTAATAAGGTCTTGATATGCCTGTTCTTGCCCTTTGGTCTGTTTCAATATCTGCTGCTTTTTGTTTTCATCCCCCTCAAGCTTCCTCTGCTCTAATACCTGGATCTGTTTAAGTTCTACTTCCTCTTCGCGCTTACTCTCAAGTGTACTTTTTACCTTTTCGGTATTTTCTTTCACACTTTTCACCTCTGCAAGAGAAGCGGTAAGAGATTGATTCAAAGCCTCATAAGAATCAACATCAAAAAAAAGATCGGAGAGATTTTGGTTCGCAAGTATGATCTCAATGAACGAATATGCATCAACCTCATTGGTTTTCCGCATGAGCTGTGCTACAGACTCTTTTTCTCGTCTCATCTTCTCTGTGAGCGAACTAATGACCCCATTCTTCTCTAAAATATCATCGCCAAGGCCGGAGATGGTCAGATTGCGCGCGCGAATACTAAGCTTTGCTTTCTTGATCTTTGCATCAATGATCGCAATATCACGTTCAAGAGAAACAGATTCTCGTTGTTTAACCTGTAATATCTGCTGTTGTGCATCAATATCTTTTTCAAGCTGATCAAGCTCTGCTTGCAGCTGTGCGCGACGCGCCGCGACAGCACCACCACTGACCTGAGCAGAGATCCCACGTGCTGAAAAAAAGACGAGTCCAATGACCCCAATAATAATAATGATGCGAAAAGCACCCGATGTCTTCAGGAGGGATTGCGCGATATCAGGTGCGCATAAATAATAGTTGTCGCTATTTTTTTTCTTCACCTTCAGCATTCTCCTCTTCTTTTTTGCCTTTCTTCTCAACTTCGATCGAGGAGATATCTTGTTGCGGTTCTTCTTCTTGTTCTTCTTTCGCGGTTGAGGCAAGTACAACGATCTCTTCCGGATTCATTACTGCGGTTATCCCGGCAGGAAGTTTGATATCAGCAACAGTGATCTGACTATCAAGCTCAGCGAGCGAAGAAATGTCTACCTCGATCGCGTGCGGAAGAGCTGACGGAAGCCCTTTGATCTTCATCTCGTGCATGACCTTCACCAGTGTGCCACCAAGCTCCTTGATCGCTCCTGAAACGCCAACAAATTCGATCGGAACATCAACTTCTACCTCTTTCTTTTCGTCAATCGCGTAGAAATCAACATGGATTGGATATTCTTTTACCGGATCTTTTTGCACATCGTAAATGAGAACCTTTTTATTTCCTTTCGACAGAGCAAGTGAAACAACAGATGACTCTCCTGCTTCTCTCCATACACGCAAAAATTCAACTGCCGGAACAGAGATCGAGAGCGTCTCCGGTACCGAACCATATACAACCGCAGGCAAAAACCCCTCTTTACGCAATAAACGAGGGTTTGCTGATTTTATTCTCTCTTGTGATTCCAATGTAAGCATGGAGCTATTATATATAGTCGGCGTTAAAAATCAACCCCTCGCCCCACTCATTTAGATCTGATCTAAATTTCAACATTTCAACCACCTGCGCCTACCTCTGTTTAAGCCAAACGTAATTCGGACACACGATATCCGGATATACGCTACCGAAGGTCATCCTTTGCCGAAACGCAATGACTATTTGCCATTGAAAAGCGCCAGACGTTTTAAGACGACCGCTTTCACCGCCTCAACAGACGGCTTCATGATCCGATACGGCGCGATCTCATCGGGATGCGCGGCAATAAAATCGCGAGCGGCGTCTCGATACGCAATGCGAATTTCCGTATTGATATGTACGATAGAAATCCCCGCTTTGATCGCGTCGGTAAAATTCTCGTCTCTGATCCCCGACCCGCCATGCAGAACAAGCGGCGTACCGGTCGCCTCGCTGATCTCCCGTACACGATCGATATCAAGCTCGGGATTGGAAACATTTTTCAGCATACCGTGGATATTGCCAATTGCCGGCGCGAAGAGATCAATTCCGGTCTCCTCGACGAACCGCTTCGCATCATCCGGCGAAGTGAGCGTTGCCGGGTCGGTCCCGACACCTTCCGGAACACTATCGAGCATCTTTGATGACGTGCCGATATAGCCGAGCTCCGCCTCGACAAGAACGCCCGGGTTTGTGGCTCGCGCGTACTCAACACACTGTTTCGTGATCGCAATATTCTCTTCGGTCGGAAGCTTCGCGCCATCAAAGATCACTGCGTCAAAACCGGCATCGATCGCCTCCTTCACCCGCTCAAACGAGTAACTATGGTCCGCGTTGAGGAATATCGGATAATCAAATTCCTCGCGCAAGCTCTTCACGAGCGCCGCCGCCTGTCGCACGCCGACAAAATCACGCTCCCCCTCCGATACGCCGATGATGACCGGCAATCCAAGCTCCCGCGCCGCGCCGAATATCCCCCACAATCCTTCAATATTCGAAATGTTAAAATGCCCGACCGCAACCCCTCTTTCTCGCGCGTCTTCTATTGTTTCTTTTAGATTTTTCATAATGGTAAAATTATGCTGCCATGTACACTACTTAACTTATAAAAACTTATAAGAATGATAGCATAAAAAAAAGAGCACGCTTGTTGATAAGTTAAGCGTTCGTTTAGCAATTTAAGATAATTTAGATCAAATCTAAATGTTTTAAACAGCTATCTTATGGGGCATATGCTATACTGGATACATTAATCGAAAATAATAGTTTCATTTTTAGCTATGGAAAACGATTTTGACTTTATCGCCATCGGCGACATTACTACTGATGCGTTCATTCGCATTAAGCAAGCGAGTGTCTATTACGACAATAAAGATGACGAAGAAAAAATATGCCTTACCAATGGATCAAAGATCCCTTACGAGTCGCTCACCCTCGCACCAGCAGTCGGCAATAGCCCCAACGCTGCCGTTTCCGCCGCGCGCTTGGGTCTGTCATCAGCGCTTGTTACCGATCTTGGCAATGATGAATTCGGAGAACAAGATGTGGTAACATTGAAAAAGAACGGGGTTGATACTCGCTTCGTGAAAATGCACAAAGGGATGAAAAGTAATTACCATTTTGTCTTGTGGCACAAAGCGGAACGAACGATCCTCATCAAGCACGAAGAATACCCCTACGAGCTCCCTGATATGGGAAATCCGAAATGGCTCTATTTCAGCTCGGTTGGAGAAAATTCTCTTCCTTACCATCACGCGATCGCGCAATACCTCAACGAACATCCCAACGTAAAGCTCGCATTCCAGCCGGGAACGTTCCAGATCAAACTCGGACACGAAGAACTGAAGGATCTCTATGCTAGAACAGAAGTATTTTTCTGCAATAAAGAAGAGGCGGAGTTAATCCTTGGTATGAAAGAAGACGATATCCCGACACTCGCGCGTAAAATGAGCGACCTGGGACCAAAAATATCAGTTATTACCGACGGACCGCGCGGTGCGTTTGCGTTCGACGGAACTGATGTCTGGTTCATGCCTCCCTACCCCGATCCCGCGCCACCATTTGAGAGAACCGGCGCCGGCGACTCATTTTCTTCAACATTCACTGCCGCACTCGCACTTGGGAAAAGTGTCGACGAAGCACTTTCTTGGGGCCCGATCAATTCAATGTCAGTTGTCCAACATATCGGCGCGCAAGAAGGACTCCTTACTCGAGACAAACTCGAAGAGTATCTTGCAAACCGACCGGAAGACTACCAACCTAAAAAAGCATAGAGGTGACGAACGATCTCCGGAAACCCTGGGTAGTTCTCATACTGTCACCGATTTCGGTCTGCGGATGCCTCTCTCGAAAAGTACCGATGAACATACCATGATATGTTCATCGGTATGCTCATGCGAAGTTTTTCCTGAAGCAGTGACTGAGAGACAAAAGGTTAAGCGACTTATTTAGATCTGATCTAAATAAGTGGGTATTTTTCTGGGCACTTGGGGAAGCACTTGGGGGTGAAAACCCCCAAGTGAGATGTAATGAGGTGGATTTGCTGAGAAATTGAGAAGTTGCGTGGAGCGAAACAAATAAGCCAGCTTGAGAATATGTTACTCCTCCTGCTCGTTCACTAAGGGAAAGCTCACAATAAAATCAGTTCCTTTCCCTTTGATCGATTCAACTGATATGCGCCCGCCCATCTTGGCAATGATCTGAGCAGTGATCCAAAGCCCGAGTCCGGTTCCACGAATATCTTCTGTTTCCCTGTTGCGTACACGGAAGAATTTCCCAAAAAGACGCTTCTGGTCATCCGCTGAGATACCGATGCCAGTATCGCTGACACGGATAGACATACGGCCTTCTTCATTCTTTACGGAGACATCAACACTTTTCCCCTCCGGCGTATACTTGATCGCGTTACCGATCAGGTTCACTAATATTTGTTTTAACCGCTTCCCGTCAAGAGAAACAAATAATTCACCGGATGCATTGATCTGAAGATCGATGTTTTTTGCCTTACTGACCGGCATGAATGATTCTGCCACATCGTGAACGATTCCAACGGCCTCAACGCGCTTGATATCAAACTGCATTCTCCCCTGTTGAACACGCGCAACGTCGAGAATATCATTGATCAACGTGTTTAATTGCTCGACGGAAATATTGATCCGCTCCATGCTTTCCTTATCTTCATCGCTCATGTGTTCTTTTGAAAGCAGGTCGAGATACCCCCTGATAACGACAAGCGGTGTTCGCAATTCATGTGCCGCGATAGAGACAAAATCATCCTTCATCTTATCAACTTCTTCCAGACGACGATACAGCACCGCATAGTCAATAATCCGCGCGTGGCGAAGCAAAAGCAAAAAAATAACAAAAATAAGAATGCCGGTGAAAAGATACGCATTTTTGATACTTTGCGCCGCAAGCTGATCAATGTGAGCCATCGAGATATCAGAAAAGGCGACGCCGATCGGCTCCCCCGTCATATTGAGAATGGGCTTGACCACGCGCCAGTGCCGCACATTGCCCACATACTCTTGAAAAGCGAAAAATGAACCGAGTGTGGCACTTCGATAGCGGCCAGTATTCTCTTCGTCAAAAGAACCAACCTCACTTTGATCAAGCGACGCAACAACCTTAAAATTGTTATTCTCATACCGAACAACCTTAAATTTCTCAATAGAAGGGTTCTCTGCCGCAAGTGATTCGATCATCTCCTGAATTGATGTATTATCACCGGCAACAAGTTTCTCTCCCGCATAACGCGTGAATACATCGTACATCAGCCCGACCCGTTCTTGTTCAATACGTTCTTGATTTTTCCTCGCGGCATCAAGAAAGTTCTGACCGCTCGCAAGAAAAGCAATCGGTATCGCAACAAGGAGAAATAAGGTATAGAGAAGACCGGGGTTCGCTCTGACGACATGGAACCCGCGCAATACGCTTTTTTTTAAAAACGCAAACATAACACTATTGCATCTCTTCCGGTATCGGTTTGCGGCGACCTGCAATGATTCCGATCATAATAAGAGCAACACCCAAAATAAACACCATAACAAAGCCGATCAAATACAGACGTGACGTACCAAAAAGATTATTTTCTTCTCCACCAGAAGGAGCCGTTTCACTGCCAACCGTGACCGCTTCCGCTCGCTTCACAAACGGCAAAGGATCACTCTTGGCAAGAATACTCCCCGCGTTGTCGGTGATTGCGGCGTATACTTCGTGATTACCATCCTCAAGCTCGCGATCAAGGGAATAGGTCCAATCTCCATCACTATTCGTCTTCACGATAACGACAACCGGCTACTGTAAATGTAGAGAGTAACAAAGCTATCTGGCAGCCCCTTCCCCGAGAAAACAATATTTTGCGTCTGTTGTTTATTCCCGCTATTATGCACTGAAACATTTTTACTCCCGTCATCGTGCGCTGAAACATTTTTGAGCGCGACATCATGAACGGCAAGAATGTCACTCCGAGTCGTGCCACTTTCTTTCGGGCTTTCATATACAATAGAAGTCTCGGACACTTCATTAACCGGGTCAAACCCACCGAGGATTTCTGCGCCATCCGTATACCCATCATTATCAGAATCGGGAGAAGTCGGGTCGGTGCCGTAAATGTTTACCTCGTCATAATCAGAAATACCGTCGTGATCAAAATCCTTCAGAGCTTTATCATCCACCCGTTCGGAGATCTTTTTTTCCTTTTCACGAATGACCACCTCTAAATTTTCAACTCGCTTTCGTGTTGACTGGCGAACCTCCCGAAGGCGTTTCGCGACGCGCGGATCGGCTTCTGATACGTTCTGCGCTTCTCTGATCCGTTCCAAAGAAAGATCGATGTTTTGTAAGATTCGCTCCTTTGCCGCTTCAAGATGAACGCGATCACCCTGTCGAACACTTTCATTAATCGCTTGTGATTCTTTTTTTACCGTCTCTCTAAGTTTTTGCCTCTCATGCTGAAGTACATTTTCAACCTGATGTTCATCCGTAGAAGTGGAGCTTTTATTCGCCTCGCTCTTAAGATTTTTTGAATACTCTTCAACGGTGCCGACAAGACTCTCTTTAACCGTAGTTTCTTTGGTTTCTGTTTCTTTATTGGCCGCCTGAATACTTGGCGCAACCTTCTGTATTTCCTGTATCAGCAGTTCTTTTTGCTTGATTGTAGCAGTAGTGTCAAGCCGATTATGAACCGTAATTGATAACCGATGTTTTACAATACTCCCATCAACACCAATTCCCGCGATCCCGAGAGAATACTTGCCATTCGGGATATTTCTTGTATGCAATACATACCGCCACTTCGATCGATCAGTATTCGGCTGCGCCTTTCCAAGATAAAAAGGAGTACGAGCACCATCACGAAGGAGGTAGAGCGTGATTGCCTTCACCCTGCTTGTAGAGATGATCATTTCCACATCCCCGGAAACGGCTTCGGCGAAGAGTGGCCGCACGGAAATGATCTTCGGCACCTCTAAAACTGTTTCGGTTGCTCCATTATGAACCGTTTGATCGCTCGTAGTAGGCGGTGTTTCGTTGGTAGTGTTTGTGATAGTTGCCGAGGGCTCAACGCTTGTTGTATTATTAACCGTTGTTTTCGTCGTGCTGGTGTCAGTAGTATTACCGGAATCGGTAGTGGTAGTGGTATCGGATCCGGACGTGCCACCACCGGGTTCTGTCGTCTGGGTAACAACTGCCGGCTGGTCAGCCGTCGTATTTAACGCATCATGCGTACCGACAATTTGTGCAAAAACAATGTTCCCAAAAACGACCAAGGGTGCCACAAAAAACAGAGAGAGAAGAATTGTCAAACGATGTCGCATTATTTTTTTCTTCATGGAATTACGTTCTATGTTGCGGTGATTGCGCGCACCGCCTCGACAATAGAATCACGGTCGAGCCCATAATGGCTCAGAAGTTCCTCTGGTGTTCCCGATTGCCCAAAAGCGTCTTGTATACCGACAAATTTCATCTTGGTAGGATAGTAGAGAGCAAGCACTTCCGCCACTGCGGATCCCATTCCCCCCTTCACTTGATGTTCTTCGACTGTGATAATCCGCTTGGTGTCTCGAGCAAGCTCAATGATCGCTTCAGTATCAATTGGTTTGATTGTTGACAGATTGAGGACGCGCGCCTTCACGCCTTCCGATTCTACTCGCTTTGCCGCCATGATCGCCTGATAGACCATTGACCCGGTCGCGATAATACCAACATCAGCATCGCCATTGGGGCGAAACATAACATGCGCCTTTCCGATTGAAAAAGGTGTTTCCTCTGTGGTCATGATCGGCGTTGCTTCACGCGCAAGACGAATGTACACCGGCCCATCCATTTTTGCCGCGGCGATCGTCGCTTTCCTTGCTTCGATTGCATCGCAGGGAACAACCACGTGCATACGCGGAATAACCCGCATGATCGCAATGTCTTCGATCGCTTGGTGTGTCCCTCCATCGGGACCGACCGATACACCGGCGTGCGCTCCGGCAACTTTCACGTTGGCATTGTTGTAGCATATGGTCGTTCGGATCTGCTCCCAATTACGCCCCGGAGAGAACATCGCGTACGAAGCAAGAAATGGAATTTTTCCCATCGCCGCCATACCTGACGCGACGCTTGCCATCGACTGTTCAGCAATCCCCATTTCAACAAAACGATTAGGATACACGTCCGAAAACATGTTTGTCTTGGTTGATTCGGTCAGATCAGCGCACAGTGTGACCACATTCTTGTCTTCTTCTCCGGCGATACGCAAACCTTCACCATATCCGGTGCGAATCGGCTCTTGTTCGATATTTTCGTCAAAAAGTTTTGGATTGAGTTTCAAGTCCATATAGTAGTATCTATTATTCATGCTCTCCTCTTATTCTTCCGCCGAGTGTTCGCAATTCGGCAAGTGCCACTTTTCCTTGATCTTTCTTCGGCACCACATCTTCCGGACCCTTCCCGGGCGGATTGCCATGCCACTTGAATCGCCGTTCCGCAAACGAAACGCCTTTGCCGGGAATCGTATGCGCGATAATGACGGATGGCAGAGCGAAGACCGATTTTGCCTGTTCAACGGCATCATTGATCTCCTCAAATGAGTGCCCATTGATCTCGATCACGTGCCAATTGAAACTCTCAAACTTTTCCTTGAGTGGCTCCATTGGCATGATATCTTCCGTATAGCCGTCGATCTGAATATTGTTGCGATCAATAACCGCGACCAAATTGTGCAGTCGTTCACGTCCGGCGAGCATTACCGCCTCCCACACCTGCCCGCAATCAAGCTCACCATCACCCATAAAGCAATAGAAGAAACGGTCGGAAGAAATACCACGATCAATACGATCGGCGATTGCCATACCAATCGCCTGTGAAAGTCCCGACCCTAAGGGACCGGAGCTTGTTTCAATCCCTGGCAGATCTTCTCGATGTGGATGCCCTTGCAAACGCGAACCAAACTTACGCAGTGTTTTGAGTTCTTTGATCGGAAAATATCCTGCGTGCGCCATCGTCGCGTAAAGAACCGGACAAATGTGACCGTTGGAGAGAATAAGTCGATCGCGATCTTCCCAGAACGGATCATCAGGTTTATGTTTCAGGATGTGGAAATAAAACGCGGTAAACACATCCGCCATACCTAAAGATCCCGCTGTGTGCCCCGATCCTGCTTCAAGAAGCATCTCAATAATAGACTGGCGAATTGTATTTGCCGTTTGCTCCAAGGATTCTATTTTTTCATCATCAAGATATGGCATTGGTTGATGTGCGATTATGATACCGCTGAAATATTTTTAAGACGATCGATCGCTTCGGCGTAGTTTGCACTTTTGAGAATTGTTGAACCGGAAACGATCCGATCAGCACCCGCATCGGCGACCTGCTGTGCTGTTGTGAAATTGATGCCACCGTCAATACTTATTATAAGCTTTGGAAAACGCTCTCGTAAAGTACGTATCATGTTGATAACGTGTGCGTCGAACGGCTGACCTTGAAACCCAATGCGAGCAATTCCCATGCATTGCACGACTGAAATACGACTCGCGCACGACTCATCTTCAAGGCACGCAAACAATACCTCGAGCGGTGTCTCGATGTTGACCGCGACCCCGAGTTCAATCGTATCGTCAAAACGCGTGGCAATATCACTGATGCTTTTGATCGATTCGATATGCACGATCGCTCGTTTTGCTCCCGCCCGTATCCAACTTTCAAACGTGTCTTCCGGATCATCGACCATCAGATCGATCTCGTACATGATCTTGTCGGTGTGGGGCAGTGTCCCGATCAAACTCTTATCGAACCCGTTTTTATACGGCCATGTTTTTTCAGGAACAAAAATGCCGTCCATCACATCGATCTGAACAACAGGAGCCAGGCCAACAAACCGCCCTGCATACATTTCAAGCTCAGAACGACTTCGCGGCATAATAGCTGGAATAACTTTCATAATCTCGTCTTTTTATTTTTTACCAAGAAGCTTCTTGGTAATCTTTCGTATCTTCCCGATCCGCCGCTCATGTCGCGGAAGTTTTGAAAACGGCGTCTCGAGCCATACTCGTACCGCCTCTTTCGCAACAGTATCCGGAACAAACCGTGCCCCAAGAGAAAGCACGTTAGCATCGTTGTGTTCACGCGAAAGACGAACGATCCGGATCGGTCCGCCATAGTACAACGCCGCGCGCACGTCCTTAAAGCGATTTGCCACGATCGCTTCACCTTGTCCGGAGCCGCCAATAACAATACCGTGTACCTCTTCGGGGTTTTTAGAGACAGCCTGCGCAACCAGCGAAATATAATCCGGATAGTCATCATCACTGTTGAGAGTTGCCGGACCTTTATCGATCACGTTATAGCCAAGCCCCGTCAAATACGCAATAAGCGAACGCTTGAGCATGAAACCCGCGTGATCAGAGCTAATGACGATCTTCATAATAATTTGCTGAATTAAATATATCGCGCAAATCGAATAACATGTTCAACCATTGCATGCGTATAACCCATCTCGTTATCGTACCAAGAGAGCACCTTAACCAGATTTCCCCCAACAACACGCGTGAATGAGAGGTCTGCGATTGCCGCGTGCGAATTGCCAATGATGTCAGAAGAAACAATAGGATCGCTGGTAACAGTGAAGATGTTCTTCCATCGCTCATCCTCCGCGGCGGCGCGAAGAATATCGTTTATCTCTTCAACAGAAGTATCCCGCTTCGCGATGAACGTAATATCCGCAACCGACCCGGTGATCACCGGTACCCGCATAGCAATGCCGTCAAACTTCCCTTCAAGATCGGGAATTGCTTTCGTAACGGCAATTGCCGCACCGGTCGTTGATGGAATAATGTTTTGCGCGGCAGCGCGCCCTTTTCGGAAATCTTTCTTATTTGGCGAGTCAACGATCGCCTGTGTTGCCGTATAGCCGTGGATTGTATCAAGAAGCGCTTTCTCAACACCGATTGCTTCATGCAAGATCTGAATGAGCGGGCTTGAGGCGTTGGTTGTGCATGACGCGTTTGATGAAATATTGCACGTCTCAAGCGCACCATCATTGATACCAACAAGCACCGTCGCTGTCTCAATTCCCTCGACCGACTCCCCTTTTGCCGGAGCCGATATGACGACCCGCTTTGCACCCGCGTCTAAATGCGCCTTTGCTTTGGAGAATTCAGTAAAACGCCCCGTCGATTCAATAACAATATCAACATCAAGCTCATTCCATGGGAGCAATGCCGGCTCTCTTTGTTGAAGGAATACCACATCGGTACCATTGATACGGAAATACCCTTTCTCACCATCTTTTCTGACCGAGATATCAAGACCGCTTGCTCGATACGCAGTGTCGTATTTGAGAAGATATGCAAGATTCTCGATGTCACCAAGATCATTAACTGCAACAACCTCGATCTCTTCGCGTGCCGCGGCGATCTTGAAAAACGCTCGCCCGATCCGTCCTAAACCATTTATCGCAACTCGTACTTTTTTCATAATGAACTGAACACTTATCTATAACTAATAATTTGGTATCATTATAACCAATAAAAAGGATCTCCTCCACCCCTACATTTTGTTTTACTCCATAAACAATTTAGATTTGATCTAAATTCAATCATCGCCACCGTCTATTTAGATTTGATCTAAATAGACGGTGGCAAATAGATCTCATCGGCCGAGATTGTCGAGTTGAGTGATTTCGCCAGCGGAAAGCGCGCGGTTGGTTACTCTATTGAAGTCAGACTTCAGCAGAGGTAACGCTCATAGTTTTTTCATCAAAATCAACAAATTCCATACAACTCCTTGCAAACTCTTTGAACGCCCCCTTCTCAAAAGCTGTAGAGAACCAATCGGTAGAAATAATTTTTGCAACTGGGTTATTTTTTTCACCAGTTTCGTATGCACGCAAACTGCTCCATGGATACTGCAGAGCAAAATCGTACGCACGATCAAAATCTTTGAGTGCGACGCCAATTCCCCCGGGATACATTTCCAGCGCATTTTTGATATGTACATACACATCCAAATATTGCAAATAATTATCTTCACTGATCCTTTTTGCTCGATACGACCCTTGGAACAACCTTCCTGTCTCGTCATATCTTTTATTGAAGCGACAAGTCATACCAATGCCGACCTTGCGCATAAATTCCGTAATGCCGTTCTCTTTTATCTCCTCAAGGATCAAATGGAAGTGATTGTCTTTCAGAATAAACGCGTGAATTTTAACCAACGGGTCTCGTTCCGGAAAACTGCTCGGCCAATTCAATCCATTTAGATCTGATCTAAATTGTTCTTTTAATGTTTGGAAAATATTGGGAATTGAATGTGAATCATTGAAATAGTAAAGTGCCTGCACAAAATACTGTTTATCTTTTTCGTCACGCACAATTTCCTGCTTGCGATTCCCTCGATTATACACGTGGACAAAATCTCCAACAAAAAATGGTTCTTTCCTCATCTCCACATTGTACCATCCCCGTAATTTAGATCAAATCTAAATTCATCTAAGAGCCACGTCTGGCACGTCTATTTAGATCAAATCTAAATGGGAAATCTAAATGGGACAAAGTAGGGCAATCACATCAAGATGTCCAATTTAACATACCAATTTTGTATCAACTACGTTCAGATCATGAACATCAAAAGTTCCCTGCGCTTCCTTTTGCAAAAAAATAATCGACTGCCCAGCGGCAAAGATCGCGGGAAAACGAGTTTTAATACCGTATCGTACCTACTAATGTCCCACTCTCTTTCGTTCCCATCCACGTAATTACTCTGCCAAACGGATCGATAATACTTGATACCCCCGTCTTCATAGATCGGATAACGAATTTTCTGTTTTCTACTGCGCGAATTTTGGAAATAATATGGTTCTGTTGCGCTACAAGCTGACTATCAAAAACACTGTCATTCCCACTATTCACAATAAACCGTGCGTTCTTATCTCTCGTCAATTCCGGAAAAATAATCTCCGAACAGATTAGCGGCGTAATCGGCGCTCCTTTTACTCTCACGACCTGATCGTCCGCACCCTTACTAAGAAACACACCTGGCGGGGCGGAAGCGGAAGACGCAAATAAGCCGGTCTCTGAAAACGGCATCAAAAAGCGCTTGTCGTACATTCCCGTGATCTCGCCATTCTCCATCACCACGAGCGAGTTGTATTCTTTATTATCTTGCGTCGTGTGAAGACCAATAACAAACGACGTGTCTTTATGCTCCCGAGAAATATTTACTATTTCATCGTACGATTCTTTTATTTTTGGTTTCATTTCATACCATAACGGAAGCTTTGTTCTCTTATGTACGACAAGAAACCAAAGCGTATTTTCCGGCAAAACAATAATATCCGGGTTGTACTCAAGCGCATCGGCTATAAACTTTTTATAAAACCCTTCTGTTTTTTCATCTCTCGTTTTGAGCCCTCCCTGCACCACGGCAACCTTCAACTCCTTTTCCGTCAACAGCGCCTTTTCACCACTTTTTATCGTCCAAAAACCATAGAGAGAAGCCAAAGCAAAAAGGAAGATTACTATATACAGATATGAGTTTTTCCCAACTGCTTCAAACAACTTTTTCGGTACATCAACCAACGTGCGATGAGTAAAAACCTCGAACGCTCTCCTTATAAAAAGATATACCAAAATATTTATCGCAATAATAAAAAATCCGAGACCGTACACCCCAAAAGGTTTCGCCAATTGCAGGATGAAAACATTGTCGTGCAAAGCGTATCCAATATGCCCCCACGTAAAACCAAGAAGAACTTTCGCGCGTACATACTCAAGAACAACCCACAGAAGTGGAAAGACAAGAACGTCTCGTATATTGTGCCTCCTGAATTTTCGGTAAAAAAGAGCAAAGAGGCCATAGAAAATACTCGCACACAATGAAATAACCAATACAAACAAAAGTAAAAAAACCTCTTTATTTTCATAAAACCGTGCGCTTGCGTCAATCCACCACCACGCATTCAAAGAAGAAAGCGGGTACGCGACCATAACAAAATAGATCAGCCCCGCCACAAGCCCGCCCGCAAAAACGAAACGTTTTTTTCTTTTTTCTTTGTCCGCAAAAAACAGCAACGGAACAAGAAAAAACCATAAAAAGAGCGAGAGATTGAACGGCGGTAAAGTACATACGAGAAAAAAGCCGGAGAGGATAGGAAGAAGGATGTATTGAATTGTCTTTTTCGCCGGCATTGTATCTGTATATTATTTAAGATGAATGGAGAGAATTTGTAGAGAATTTAGATTTGATCTAAATAGGACGTGGTAGACGCGGAAAATAAATTTCGCCGTGCCAAGGTTGTAGCATTGACGAATTTTGAATGTAGAGAATTGAATTTAGATTGAATTTAGATTTGATCTAAATAGGACGTTGGTTATCTTCCTAAATTGTAGAGCTGGCGGATCTCGTCGGCGGAAAGCGCGCGATTGTAGACGCGGACGTCATCGATTGGACCTTGGCGATAACCAGTGCCAGATGACCAATTTGGCACGCCAATATTTGTGTCAGTTACGTTCAGATCATTATTATTAAGATTCCCTGTTGCTGGTCCTTGTGATACACCATCTATATACACAATCAACGTGTCAGGGTTTGTTGAACGATCAAGTGTTGCCACAATGTGATGCCAATCATTATCAGTGGGAAGAGTGTATGACTTTGCTACAGTATGCACGTCGTCAAAAAAGGCAGTTTCTGTGTCTTGAATGTACCAATTCCCACTAGAGAAAACTCTACCTCCGCTTGCAAATGTTTCCGTACCCCCTTTCAACCCCTTATACCACAAAGAAACCGAAAAATCGTGTGCTCGTGGTTCCAGAGAGTCCACATTTCCTGCGTTCACATAGTCATCCACCCCGTCAAACGAGAGTGCTTGACCAAGGACCCCGATCGCGGTGGTGGTCGCCGTGTTGCCAGAAGCGCCGAGAATAAGCGCTCCGTCATTCCCATTCCCCGACACGTCCGCCACGTTGTTCGTCA
>Ga0114931_10003836_pt1 | contig 18932 bp, 14 predicted proteins | sample 2SBtaG_FD_89579 | JGI IMG/M metagenome (GOLD analysis project Ga0114931, IMG submission 89579) | Deep subsurface microbial communities from Kolumbo volcano to uncover new lineages of life (NeLLi) - 2SBTROV14_V59a metaG | ecosystem: Environmental > Aquatic > Marine > Volcanic | place: Kolumbo...
AGACCGTAGATGGAAGCTTTATCCTCATTTCGCTCATTATAGGTTTTCAGCCATTCCGTAAATTCAAGAAATTCGGCATTGCGCCACATCCATTGCGGAAATCTTTTAAAAGGCATTTGATAATTCTCTGTTAACCGGCCGTGTACATATCGGTTCACAATTTCCATATCGGGCCAGTCGGCTTCGGCCCCGATAATGCGGAAGCCTTTCTGCTCAATCAGGGCCTTGCTTATTTCCTGTCGCATGCTATAGAACTCACTGCTACCGTGTGATGCTTCTCCGAATAAAACAACCCGTGCATCTCCAATACGCTCCAGGAGACCATTAATATCATATTTTTTTATCTCCTCAAATGGTATATATATGCGTTTAATTGCATCAACGGTTTCTTCAGCGCTTGCTTGTTTTTCTGGAATGGATGGCAGGACACTGGGTTTGGGTATGAAATAGGAATCACTGATGTATTTTCTGCTGATTTTTCCTTTTTCATCCTTCTCCATAACTTCCAGATAAAGTTGCGACCAGTCAGGACCCACAGGCATTACTGCTTTTCCGCCTTCCTTCAGTTGTGATTGCAGTGCTTCCGGAATTTCACGCAGTTCGCGGGCAAGGAAAATCTTGTCGTATGGCGCATGATCGGTCCAGCCTCCGGTAATGGACCCTATTTTGAAATGTACATTGTCAATATGCTCCTGCTGAAGGATTCTTTCAATAAATTCGATGTATTCGTCCTGATCATCTATAGCATACACTTCAGCAGCCAGGCGGGCTAGGATGGAAAGGAGATAGCCCGAGTCAACGCCCAGTAGCAATACCTTCTCACCTTCACGCACATCAAGTAACTGAAGCCAGCGGGCCGTTACATATAGCCGGGGTAAGTAGATGTGACTGTCAATGGGCAAATGCAAATCTTCATAGGCCAGTTCATGTAAAGCTGCGGGTAGAAAAGCCGTCCGGTCGACCGATTCTATTGCTTGTATGATACGAGACTCATCAATGCCTCTTGCCTCAATTTGCCGGTTTATTTTTTGCTTTTTCATAGCATCTATTTTCTTTTTTTCATTTTGATAATGATATGAATTACGTCAAAAGTTCACTAATAATAAATGACGATAGTCACCCTTTCCGAAGGGCATTATCTACCCAATATATGTGTATGTGCAAGAATCAGCGAAGCTGTATTTGGGTTATCTCTACCAATGATATGCCCGGCTCAATCATGCTCATGGAATTGAACAGGAAAATCATTCTTTTACCTCATGTTTACAAGTGCCATTTAAAACGCATGACAGCATCCTTGCTGTCCAAGAAATTAAAATGAAGAAAGGATTTTTACTATTTATCGTAAAACAGGTCTTCTGTTCATGTCTTTTTAATGTAAAATTAAGACGAATGGGGATGAAGCTCAAGCCTTTGATTTCTTTGTCTTTTAAGTGAATGGCGCTTGCTAAAATGCTATATATCAAAAGAATGAATCAATATCGGGTGACAAGAGAAGCCACCGGAATGCTTTATGGTTTTTTTAGTAAGCTCCAGGCACTTTAATAATGAATGCTTCGTTAATAACTTGTGCACGCGTAAAATACAACTTGCACTCCCTTAATAAAAAGCCATCCATTGCGGGTGGCTTTTTTTATCGGAATTAATGTCTAATCTTCCAGTGTTTCAAGCAATGCCCTCATCAGGGTTTCTTTCAGCTGGTCGGTATCAATATTGAGATGGATCTGTCCCTGATAGGCATAGCTGATTTGTCCGCGTTCTTCCGAAACCACAATCGACAAGGCATCGCTATGTTCGGTAATGCCAACTGCAGCGCGATGGCGCATGCCGAGGTGGGAGGGTAGATCGGGATTCTCAGAAACGGGTAGAATACATTTGGCAGCCAGAATCTTATTATCTGCAATAATTACGGCTCCGTCATGTAGGGGATTGTTTTTATAGAAAATACTTTCGAGCAGGGCGCTGCTGATGCGTGCATTGAGAATCACTCCTGTATTGGCAATAAATTGCAACTTACTGGTAGTTGCAATAACGATGAGGGCCCCGGTGTTGGTGCGCGAAAGCTTGTCTACAGCCTTGATGATGGCATTGATTTCTATTTCTTTTTCGGTAGATAGACGCCATTTCCGAATACTTAGCTTATTCCATATTGACTCACGACTGAAGCGGCTGCTGCGGCCAATATATAGTAAAAAACGCCTTACTTCCGGTTGAAAGACGATAAGTACGGCTATAACTCCCACATTGATAAACTGTCCGAGAATGCCTGAAAGCAACTCCATATTGAGTGCACGCACGACAATGGTGACAAGATAAACGATGAGCAAACCGAGAAATATATTAAAAGCCAGACTTCCCCAAACCAGACGGTAGAGCTGGTAAATGAGCGCTCCGACCATCAGTATGTCGATGAGGTCGAGTAAGCGAATTTGAAGAAACCCTATTTGAAAAGCTCCGATCATTTCTATGCGTTTTCTTTCATTTTGAGGTTCAATTTAACGGTTTCAACGGCTTCTTTCACATCATGTACCCTCAGAAGGGAGGCTCCGTTGATTAGCGCAGCCATATGCAATGCAGTACTGCCGTTGAGCGCTTCCTCGGGGCGACTACCGAGTACCCGGTTGATCATCGATTTGCGTGAGATGCCCGCCAGCAGCGGTAATTGCATGATTTTCCGAAATAGGCCGAGATGCTGCAGCAGTTGATAATTGTGATCCACATCTTTTCCAAATCCGAAACCGGGATCAAGGATGATATCATGCACACCAAGTTCAATCAGGGGGCCGGTGCGTTCAATAAAAAAGTCGAGTACCTCTTGTACCACTTCCTCATAAATCGGATTTTTTTGCATGCTTTCCGGCCGACCTTTCATATGCATGAGAATATAGGGCACCTGAAGCTGCCCTACGGTAGGGTACATGGCCGGGTCGAGGAGACCGGCTGATATATCATTGATGATGGAGGCACCATTTTCTACAGCCTCACGGGCTACACGCGCCCGCACCGTATCAATGGAAATGATACTTTCCGGAAATTCGCGAATAATGGCCCGAATGGCTGGAATGCTGCGTCTAAGTTCCTCTTCTTCGTCAATAACGGCAGCGCCCGGCCTTGACGACATACCCCCGACATCGATCATGGTAGCGCCATCTGTTAACATTTGCCCAACGGCATCAAGCACCGCCTTTTCTTCTTTATATTTGCTTGCAGCGTAGAAGGAATCAGGCGTTATATTTATGATGCCCATAACTTTCGGAACGGAAAGGTTGAGCAGATGCCCTTTTACCTGAACGAGCTCCGCGACCGGAGGACTTTTTTCAATCATTAATGCTGCCATTTGAGAATGTCAAATTTAACGAAAAACAAAACCGCAGAACAGTTCAAAAAAGCTGCGGAGAAATGCAGAAAGGTCTTTATGACCAAAAATGAGGATTACGGTTCTGCCTGGCGCATACTCCGCACACCGTCTCTTACCGACCAACTTTTTATCAAGGCTTCGCGCATTCGCACCATTGAGGAAAAGAAGAGTCAGAAAGTAGCCGATGGAATTGAGTCTGAATTCATAGGCATAGTGAATTACAGTGTGATGGCTCTCATTCAGCTTGAACTCGGCAGCAGAGAAGACAATGAAATGGAAGACGAAGAGCTTATGCGCCTTTACAATGATAAAATCGAAGAGGCCTATCGCCTCATGCAAAATAAAAACCATGATTATGGGGAAGCTTGGCGCGATATGCGTATTAGCTCTTTTACTGATTTGATCTTGATGAAATTGCTGAGAATCAAGCAAATAGAAGACAACTCCGGGCAAACTCTCGTCAGCGAAGGAGTGGATGCTAATTATTATGACATTATCAACTACGCTATTTTTGCGCTTATAAAACTGGATGAAAATCATGAAGCTACTGACCACAATTAGCCGCTATTTTGTAGGAGTTCTTTTTATCTTTTCAGGTCTTATCAAAGCCAATGATCCGCTTGGTTTTGCCTATAAACTGCAGGAGTTTTTTGACGTTTTCGGCCAATATCCGGTGCTCAATATTTTTGATTCGCCTTTTTGGCACGGCATCGTACTCGAAATGAGCATCTTTATATGTATTGTGGAGGTTGTGCTGGGCATTGCCATCCTTCTGGGGGTTTACACCCGCATCGTCTCATGGGTATTGCTTTTGATGATGATTTTCTTCACATTCCTCACGGGTTTTGCCGCCATTACGGGTCAGATCACCGAATGCGGCTGTTTTGGTGATGCCATCCCGCTTTCGACCCTGCAGTCCTTTTATAAGGACCTGATACTGACTACTCTGGTACTTATTATCTTTTTCGGTAAAAAGTATATCCCGCCCCTTTTTAAGAGGAAAAGAAATTCGGATATAGCGCTGGGCATAGGAGTGCTGTTCACCATCGTTTTTACACTTAATGCATATAACCACCTGCCATATATTGATTTCAGGCCCTATGCCGAAGGAAATGATATTTGTGCACTCCGCGAAGAAATCCCCGATCAGTTGGAGTTCAGCTATGTACTGAGAAACAAAAAAAGCGGTGAGAAAAAATCCTTCAAAACTTTTCCGGAAAATTACAAGGAGGATTGGGAATACGTAGAAAGCGAGACCAAGGTGCTAAAGAAAGGCAAGGCAGCCGTGGTGCAAAATTTTCTGCTTTCGGATGCTGACGGCAATGATGTGACAGAGGATTTTCTAAATGATGATGGGTTTAAATTTATGGCCGTAATGTACGACCTGGATAAAACAAAAACCGCACGTCTCGATAAGTTAAGTAAACTGGCGGCAGAGGCTGAAAAAGCGGGCATTCCGTTCTACGGGATTTCGGCTTCACCAAATCAAATGATCGAAGATTTTCGTTTTGCAAATCAGCTGGCCTTTCCCTTTCTAATTTCAGATGAAACGGAACTAAAAACCATGATTCGTGCCAATCCGGGATTGATTCTCTGGAAAGGGTGTAAGATCATAAAGAAATGGCACTGGCGCGATCTGCCTGACTTTCAGGAGGTCCGGGAAAAATATATGGAATAGCATGCTGCGCTTTCTTTTAAAAAGACTTTTGGCGGGATTTTTTGTTCTGCTCGGTGTGACCATTCTCATCTTTTCTATTTTTTTGATCATTCATGTTGATCCGGCTCAGTTGACATTGGGCCAGCGTGCCGATAAAGCTTCGCGTGAAGCCATAACAAAAAAACTAGGGCTTGACCTTCCCTGGTATCAACGCCTGATACGCTATACGGGTGATCTCTCGCCAATCTGGGTATATAAGCGCCACAATGAGCGGAAAGAGGAGCTTCGCTTTCATGAAATACTTAATTTGCCCGGAGACCGGGTGCTGGCCGTGAAGGCTCCCTATCTGGGCCGGTCTTTTCAAAGTGACCGCAAGGTGGCTCCCATGATTTGGACTGCCCTAAAACGAACAGCTCTCTTGGCTTTCCTGGCTCTTTTGCTGGCAGTGCTGCTCGGGGTTTCCATGGGTGTGCTTGCGGCCCTTAGCAAAGGCAAATGGCCCGACCAGGTGCTTGTGAGCATTTCGGCCCTTGGAGTATCTGTACCTTCCTATTTTTCGGCCATTGTCTTTTCTTTCGTCTTTGGCTATCTCCTGCGGGAAATGACACAGCTCAATATGACCGGTAGTCTCTACGACCTGCAGGGACATTTGCAGCTCAAAAACCTTATCCTGCCCTCTATTGCCCTGGGCATCCGGCCCATTGCCGTATTGACACAACTCACACGTTCGGCTATGCTTGAGGTACTCGCTGCCGATTATATTCGCACAGCCCGTGCAAAGGGCCTTTCTCCCTATCGTACTGTCATGAAGCATGCCCTTCGCAATGCGCTTAATCCAGTGGTTACGAGCATTTCAGGCTGGTTTGCTTCCCTGCTTGCCGGAGCCTATTTTGTAGAGGTGATTTTCAATTACAAAGGACTTGGATTCCTGACGGTACAGGCTGTGGAAAGCTATGACTTCCCCTTGATGATGGGTGCTGTGCTACTCGGAGCACTTTTCTTTGTACTGATTAATATTGCCGTGGATTTAATCTACGGGATACTGGATCCCCGGGTAAGAGTCGCAGCATAAGGTATTGAAAAGAATTTCTTCACTCTATACAAGCCTATCAATACGTGATTTTATAGTCAAATAAGAGGGTCGCAGGATGATAGTTAGACATTGTTTGAATAATGCAATCCCATTGCAAGTTAAATCAAGGCCACATATTCGAATTGGTCATCGCTGATTTTCACTTCTACATGTTCGTGAAAGGTGGTCGAAAGGGACAGCCCCACGTAATCGCAGAAAACCGGATAGTGCTTATGCTCGCGATCCACCAAAACGGCCAGATTGATCTTTTTAGGTGTGAATTTTAAGAAAGGTTTGAGCGCATACATAAGGGTCCGGCCTGTATTGGCCACATCATCCACAACAATGACGCTTTTACCATTGATGTCATATGGGAGATCTACCGTGACAGGACCGGAGATGGGATTGGCGGGATCAATACGCACATTGCATAGGGCTACTTTCAGGGGGCTGATGGCCTTCAGCCGGTCAGCCAGTTGCCTGGCCATAAAATATCCCTTGGTGTTGATGCCTGAGATAATGATACTCGCATCGTCATAGTTGTCCTCGTATATCTCAAACGCCATGCGCTCAATCTTTTGAGCAAATTTTTGAGGCGTCATGATGATCGATTGCTTTACAGGCATAGCTTAGATTTTGATTACACGCGACCGGAACCTCCTTCCATCCTCCGTTTCTATTCGAAGGAGATACATCCCGGAAGGCCAGTTGTGGGTATCAAAATTAAGCTTTCGCTGGTTTACACTGAAATTTTGCTCTAAGATAAGACGTCCGTCCATTCCATAAATGCTAATCACACCGGATGCCGCTAACGCGTGGATATCGGCTGCCATAAAATCAGCGCTCGGGTTGGGATAGACCCGGAAGGATTCGAAACCTTTAGCCGCCTCGATGCCTGTGGCATTGCTATCGTAAATGCAGGGGCCATAGCTAAAGAGGGCAGAGGGATTGTAATTGAGTGCTGCCGGATCGGTGCAGCCACTTTCTGCAGTCATGGCAGCAAAGAGATCGAGTTTTCCATATCCTGCCTTGTCGTTGGGTATCGAGCCCGTAAAGCTGTCGGCTACGGCAGTTTCGGTAAAAACATGAATCACATCCTCGGCACTGGCTTCGGGATATTTCTCAAAAAATAGTGCTACGGCACCGGCAGCGATGGGTGCTGCTGCTGAGGTTCCTCCAAATCGCGTGTGCCACCCACTCTCGGTAAGCTTGCTGGGGTTGCTGTTAAGGTAGCTGTTTCTTTCCCAAAGGGCGAGGGGGGTCAATACGTTCTGTCCACTGCTAAGCAGATCGGGTTTAATGCGCCCATCGCGCGTTGGCCCCAGACTACTGGTAGGCTCCATATCTCCCTGAATACCATTGAGATAAACCGTGGATCCTGTATATGATTTGTAGCTATTGCGGTTGATATAAGAACCAAGCGTGAGTACCGAAGGAGAGCAGGCCCAACTGCTGACCATGCTTTTCTTGTTATCCGGTTTGCGGTAGTATGCAATGGGTGGATATTCTGTGACTGTGGGTACATCGCTGACCATTTCGCTGGTACCTGTAAGCACGGGATGGCTCCAGATATCGAATTTTCCTTTTCCAAAAGTTGAGAAATTAAAAAGATAATTGATGCTATCCGGACGAATAACCACATCCAAAACATAGCGCCCGTCAACTACTTCTGCATAAAAGGTGGCAACACCAATGCAGTTTCCATGCGGGGTTTTTATACTATCCTTCATAATCCCGATTCCCGGGTTCAGATTGAAGTCCTTTTGAATATTATATGATTTTTGCTTGTAGCAGCAGTAGAAATTATCCGGTGACTCGGCTGATAGGCGGAAATTGACCTGGTTGAAATCCGCAGTGTCGGCCCAAAGTTCAAAATACACAAGGCCTAGCTTGGGATTGTACTTAAACCAGGTAAACTGTGTGTCTTTATTTACATGATAACTTAGGTGCATGTTATAATTCCCCGCATTTCCGGCAGCTGCCACGATGGCTCGGCCGGGTTTTTCGTTGACCATATAATCTATGGCTTCAGAGGCAAGGTCGCTTCCGTCATGTGATCCAAAGTAGGTGCCGACTGAAGTATTAATGACTACCGGCTTGCCCAGTTCATCGGCTTTTTTGAAGATGTAGTTGATACCGTCTACGACACTCGTCAGAAACGAGCCATTGAGGTTTATTTTTACAATGATAATATCAGCCTCAGGAGCCACACCGGTAATATTTCTGTCGATACGGCCTCCACCTGCCGCAATTCCCGCTACTTTGGTGCCATGGCCATTGTTGTCTTTTAGGGGACACTTACCGACATTGATATCATTGCTGTCGCATTCGTTTCCATAGCCAAATTGAGGAGGAATTTGGGGCCCGTTTGTGAGCGTCTGATCCCATGCGTACCGTATTCTTGTTGTGCTGTCTTTTTTCCAAAAATCGGGATGTCCGAAGTCGATGCCGGTATCCAGAAAACCAATAACCACGCCCTTTCCTTTATATTTTCTCGACAGGGGAGCTTTGCCGTTTCTTACTTCAGCAATTTTATTGTTGATGTCCACCTGCTCGTCCAGCGTAACAAGTTTTCCATATACCGGATCTATTTTTTCAATTCCTGCATAACGGCTGCTGGATTCGGCTCCTCGTACCGGGATTCGTGCTGCCACAATGCGTCCGGCTGTGTACTTCACCTGTCCACCCACCGAATAAACAAAAGAAATTACCTGCTCGGGGTCACCTTTGATGAGTACATCCACCTGTTCACCCGGCTTTGACTCATCTACCAGGCGCTGCATGCCAATGCTGAATGTCCTACTTGATTTCACCTGTTCCTGTGCTTGCAATTCGGTGTGTGAAGTAAGGAATAATAAAATGAGCGTAAAGAGAAATAGAAGTAGATTCTTCATGTTTGGAGTATCTGTTATTAATACACCCGTCTTATACGGCCATTTTCAGAAAACGTTTTAATATCTTCTTAATATTCTGAAAATCAGTATGACAGAGAAGAATCCATATGGCAGAAGCGCTTGGCACCCTGCGAATTGTAAGCTTTTTGTGGAAAGAGAATGAAAAGAGTCATAAGGATTTAAAATGCTATCTTCTATCTTAGCGCTTATACCATTCATTAATGATATGATCGTGCAGCAAATCGTTTTTGTCGTTTTCTTGCTGGCTACCGCCTTCTTTTTTACAAAGCGAATTACATTCATCCGCAAGAATATATTATCAGGCAGAGCAGAGAAACTCAATGATCAGCCGGTCCGCAGATGGAAGTACATGGCACTTTATGCCCTGGGTCAGAAGAAAATGTTTAAGCGCATCGTACCGGCAGTTTTTCACTTTATGATTTATTCCGGCTTTATCATTATTAACCTCGAGATTGCTGAAATCATGCTTGACGGTATATTGGGTACACACCGCTTATTTGTTTCTGTATTAGGCCCGGATATTTATGGTACATTTATTAGCATTTTCGAAGTGCTGGCCCTTTTAGTCATTCTGGCATGTCTCGTCTTTTTGGCCCGCAGGTGGGTTTTGCATATCAAGCGTTTCTTTGGGCGGGAAATGACCCGTTGGCCGAAGTTGGATGCCACACTGATCTTGGTTATCGAGACGGTCCTTATGATCTTCTTTTTAAGCATGAACACAGCCGACTCCCTGCTTCAGGATATGGCTTACGGTCACTATCACGAGGCAGGCTTTTTTCTGATCAGCGATTCTATTAAAAATATTTTTTCTTCTGCGGATGTCCATACACTCATCTTCATCGAGCGATTCGGCTGGTGGGCGCATATTGTGGGGGTCTTTGCCTTCACTATTTATATTACCTACAGCAAGCATCTCCATATCTTTCTGGCATTTCCGAACGCATGGTATACCCGGTTTAAAAGTTCGGGAAAGATCAACAATATGCCGGAGGTGGCCCGGGAAGTAAAGGCCATGATGGACCCTTCTTATCAGCCGGATGCAGATGCAACGGCCCCTGAGCGTTTTGGAGCTAAAGATGTGACGGATTTGAGCTGGAAAAGTATTTTGGATGCCTACGCTTGCACAGAATGCGGACGCTGCACCAGCGAATGCCCGGCCAACCTCACAGGGAAACTGCTGTCGCCCAGAAAAATTATGATGGATACGAGAGATCGATCGGAGGAATTGGGTTATTTTTTGAAGAAAAACGAAGGAAAGAAGGAAGACGGCAAATCCCTGCTTCATGATTATATCACTATGGAAGAACTGGATGCCTGTACCACCTGCCAGGCTTGTGTCGAGGCCTGTCCGGTGAGCATCAATCCGCTGGACATTATCGTTGAATTGAGGCGCTATCTGGCCATGGAAGAGTCAAAAGTACCTTCGGAGTGGGCATTAATGTTCGGAAATATTGAGAACAATGGGGCACCCTGGCAGTTTTCGCCCAGCGACCGCCTAAATTGGAAAGACGAAGCTTACTAAAGAAAATAAGTGCAAATGAGTGAAGAAGCATTAAAAGTGAGAACGATGTCCGAAGTGGCAGCAGCCGGTGAAACTGTGGAAGTACTCTTCTGGGTGGGCTGTGCCGGCAGTTTTGATCAACGGGCTCAAAAAATCACCAAAGCATTTGTGAAAATATTAAATCATGCAGGGGTTTCATTTGCCGTATTGGGTGAAGAAGAAACCTGCACGGGAGATCCGGCCAGAAGGGCCGGCAATGAGTTTCTTTTTCAAATGATGGCCTTTCAGAATATTCAGACATTCGAAAGCTACGGCATTAAGAAAATCATTACGGCATGTCCGCATTGCTTTAATATGTTTAAAAATGAATATCCGGAGCTGGGCGGAAATTATGAGGTACTGCATCATACAGCTTTTTTACAGTCACTTATTGATGAAGGAAGGCTGAGACTTAAGGAAGGGGGGAAGTTCAAAGGCCAACGGGTTACGTTTCATGATTCCTGCTATCTGGGCCGGGCCAATGGCATTTATGAGGCACCTCGTGAACTTATCCGAAAACTAGATGCCGAGTTGGTAGAAATGAAGCGTTGTAAGTCTTCGGGACTTTGCTGCGGAGCCGGAGGGGCACAAATGTGGAAAGAAGATGAGCCCGGGGATAAGAGAATCAATATCGAACGAAGCGAGGAAGCCCTCGGAACCCATGCCAGGGTGATTGCCTCGGCTTGTCCTTTTTGCATGACCATGCTCAGTGACGGAGTGAAAAACAAGGCCAAAGAAGATGAAGTGGCTGTAAAAGATTTGGCCGAATTAATTGCAGAGGCAGAAGACCTATAGCGTTTCGAGAAAAAGAGGGCTTTCGATGCTTCGAAGGACATCCGCTTTGATTAAGGGACTGGCACTTTTCTTGCAGCAAGGCGGAGCATTGAAGACAGTAAACGAGGAAATAAGCAAAAGCCAGGTCTGTGGCAAATAATGAATATCATTAGGAAATATCAACTCCATTACCTCCTGGCTGCCGCCCTTCTTTATTTCCTTGCGATATACATCTACAGGCAATCTATCAAATTGCCCGACCTAGTTGCGGTGGGAAAAAAGATTGAAGCACAAATTGGCACCCGTCTTTCCGAAATAGACCGGGATTTGGCCGATTTAAGCTTTCCGGACAGCCTTCTCAATGAACATCAAAGTGAGGCCCTCATCCGCAAATGGATAGATAAGCCCTATATCTACGGCTATTTTCTGGATGATTCCTTAATCTGGTGGAACAGTTATGAGACGGATATTCCGCCTGTATTGCGATTTGCCAGGCGCCACGAGCCTTTGACCCGGCTCAACAATGCCTATTACAAGGTGCGTGCAAAAGAGCACTACATAAAGGGGCTTCATACTTATGCTGTCGCTTTGTTGCCCATACAGTACGCCTACCAGGTAGAAAACCGCTACCTGCAGAATAAACTGAACTTTGAGGATATCCCGGAGGGCTTGCATTTTTCACCAACCCCCCCGATGAAAGCAGATCGGAGTGTGCGCATCCGGGGACCCGAGGGGGAAACACTTTTTTATATCTATAGCAATGGAGAAAATAGGCCAACAGGCGTACCCGCCCTTGCCCTACTGGCTCTCTTCGGAGCTTTCTTTCTCCTTTTGGCCGCTTCCTGGAATCTTGCGGTTTCCCCGTTGCTACACCAGAAAGTGCCGAGCTTCTTGCGATGGATTCTTTTTCTCTTACTTGCTTACGGAATTCGTCTGTTATTCCCGCCCGGGTTTGTCGGTGATTCGCTACTGTTCAGTCCGGGTATCTATGCTTCTGCCACCTGGGCTTCCTCTTTGGGCTCGCTGTTGCTCAATGAAGTGATATTTGGCCTGGCGGTCTGGTTTTTTTACCGAAATGTAAATGTCCGCCTACCTGAAAACCGTTACTTGCGTTTTATCCTACAGAGTGTCCTTCTGGCTTCGATAATTTTGCTTCATCTTGCATTTTACCTCTTTTTACAAACCCTCATTTTTGATTCCAATCTTCATTTCGATCTCACACAATTTCTTCAGATAGGTGCTTATGGATGGCTGGCGGTGCTTATGGCCGGTATTTTTATATCGCTGCTTATTCTTTATACTGTAAAGATTATAAAATGGATCGACAGGGAGGTCCGCGACCGCAAAAGATTTCTTTTATCCCTTCTGCTGTCGTACGCTATTTCTCTGCCGTTACTTATTTATCTTATAGGTGTTTTTAGCGGACTTTATATTCTTTTGCCCTCGCTCTTCCTCCTCCTTATCCTGCATTATTTGCTTAGGGCTGAGAGGAAACTATCAATACCTTATTATCTTTTGTTTGCACTGCTTTATGCCTCCCTGCTTACAGGTATTCTGCTAAATGTATTCAATGACAGAAAAGAGCGGGAAAGTGAAAGCTTGTTTGCCAATCTGCTTTTGCAGCCCGACTATCTGACTGAATATTTATTTGCGGAAGTGCGGAATGAAATAGGCAGCGATCCTTTGGTGATCGGATATTTTAAAAGAGAGAAAGGTATCAGCGATAGAGACCTTGAAGATGAAGTGAACTATGTCTATCTGAAAGGGGAGCTAAGCAAGTATGATGTGCAGGTTCTTGCATTTGGCAAGGACTCCCTTCATATGGCCGATGCGTTAAAAAAATATTACTTAATGATCGACCGGGAGGGGCAGGCCACAACCGTACCCGGACTTTACTATTTTCCATCCTCTCCGGGTCGAATGGAGTACCTGGCAATTCTTAGAGTTTACGATACCCCGGAGGAAAATTCGGATGCCCGGCTTCTGGGAAGATTGCTGATTGCTTTTCGCTTGAAATCGATCGGTGGGTCAACGGTGTATCCCGAGTTATTGATCAACAACGAAAAAATGCCGGCTGACCGACATGTCTCATACGATTATGCAGTCTACAGGAATGGTATGCTGGTAAAGAAAAAGGGGGATTTCCCTTATCCCGTACGCATCAGCGATAAAGAAAAGAGGCAATGGAGCTACGCGGACAAGAAATATGAACATCAGATATACACAGAAACACAGGACAAAGTGATTTGGCTTAGCAGGAAAAAGCATTCGGCTACAAATATATTTTCCCAGATATCCATTCTTTTCTTTCTCTATTCTTTGGCTTTTCTTCTAATTGTAGCCGCAAATCTACTGTTTCGCGATCCAAAGACATTTCGCGATATACTGCTGTTGAAGAATGCCTCCTTTGCCGTCCGCATTCAGCTGGCGGTAATGGGAGTAATCCTGCTTTCATTTATTATTATTGCTGCTGTGGTGATACATAATATCCGCAATGAGTACGACCAGTATCACCGTCAGCGGCTGATGCGAAAGGCGCAGCAGATACTCTTAAATCTTGAATATCTGAAAGGCCGCAGCAAAATGAAAGACCTTAGCTGGGATGCCTTTATAAATTCGGGCAGGCTGCGTGTGGCATTGTCCAACCTATCGGAGGTGCATGCCATGGATTTTAATCTTTACCGCATTGACGGAACCTTGGCCGAGTCCTCACAGCCTGCTGTTTTCAAGCGGGGCATATTGTCGAAGCTGATGCACCCGATGAGCCGCTACGAGCTTTATAACAAGCTTTATTCACAGTTTTTACAGTCCGAGCAAATAGGCAAGCTCCCATTTATTGCCGCCTATATACCCTTGCTGGATGCCAACAACCGGGTGGTCGGAGCACTGAATGTGCCCTATTTTGCCAAAGAGCGAAATCTGGATGAACAAATTGCTTCTTTCCTTATTTACTTTATCAATATTTATATCATTCTTTTGGCCATGGCGGCCATTCTCGGATTTCTTATTTCAAATTCTATTTCCAGGCCCATCATTCAATTGGGGCAGCGCATTCGTCAAATTCAATTGGGTGGGAGAAATATACCTTTACAATGGAAGCGCCAGGATGAAATAGGCCGGCTCATCGAAGAATACAATATCATGATTGATGAGCTTGAGGAAAGTGCTCAGAAACTCGCACAGACTGAGCGTGAGAGTGCCTGGCGGGAGATGGCCCGGCAGGTAGCTCATGAAATCAAGAATCCGTTGACACCCATGAAACTGAGTATTCAGCATTTGCAGCGTACGGCAGCTTCCATGAGCGGAAGTGAGGGTAGGCGGGTATACCGTGTTTGTGAAACCCTCCTGGAGCAAATTGACCATCTCAATCTGATTGCAAGCGAATTCTCCAATTTTGCCCAGATGCCCGAAGCCCAAAACAAAGAGGTAAATATTATCCCCGTGCTGCAATCTGTAGTAGAACTCTATGAGAAAGGGCGCGTAGCTGTTTCCCTTCATTCGGAAATTCCCGAATGTTTTGTTTTTGCAGATGAGAAACAGCTGAATAGGGTTTTTCAAAACCTGATCAAGAATGCAGTAGAAAGCATTCCGGAAGAAAAAGAAGGGCGTGTGACTATACAAGCCCGGATTATTCGTGACATGGGCCATCGATGGGTCGAAGTACGTATTTGTGACAATGGAGTAGGAATAAGTGCCGAAGTACAGAAAGAGATTTTCAGACCCAACTTTACAACTAAAAGCCGAGGAAGCGGCCTCGGGCTACCCATTTCTCAACGTATCATCCGAAATGCAGGCGGTGATATCCGGGTAGAATCAAAAGAGGGTGAGGGCAGTTGCTTTTACCTCACATTGCCGCTCTTGGAGCATAATACTTCTCTGAGTTAAAGGCTGTCAAATTGTCATAAATCTTTTCAAATCCGTATTTTTGCAGTATTAAACATATACGAAATGTACGAGCGCGAAACCAAAATAAAAATCTCTACAAAACAAATAGAAGAAAGTAGGCAGGGGGAGGCTCTCCGCTATAAGGAGAACGGGCCGGCCGGTGATACAAGGCTATATTATATCGAATCCTATGGTTGTCAGATGAATTTCAGCGACAGTGAAATCGTGGCTTCCATATTGAGCGATGCAGGCATGTATCATACCACGGACTATCGCAGGGCTGATGTAATACTGATAAATACCTGTTCCATACGCGACAATGCCGAACAACGGGTACGCAATCGCCTGGCTCAGTTTCAGACCTTGAAAAGAGAAAAAAAGGGCCTGACCATCGGTGTGCTGGGCTGCATGGCCGAACGCCTGAAAAAGAATCTACTGGAAGAAGAAAAGATTGTAGATATGGTGGCTGGTCCCGATGCTTATCGTGATTTGCCCCGCTTGCTGGCTACGGCCGATGAAGGTCAAAAAGCCATTAATACTTTGCTCAGCCGCGAGGAAACATATGGAGATATCAATCCGGTAAGGCTGCAAAGCAACGGGGTGAGTGCTTTCATCTCGATCATGCGGGGTTGCGATAATATGTGCAGCTTTTGTGTAGTACCATTTACCCGGGGTCGTGAGCGAAGCCGCCATCCCGAATCCATAGTAAGCGAAGCCCGTGCCTTGTTCGAAGCCGGATATCGAGAGGTGACACTGCTTGGGCAAAATGTGGATTCCTACCTCTGGTTTGGAGGGGGTGCAAAAAAAGATTTTGGCAAGTTAAGCCAGGAAAAACAAAGCCAGGCCCTTCGTTTTGCCGATCTCCTTGCTCTCGTGGCAGAGATAAGCCCCGAGCTACGCATCCGATTTTCCACTTCCAATCCGCAGGATATGACCCGGGATGTCATTGAAACAATGGCTCGTTACGATAATATTTGCAACTATATTCACCTGCCGGTGCAAAGCGGAAGCAGCCGGATCCTGGAAAAAATGAATCGGGGCTACACTCGCGAGGAATACCTTGAAAAAATCAGCATGATACGCTCTATCATCCCTGACTGTGGCATATCTTCCGATATCATAGCGGGCTTTTGTAGCGAAACGGAAGAAGATCATAGGCTTACCCTTAGCATCATGGAAGAGGTGAAATATGATATGAACTATATGTTTTACTACTCCGAACGCACGGGAACACTCGCAGCCAGAAAATATGAGGATGATGTACCCCTTGAAGAGAAGAAAAGAAGACTGAGTGAGATCATCAGTATGCAGCAAAAACACAGCCTCGAACGCAATAAAGCAGATGTTGGTAAAACGTTCAAAGTATTGGTCGAAGGTTTTTCAAAAAAGAGCCGGGAAAAGTTGGCCGGGAGAAACGACCAGAATAAGATGATTGTTTTTCCCGGATTGCTGAGCGACTACCCAGCCGGCACCTATGTGAATGTGAAGGTAGATAACTGTAGCAGTGCGACCCTGATGGGCCATATTATAAACAAGTAAAGATTAGAATGGAGATTTTAGCAAATAATACAGAATTGACCGGGATCAAGCAGCGATTCGGCATCATCGGCAATTCACCGGCTCTTAACTATGTATTGGGGCTGGCTGTGCGTGTGGCCTCGACAGACTTGACGGTACTAATTACCGGAGAGAGCGGAGTGGGCAAGGAAATTTTTTCGAAGGTCATTCATGCAATGAGTCCACGCAAGCACAACCCCTTTATCGCTATCAACTGTGGAGCCATTCCCGAAGGAACCATAGATTCTGAATTGTTCGGTCATGAAAAAGGGGCTTTTACCGGTGCTGTGGATACCCGAAAGGGATATTTTGAAACGGTTAGCGGTGGTACTATCTTCCTTGATGAAATCGGAGAAATGCCCCTAAATACCCAGGCAAGACTTCTCCGGGTACTCGAAAGCGGAGAATTTATCAAAGTAGGTTCATCCAAGGTGCAGAAAACGGATGTACGGGTTATTGCGGCTACCAATGTAGACCTGGGAGACTATGTAGCCCGGGGTAAATTCAGGGAAGACCTCTACTACCGACTCAATACCGTGCCTATCAAAGTGCCCCCTTTGCGAGAGCGAAAAGGAGATATCTATCTTCTCTTCCGCAAATTTGCTGTTGATTTTGCTGAAAAATACAGAACCACACCCATTCGCTTGACACCCGATGCCGTAAAATTACTGGAAGAGTATGCCTGGCCGGGCAATGTGCGCGAGCTGAAGAATGTAACGGAGCAAATCTCGGTATTATCCATGTCGAAGGAAATAAATGCAGAAGAACTGAAGAAATATTTACATCCTGTTAAAAGCAATTTGCCCGCTATTCGTTTGCCCGAAAGCGATGCCAGCTACATGACGGAACGGGAAATTCTCTATAAGCTGCTCTTTGAAATGCGCAAGGATCTCAATGATATGAAAAGTTTTGTACTGAGAAATACGGGTTTCTCAGATATCCCGAAAAGAGAAGAAGATAAATTTGCGAGTGATTCTGCGGACTACGGATCGGCCATTGCGCCTCCAAGCGGGGAAGCCCGGGTTCCGCTGGTGATCAATGCCAATTCTACGGAAGAATCGCAGGAAGCTCAGGAAGTGGAGGAGTCACTTTCTATCGCAGAAAAAGAAAAAGAACTGATATTCAAGGCACTAAAGAAACATAACGGTCGCAGAAAAGATGCAGCTCGTGATTTGGGAATCTCGGAACGAACCCTTTACCGGAAAATCAAAGAATATGAGATTCAGGAATAAGTTTTGGGTCGTACTATTCTTCCTCCTGCTTAGTGCCTGCTATACCTTTAAGGCGTCCAGCATCGATCCTTCCTTGAAAACCTTCACGGTAACGGCATTTGACGAGCAGGCAGCCAATGTGCAGCCGGGGTTGGGAGTTAGCATCTCCGAAGCTTTGCGCGATCGAATTCTGCGTGAAACAAGATTGAACAGCGTTCCGGAAAATGGAGATATTGTTTTTGAAGGGGAAATAGTAGACTATAGCATAACACCCATTTCGCCACAATCGGGAGAAACGACCTCACGCGAACAGTTGAGTATCACAGTTAATGTGCGTTATCTTGATCAAAAAAATCCCGCCCGGAGCTGGGAGCAAAGCTTTAGCGCACAGGAAAATTACGATGCAACTAAAAACTTCAGCGAGGTGGAGAACCAGTTGCTTGAGAGTATCAAAACTCAATTGGTAGATGCCATATTCAGAAAATCCTTTGAAAACTGGTAATTTATGAGCGCCAAAGGACTACATATTGCCACGGAGCTACCCGGAACTGTCGAAATATCGCAGTTGGAGACCTTGCTTGAGGAGCATCCCTATTTCAGTGCAGCATGGGTAAAGCTTCTGTTGGAATACAGAGCCCTTGGAAAGGAGAATATGGTAAATGAACTGATCACTAAGGTAGCTGCAATGGCCCCCGATCGAAGTATCTTGAAAAAAAGACTGGAAGCGACATTGCTTTTAGAAATAGAGCGCAAAGCCACTGCTGAAGATACGCTGTCTCTCGAGAGTGCTGGAGCACAGCCAATGCAGGAAGAACCCGAAAATGAAATTCCTATGTCGGGGCAGCCACACGAGGAGAAGCAAATACATTCGGAAGAAAAGGAGAGTGCGCTTGCTGAAGAAGAAAATGATGAATTGAAGAATATCGAGGCACATTCGTTTACGGAGTGGTTGCACTATTTGCA
>Ga0114931_10003837_pt1 | contig 18931 bp, 18 predicted proteins | sample 2SBtaG_FD_89579 | JGI IMG/M metagenome (GOLD analysis project Ga0114931, IMG submission 89579) | Deep subsurface microbial communities from Kolumbo volcano to uncover new lineages of life (NeLLi) - 2SBTROV14_V59a metaG | ecosystem: Environmental > Aquatic > Marine > Volcanic | place: Kolumbo...
AAATCGCGTTCACATTCGGCAAAGGGCATCCAGACAGGGATTTTCCCGCGCTCCCACACATCCGAAAAGTGTTCGATTCGAGAGATGGCAACCAAACGATCGAGCAGGTTTTCCAGAACATAACCGTTCTGGTGCATGGCCATAATGGCCATCAGGTGGGCCGTCTCATCGTCAAATCGCAACTGGGCTTGTTGGCTGCGAACACAATCTGCGAACACACCGCCACCGGGCACGACGACGACACGTCCTCGAAGACGGTCCAGTTCCTGAGCGACGTGCTTGAAATTTCCCGGTTCTCGAAAGAGACTACCGCCGGGCTTAACAACCACCGGCATGGTGCCGCCTTATCCAGCCTGCAAGGTCGTGCCCCATGAAAGCGGGCGCAGCATCAGACCAAATATCATATTGAAAAAGCATAAAACGGTCCTGGGCTTTAAGGGTATCTTTCAAAAAGAGTTGCGTTAATCCTGTCACATCTCACACAAATTGCCCGCATCCGCGCGGGCGAACAATCTCAATGCCAACCGCACCAGGGTCGCGCTCCAGTTTCTCCACCCTTACCCGGACCCAGACGAATCTTTTGTCCATAAGCACATAAGCCGCGATTTTTTCGGCCACCGTTTCCACCAGATTTATGTGTCCAACTTTAAGAGTCTTTTGCACGGCATTCGTCAAGTCGTCATAGGAAGGCACATCGGCGATATCGTCCCGATTGCTGCCCACGTGCTCGGCAACACCTGCTTCGATGCTGAAGCCCACTTTTTGCGTGACGCCCTGCTCTTCTTCAAACACGCCAATATGACAATCAAGGACATAATCCTTCACAAAAATCTTGGCGTGAACGCCCTTCAGGTTCTCTGTTGAAGATAGCGTTCGAGCGGTCATGGTCGTGGTTTCCGGCATCGGGAATGGGTATCCTCAAAGGCTCAAACAGGTATCATTGCGTTTTTCAAAAGAACGATCGCAACAGGCAACTTTATGAAGCAAACTTAAGGCCTTCACGCGGGATTTGGGAATGGCGCGACGCACTGCCGCAAGGGCCTGTGCGTCCAAGGTGCGCCCGCGTTCCAAAGCCCGGCACAGGGCACCGCGAAACCCAATAATATCAGGAGAATAGCTTAAAACTTCAGAAATATGCGACAACCGCAACCGCCCGGCCAGGCCGTTAAAAAGTCCCTGCCTGCGGGTCATTTCGACAAATTGTGACAGCTCGGCACCAGACAAAACATCAACAATCGATCCAGAAGACTTATCTGCCGTATCAACCATAACACCGGAAAATCCAGCCTGGGCAAGGGCGCAAACAAGCGAAAAATCGAAACCCTTGTCGGCAAGCAGCACCGCCACCAGCCGCGAACCCTCAAGATCAAGGCGGCCCAATGCAGAAATAACATTTAAAACCTCCCGCTCTTTGCCGTGCTTTGTCGCTTCTTCCACGAACAATCCTACCTTGACGAAATCGACCCCAACTTCAGCGGTTCGCGCGACCGCGTCCACCAGAGGCTCAACCCGGCAAGGCAGGTCACCAACCGTTGCACTCACGGGAACACGGCCATCGACGGCCGTTTTGATGTTCTTTACATCGTTTAAATCGAGCGCCCCCAGCGCACCGTTGCCGGGGTCCTTGCAATCTATAATATCCACGCCTGCTCTAACACAGGCGTGCGCCTCATCCACACTCATGACACTGGCAAGCATCAAGGCCTGTCCTTGTGCATCAGACCCGGCTTTTTTATATTTTAAGGAATTTTTGCACGCTTCGCTCATTCTACGAAGACCCCGATACGGTTTTATGTTGCGTTGTAACGTCGCCAAACAAACTATTTCTCTCAGCCAACACAGCCTCGTCGTCCTGACGCTGTTCCAATGTTAGTTCAACATTTGAATCTTGCACAATCTGCGCCGGCGACCCATCGACCCTGATAAGCCGAGACGCCAGACGCACGCCTTCCATCCTGTCATGTGTGACAAACAGCACCGTTGTCGGTCGCGATGACAACATATCCAACAGCAATTGACGAAGCGCCTGCGCCGAAGGATCATCAAGCGACACGAAGGGTTCATCCATCAAAAGAATATCAGGTTCAAGAATAAACGAACGCGCCAGCGCCGCCCGCCGCTGCATGCCCAGTGAAATCCTCTCGGGATAAGCCTCAGCAAACTCAGACAAGCCAACACGCGCCAGCATATCGGGTATCTTCGCAATGCGCGCCTCGTCCCCCTCCCGTCCGCCTAATACAAGCGCAATATTGTCATAAACAGTCCGCCAGGGAAGCAACCTGGGTGCCTGAAACATGTAGGCGACACGCGGATTCTGGTTTTGAAACTGAACCTCGCCGACATAATCTTCATCAAGCCCTGCCACGACATTCAGCAAGGTCGACTTTCCGCAACCCGACGGCCCGGTAATAACAACGAAGGAACCCGTCGCGATATCAAGATCGATATCTTCAAGCACTTGATTTGGTCCACGCCCACCGACACCGGGAAAAACCTTGCTTTTAACCTTGATAGAGACAGCAGCTTTCATCGGCGCCATCTATTCACCCTCTTCTCCAGTGGCTGCAAGATCAGCATTTCAATGAGTTGAACAACCAGTATAAAGGCAATGGCATAGGCTAAAATAGTAGGCACATCAAATAGTTGGAAGGCCGTATGGAGTTTTTGCCCAACCCCGTCGGATCGCCCGATCAATTCGACAACGAGTACGATTTTCCAAACCAGCGACAAGCCGGTGCGCGCTGCCGTTGCGAAAAAAGGAGCCAATTGCGGTAGCGTCACATGCCGCAGCGTTTTCCACCGCCCGAGTTTGTAGACCTTGGCCATTTCCATATAGTCGGGAGAGAGGGAGCGGGCCCCCTCGCGCAGCGTCACGGCAACGTTGGGGATCTTGTTAACAGCAACAGCAATAACCGCCGCTACTTCCGTCAACCCCATCCACACATAACACAATATGATGGTGACGAGTGCCGGGAGGTTTAAGAAGAAAATAAGCCAGCTATCGAAGAACCGGTCTGCCGTCTTCACCCGTCCCAGGAAAATGCCGATGGCACTGCCAATGGCCATGGCAACAACAAATGCAAACGCCACACGCATCAACGTGATGCCTATGTGATAGGTGAGTTCGCCTGCCCAAAACTCATCGACCAGCGCCGCCCAGACTTGCGGCACTCCGGGAAAATAACGGCTGTTAACCAGCAGCGCCAACACTTGCCAAAACAGGATCAGGGCGAAAAAAGAGGCAAAGGACCACAGTGTCCGTTTCACTTGACTGTTGTTGCTTCGGTTGAGATCGATCTCGGTTAACGTTGTCATTCCTGACTATCGTTCCTTAGGCTTAATATGAAACACCCGCCTGTTTTGGCACTTAGCCCGATCTATTCATGGCGACGTGGAGCGTCATGAATAGATCAGGTTAGATGCGCAAAGGCACATTATAACCACCGCCCACCCAATAGCACCTATCAGGTCAAGTCGCGCTATAAAACAGATTTGGATCAAACATCGTATTCCGGCCAGCAAGATCCCTGCTGCCGAGCTCTTTCAATAGGCCCAGAAGCTGCGAAGCGGCCTGCGTTTGCTCTTGTGACCAGGGTTTTGGAATACCGGAACGGTAGTAATCACGCAACGCAACAAATTCACCTTGGTTCTTGGCCCGCATTTTCTTGCGCAAACGTTCCCAAGCTTGATCCGAGTTTGCTAAAACCTGATTGCCCTCCGCTATGGCCGCAAGAAAGGCCTTGAAGGTTTCCGGCCGGGCAATCTCATCCTTTTCCTTCCACACAAAACCAACGAGCGGCACCGGCTCAACACCAAGAGACCGGAACACATGATCCATGGTAATTACCGGTACAAAACCGTTGCCCTTGAGGCGCGCGCTAAAAGTCCAAAAATTCAACACCGCATCGACACCCCCGCTTTTCATCTCCTCAGCAACAAGCGAAGCGGCGCCGTAAACGGGCGTCGCAAACTTGGCAACGTCCTTGCCAAGTGTCTTACGAGAAAAAGCGCGCAATAATATCCAGCTTTTATCGACCGGACTGCCGGCAACACCAAGACGTTTTCCTTGCAGATCGGCAAGCGTCTTGATGCCGCTATCTGGTGCCACCATCACGGCGCCAAGCGCTGAGGAATAAGGTGCAAATTTCAACATTTCCCCAGCCGAACGTTGACGCATCGCCCATGGCCAATCACTAACGATAACATTTGAATTTCCTGCTATCAGTGCGATCGGCCCCGCACTGTTCGTGGCGACAGGAACCGTCTGAAGATCAAGTCCGTACTTCTTGTCGATGCCCTCGGCAAATATCGTATCCAGCAGCCAGTTCAACGAACCAAACTTCAACACGGATACCCGCAAGCGCGAAGCCGTGGAAGCAGCAAGCCCGATTCTTGACACCCAAGGCATGAAAGCTGCACCAACTCCCAGGGCTAGAACGCCACGGCGATCCAACTTCATTAACGAGACCTCATCAATAATTTGTTACGTACAATGTAGCGAACCGCCCGGACCCAGCCCGCATCGTTATCTTCGCGAATGATGACCACTCCCCCTTTTAACAGTTTTCCGCTCTTCACGTCTCGTATAAATATACTGATATTGATCAAAGCATTTGTTGCCTTTCGTACCAAACCCACAATGGCAACATTTGCACCGGCCTGCTTGGCAAAATCAAGTTCACACCCCTTGCAGTCATGAATGGGTGAAGCCTTTTCAATTTTTTCTGAATACGTCGAAAGATCCACCCGGGAAAAATTCCCACTCGATTCCAGGAGTTCTTGTAATTTCCGATCCATAAGCTTGAGGCGTTTTTTCTCTTTGTCACTTGCCGTTGGTGGCAAAAAATTGCCATCCATTTGCTGCTCGAGTATCAATTCAAAAGGAAATATTGCGGCCTGCTTTGGGTCCTCAGCATAAACGGGCATAACGCAGGCGCCCAGTGCCAAAAAGGCGTAAAAGTAAATCCAAAACAGTCTTGTATAAGACTTCGGGAAACCTGACATTCTATACGCTACCTCCTGCAAACCGATTGTGAAATTGAAGCAGATGAAACCACCAACGAGAACACTGCCCGCAAAATACCAAACCTAAACGTGACGCATAGATGATGGCGCGTACGAGAAAAACTTCAACCCTTTCGACGATCGTAAACCTTGATTGGTTACCCAAGAAATTCCAATAGGCAATCACCAGAGATATCGGTTACAAGTAGTCTTGCCAGCGTCACGAATGTTACTATATTACACTCAGACAAGAAGGCCGTGATCAAAAGGCCCGTCACCAAACCTTAGAACATGAAGCAAATTTGGAGGAAACGCATGGCGGCTCTAGCCCGTGACGCTGTTGCCCGCGTTTTGAGATTGGGCAAAGCTAATATTGTTCTTGCCATTTTCGTAACGTTAGGAACGCTAAGCTGTGCACTCATCGCAAACGCAGGCGGCCTGGCCGTTCCAAAAGCCAACGTTATTCCCGAAGGCACGAAACATATTCCGATTATGTACCTACGCGAATTGCGTAAACGCCCGTTCCCGGTTTCGCTTCTTGACATTGCTCCCAAAGACGAAGGCTATGCCGGTGCCAAACTTGCCATTGATGATAACAACACCACCGGCCGTTTCTTAAAACAAAGCTTTTCCCTGAAAGTTTTCGAATCCTCCGATCCTTCAGAGATTGTGGCGGAGGCAAAACGTCTTGCAGACACTGGCAAAGCACTCTTTGTGGTCGATCTCGCCGCCGACACGCTTCTCAAGGTTTCCGACGTACTCAATGATAAACAGGTTTTAATCCTGAATGTAGGCGCACCAGACCAAAGACTGCGTGAAGAAGACTGCAGGGCAAATATAAAACATACCATTCCCTCGCGGGACATGCTTACGGACGCCTTAAGTCAATATCTGGCATGGAAAAAATGGCGTCGCGTGTTCCTGGTGAGCGGCCCCCAGGCTGCAGACAAACTTTTTGCCCAGGCCTTTCGCCATTCAGCAAAGCGTTTCGGTTTGAAGATCGTTGGTGAAAAAGTTTTTAAATATGAAGTCGGTTCACGCCGGTCCGATGGAGGTTTTGAGCAGATACAGAAGCAAATCCCTTCCTTCACGCAAAGCGCACCGGAGCACGATGTTCTCATCGTTGCGGATGAATGGGGACAGTTTGGCGATTATTTTCCCTATAGAACCTGGAAAGCCCGCCCGGTTGCGGGAACACACGGCCTTTTTCCCACCACCTGGCACCCAGGTGTCGAGTTATGGGGCGCCACCCAGTTTCAAAACAGGTTTAAACGCAAGTGGAACCGTGTCATGCGGCCGCTTGATTACAATGCCTGGATGGCTGTTCGAACGATTGGCGAAGCTGCAACCCGCGCCCCTTCAACCTCGGCAAAAGACTTGATCGCCTATATAGGCTCGCCCAAGTTCTCGCTCGCGGCCTTCAAAGGACAGAAGTTGAGCTATAGAGAGTGGAATGGGCAGCTCAGGCAACCGATCTTCCTAACTACGGCAAAATTGCACGTTACCGTATCACCTCAGCCTGGATTTCTGCACCAACGTACCGTGCTTGACACGCTGGGCATCGACAAACCCGAAACCAAGTGCAAAGGCTACACACCATAGGAAACCCGCAGCTACGCAGCCGCAAGATACCCTAAGCGAGATTCTCCGGCGAAGACATTGTCGGGAACATTCGCGACACAATAGAATTTGGAGAGTGTTTAAGTGAGACGTTTGAAGATCGCCATGGTCCTGTTAACGGCACTAGCCCTGCCACTTCTCGCGCCGAACAACGCGTTCGCAGCCAAAGTCTTTATCTCAAACGAAAAAGACAACACCGTTTCAGTCATCGACTCGAAGACATTGAAAGTTCTTAAAACCATCAATGTTGGTCAAAGACCCCGTGGTATCACGTTGGCCAAAGACGATAAATGGCTTTTGATCTGCACAAGTGACGACAATCGTATCGAAGTCTATGACACGAACACTTATAAGCTCATCAAAAACCTTCCCTCTGGCCCCGACCCCGAGTTGTTTGATCTCCATCCAAGCGGAAACCCCCTCTATATCGCCAACGAGGACGACAATATCGTCACGGTTGTCGACATCGACTCTGGAAAAATCCTCGCCGAAATCCCCGTTGGCGTTGAACCGGAAGGGATGGCCGTCAGTCCCGACGGCAAGACCATCATCAACACGTCTGAAACGACGAACATGGCGCATTTCATTAATGCTGAAACACAAGAAACCTATGCAAATGTCCTTGTCGACAACCGCCCTCGTGTCGCTCAGTTCACCGCCGACGGCTCCGAGATTTGGGTGAGCGCGGAAATCGGTGGCACCGTAACGGTTATCGATGCCAAAACCCAGAAAAAGAAGCACACGATTACTTTCCAGATTCAGGGAATAAACGCTGATGCCATACAGCCGGTGGGAATACGCATCGACAAGGCGGATAATAAAGCCTACGTGGCACTTGGCCCGGCTAACCGGGTCGCTATTATTGACGCAAAAACCTATAAGGTCGAAAAGTACCTTCTGGTCGGCCAACGCGTCTGGAATCTTTATTTCGTCGACGATGAAAAATACCTCTTCACAACCAACGGCACCTCAAACGACGTCTCCGTAATCGATGTAAAAAAACGGCGCGTCATCAAATCAATCCGCGTCGGGCGTTATCCCTGGGGCGTGGTCGCCACCAAGAAATAAAACGAAAAGCAGGTCACGCATTACCGATCTGTCCTTTTTTTCGGAGCCACAGACAATATGTCGAGCAAAACCATCATTCTCGCAATCGCACTTGCCATTGCTTTTATCGCTCCTGCCTATGCCAAAGGCTTTCTGGTGGGGCGCACCAAGCGTCTTCCTGAACTCAAGCTAGGGCTGGAGAACACCGGATATGGGGTCTCGCAGCACAAATATGAACTTGAAACCGGCATTGGCTATCGCCTTGAGATATCGACGACCGGCGCCAAACCGTGCGAATTTTCAGCAGACGAATTTTTCCAAAACATCTGGGTGCGTAAACTCGAAGTGGACCATATCGACATCAATATCTCTCAGATCAATGCCATCGAATTCGATGACCGAGAGGGTGAAGTTGAGTTATTATTCACGCCGATCAAACCGGGGGAATACACCTGGGAATGCGAGGGGCTCGCTCAAAAGGGCATGACCGGAAAGTTCTTGGTAAAGTAATGGACGCCACCGTCGAAACCATCCAAGAGACCAAAACAAACGCATTGGAAGTCGACAACGTGTCGCATTCGTTCGGCACGACCCAAGTGCTCGACAATGTCTCGCTGTGTGTCCCGCGCGGCTGTTTTACCGTCCTGCTCGGTCCCAACGGCGCCGGAAAGTCAACGTTGTTTGCACTCATCACCAGGCTTTACGATAATGTCTCGGGCGAAATCAGATTGCTCGGAATGGACGTGCGCAGGAGGCCGTCCCTGGCATTAAGTCGCCTTGGTGTTGTGTTCCAAAGCCGCACCCTCGATCTCGATTTGTCGCTTGCTCAAAATCTCGCCTACCACGCATCTCTTCATGGCATTCCTCGCGCACAAGCGAAAACCCGTGCAAAATTTGCCCTTTCACGCGTTGAGTTGGAAAAACGAGCGCACGACAAGGTACGCAATCTTTCAGGCGGACAAACACGCCGCGTCGAAATCGCCCGCTCGATGATGCATGAACCCAATCTCTTGCTATTGGACGAGCCCACCGTCGGCCTTGACGTAGCAGCGCGCGAAGGCGTTATCTCCCTTGTGCGCAAACTTGTGCGCGATAAAGGTCTTGGAGTTCTTTGGGCAACCCATCTCATTGACGAAATCGAACCTACCGACAATGTCGTCGTCTTGCACAAAGGCAAGGTATTGTTTTCCGGCACGGTCCCGCAACTACAGGAAAAAACCGGAGAAACTGATCTCGCCGATGCCTTCAGGTCTATGACGGGACTTTCACAGTTGGAGATGGAATGAGCGTGCACGATATCGGCGAGGGAGCCGATGACATCATCTCGAAAATAAAACTCATGGCCCCCACCAGTCATTTGCGGGGATACCTGATATGTTCCAGAGGGATCATCTGGCGTGAAGTTTTGCGTTTCCTCCACCAGCGCGAGCGCTTTTTCTCAGCCCTTGTGCGCCCGCTCGTCTGGCTGTTCATATTTGCAGCCGGCTTTCGAAATGTTCTGGGTGTCTCGATCATACCTCCCTATCAGACCTACGTCCTTTATGAGACCTATGTGACACCGGGACTGGTGGGCATGATCTTGCTATTCAACGCCATGCAGTCATCCCTGTCGATGGTCTATGATCGTGAAACCGGAGCCATGAGAACGCTCCTCGTCAGCCCATTTCCGCGATGGTTCCTGCTGTTTTCCAAATTGATTGGCGGCGTCACTGTTGCTCTGTTGCAGGTCTATGTCTTTCTGGCCATCGCCTACTTTTGGGAAATCGAGCCCGACGGCCCGCCCCTGGCGCTCGGCCTCCACATGGGAGAAGCGTTCTACGGGTTTGTTATCCCGGCTCCCTTCAACGGATACATCACCGTTCTTCCAGCACTGGTGCTCGCCGGACTGATGCTTGGCGCCATCGCTCTTTTCATGTCCTCCGTCATTAAACAGCTTGAAAATTTTGCCGGCGTCATGAACTTCGTCATCTTCCCGATGTTTTTTGCCTCATCCGCCCTCTACCCTCTCTGGCGGATTAAGGAAACGAGCCCGATACTGTTTGAAATATGCAAAGTCAACCCGTTCTCACATGCCGTTGAATTGATCCGCTTTGCCTTTTATGGACAGATCGACACCACCTCTTTAATTATCGTAACGGGTTTTACGTTCGCCTTTCTGGGCGCTGCAGTCTACGCATACAATCCCTCAAAGGGCTTGATCGCGAGAAGAGGTGGCTCTTGAAATATCCAGGCATGTTTAAGACCGCAACAAGAGAAGATACAAAACGAAACGAAATAAGCAGTGGACGCGTCTGATTGAACTCGGCGTGCAACCCAACAATACAGTGCGTGAACAAGAAAAGAAGAGCGTGAATATGACGACAATTGAAACCAATCGCATGAATAGGCCATGGCGCTATCCAATCTTCATCGCTTCCTTAGCCGTCACGATGATCACCCTCACGGCACCGGCTTTTTCAATTGACCCGAAAAATCCCGACTGGCCTTGCGTTCAACGCAAAGAGCTGACCCTCACCGCCGCACAGATGTGGGACGGCCCCCCCATCACGGACTCCATGCCCTGGAGAAATTCAAAAAAGATCAGTGAACTCGTTCAAATTCTCATTAGCCGCCGTGTCCCCATTGAGGAAGCTGAAAAAGCAATTGAAGAGTTCGCCGCCTCTCTTGCGAAAGATAAAAAAAACGAGCAGCTCACTTTGCTGTTTGCTGGAGTCCTTGACCAGACCAATTCCCGGCGCACCAGAATCGTTAAAGGTGTTGAAAAGATCAACATTCGGCAAAAAGCCCGTGCCAAGGAAATTGAGCGTGAGGGAGTCGCATTGGCCAAGATGGAAGAAAGCGCGAAAGCCGGTGAAAAAAGCTTAACCAAAAAAATAGAGAAGGCCCAGAAAGCCTACGATTGGGATGCGCGAGTCTTCAAGGAGCGCCAGGAGAACATCCCATTGGCGTGCGAGATCCCAATACTCATCGAACAGCGTGCCTTCGCGATCGCACGCGCCATCAGAAATCGAATGGATGACTAATCGTTTTTCAAACACTACGCCGGGTGTAAATTTCCAACTCACAGACCTGCCGGGAAAGCAATAACCGGCAGGCCTGCCAGCAAACGTCATAATCATCATTTCTCATGGTTCCGGTTTTGCGACGACCAGGGGAAGACCGAAATCCTCCCATCCATCGGTCCCATCTGGAAACCAGATTACATTCTTATACCCATAGGAAAGCGCGCGCTTTCCTGCGTTCCAACTCATCCAGCAATCACGTTTGCAAAAGAAAACGAGACGTTTGCCCCTGTCTGCGCCTGTAATCCGTTTGAGCCCGTCGCGGAAATACCTGTCGAACTTGGGGGCCAAGAGCCCAAAGCCGACATTTGCCAGCCAATAGGCCCCCTTGATGCTCTTATGCTTGGGCTCCCGCCAGATCGTGTTCTTTGGCAAATTCTTAGGCTTTGGCGGCTTTGGATAAACGTCAATGAATATGACATTGCCCCGGCCATCATCCCAAAGCTTGTCGGCGAGCCCGGCATCGATCACCTTGGCTCCCTTAAGGGTCAAGGGAACCGGCGCCCGGTAGTCCTTCATTCGATAAACCTCGGGCTCTGGCACACCAGCTGCTCGAGCCGCAACAAGCATTAGAATTTGACCGGTAATGACGAGCAAACCAGCCATCACAAAACCAATCGTTCTAGCTGTCATACGACCCCATTTCCTTTGATTGAAACGATCCGCCAAAATGATCCATGAGGACATGGCCTCATAAACCTGATTTGAAAAAAGAGCATCACCGCAAAAAAGGCCGGGCTTTGATACCATCAAAACCCAGCCCTAAATACAATTCACCCAACAAGGCAAAACCCAATTCCCAAGTCGTGTCTCAAGATCGGGGTTTGGTGAAGACATGGCTGTGCTCGTCAACCAATGGCACGCCATATTCAAGCAAGACGGCGTCTATGTCATGCCGACGTTTCTTAATAATTTCGTTGAGTTGCCTTTTCCAGGCTTTATCAGATTGGCGCACACCCATCGTGATACGATAGGTCATACGAGGACTACGACCCTCTTTGAGCAGCGGAACCACGACCAGATCACCGCCACCTTTGCGTGAAAAATAACCCGCATTGGGTCCCCACATGATCCCGGCATCGACTTCTCCTGATCGAATGTCCTTGATCATCAACTCGTTTGGACTGTCGTACCGGCGATCGACCATCAGCCGGTACGGTTTGGCTTTTGTCATCAAACCTTCGCGCGCCACAATATTGGATGGTGGCGTTCCTGCAATCACTCCCAAGCGCTTGCCTTTGAGGCGTGGATCACTGAGTTTTTCAACACCAACCAGGTCCGAATCCTTGCGCATGACAAGCGCATAGGTTGAGACGTAGTAGTGATTGGTGTTGAGAACGAGCTCGTCGCCCTGGGCGTAGCCGATAATCAAATCGCATCGCTTTGCAAACAATGTCCGTCGTACAAAACCAATGGCTTGCGGAAACCACGTGTAGGCCAAGGGTATTTTCAATTCATCGGCCACGATTTCCGCGATCTTGTTTTCGAACCCCTCACCCTTGGTATTCGAAAATGGAATATTTGCCGGATCCGAACACACGCGCAACACCTTGCGGTTTACGAGATCAGACACGGCGCCCTCGGCGGCTTGGGCAGCAAAACTGCCAAAGCCAAGCATAAATCCGACGGCAAGAACAGCCATACGCAATGTCGTCATTCTCCAAAGCACTCCTTGTCATAAACGCGAGCTTCCTCAGGCTTCTTCTCGCGCATGCGACCGGTTAGGTGGCCGCGGGGCAGAGCTCCCAGCGCACGAGCCTTCAGATATGTGTAGAGGTCGTCAATGTAGCACATTACGTTCTTGTTGGCACCAAACGAAGGCATCACACTTTCGCCAAGTCCCGGCCGGTTGATGGTGCGCCCACCTGAAACCGTGGCCACGAAATCTTCATAACTCATGGTCGCCAGGCTTGTTGCAAGTCTCGGTGCGTAGGTCGAACCCTCGCCGTCGGGTCCATGACACACATGGCAGGTCGCATGATAGCGCCGAAAACCGTTGTAGGTGTACCAGTCCACCTTGTATTGATTGCCATTCTTTTTGATGCTGAAGGTCGGTGAATCGTCTGGCAAAATCCACTTCCCGTCTTCGAGCTTCGAACCCTCCTGCGTCATCCGGCCATCCTTGGATGTAACCATCTTGGCCGTCGTACTGGTCAAATCATCTTCATCTTCGGCGTTCGCCGAGTATGATAATGAGCAAGCCGCTAGTGCAGCCACAAACAATCTGATACCTACCTTGTTCACGCGTTTTCCTCTGTTTTCATTTTTTATTTGGTCCTGAACATGTCCGCATTCTTCTAAACGAACACACACCTATAATGAGCCATGCTGAAGGCTTTGTCAGGTGATCATATTGTCCCGTTAAATGCGGGCCTGCCCCCACTTATAATCGAAAGCCCATCGATTTTGTAGATCCTAACTCCTCGGGTTTGTTGCTGGATATAGCCTGCCCCTGCGTGAGCTGGGGAAGAGAAGCTGAAGCGGTTTTGTTGTTGCCGAAGGTTCGCGGGTAAAGAACTCTGCCCAAAGAAGCGCGCGAGAATTTTTGTCTTCCGCAGGCTTGCCGCCGGAAATGGACAAGTCTATGTGTGCCAGAAACGGACAAGTTAATGACAGCCTGAGGCGAGTAGATAATGAATATCGGAGGTGGAGAGGTAAATGAGCGCCATAGGCGGACAAGTTAACGAGTTCTGGAGGTGAACACATAGGCAGCAAACGCAAAGCTAGTTTCAAGACTCGTGGTTTAATTCTATCGAAACCCATCCCAGATGTGGGGTTAATCACATTACGTAGCTAACAAAGCTGTTCATAATGAGACCGGCGCGGGATTGCTCTCGCGCCGGTCCTTATTCTCAGACTATGTCAGCACGCTTATGGCAGCGAGAACACTGTGAGCGAACCGCCCAGTGCCGTATAGTCGTTAAGACCGGAGTAACCACCCACAGCACCTAGACCAGCTGAAGGATCGGTCAGGCCAGCCGCAAGGCCGATACCTGCCCAGCCACCAACACCAGAGAAAACAGCAACGTACTGTTTGCCCTTGTGGGAATAGGTCATGACGTTGCCGATGATGCCCGACGGTGTCTTGAACTTGTAAAGTTCCTTACCTGTAGCAGGATCGACAGCCTTGAAGTAGCCTTCCAACGTACCGTAGAAGACCAAGTCACCAGCCGTAGCCAAGGCACCCGACCACACGGAGAACAGCTCAGGCTTCGACCAGACGATCTTACCCTTGCCAGCATCCCATGCGATGAAGTTACCCATACCACCATGGCTGTTTGGAGCCGGGTACATGGCAAGCGTGGCGCCAACATATGGCTGACCAGCGGTGTACGAAACCTTGAATGGTTCGTAGTCCATGCATACGTGGTTGGTTGGAACGTAGAACAGACCTGTCTTCGGCGAGAATGCTGAAGGCTGCTGGTCTTTTGAACCAAGAGCAGCTGGGCAGATCCCTTTGGTGTTCACGTCCGCACCATTGTGGAACGTCGAATACTTGGAAACGACGTAAGGACGGCCATAGCGTGGGCTGGACTTATCCATCTCAACGCCCGTCGTCCAGTTCACAGCTGGGTCAAACTTTTCGGCAACAAGAAGCTCACCTGTCGCACGATCAATCGTATAGCCCAAGCCGTTACCGTTGAACTGTACGAGAACCTTGCGTTTCTTGCCCTTGACGTCGATGTCAACAAGAGGAACCTCGTTGATACCGTCGTAATCCCACTCATCAAATGGAGTCATCTGATAGACCCAGCGAGCGACGCCGGTATCAGGATTACGAGCAAAGATCGACATGGAGTACTTCTGATCGATCGGCTTGCCATCGGGTCCGGCACGTTGTGCAGGGTTCCATGTCGATGGGTTACCCGTTCCGTAGTAGATCAAGTTCAAGTCGGGATCATAAGACCACCAACCCCAAATCGAACCACCACCGATCTTCCACTGATCGCCATTCCACGTCTTCAGTGAGCTGTCTTTACCGACAGGCTTACCGAGATTCGTGGTCTTTTTCGGATCAACGAGAATATCGCTGTCTGGGCCCATCGAATAGGCACGCCATTCTTTCTTACCGGTTTTAAGGTTGTAGGATGTCATAAAACAACGAACACCGAACTCGGCACCCGAGATACCGACAAGAACATGGTCCTTGACGATCAGGGAAGTCGAAGTCTGCGTCTGACCCTTTTTGGGGTCGCCATTCTTGACCTTCCATTTTTCCTTACCAGTCTTGGCATCGAGCGCAACAACGTTCGTGTCAGCCTGAGTGAGGATGATGGTTCCTTCAGCATATGCCAAGCCACGGTTGACCGTGTCGCAGCACATCACAGGAATAACGGAAGGATCCTGCTTGGGCGTATATTTCCAAAGGATCTTCGCGTCATGATTAAGGTCGAGAGCATAAACGATGTTTGGGAAAGGCGTGTGAAGATACATCACGTCGCCTATCACCAGCGGACCACCTTCGTGACCACGAAGAACGCCCGTTGAGAACGTCCATGCAACCTGCAGGCTGCCGACGTTGCTCTTGTTGATCTGATCTAACTTGGAATAGCGGGTAAGATTGTAGTTACCTTCCTGCATAGCCCAGTTAGCCGGATCCGCTGTTAGCTTCATCACGTCATCGTTAGCCAAAGCTGGCGTTGCGAGAGCCGTGACAAGCAATGCACCGGTGAGTGCACATTTGCGCATTGCGCTTCCTCCTTGTATTTGAAAGAACATTTCACGCTTGCAATAAAGGTAGAAACCCCTGCGTTTCGCAACCTGGGGCATCACGTCGGATTTTCCCGATCTTTGATGAGTTAAATCCTGGTTGTTAATGTCGTTCGATTTTCCAAGGAAAACTTCCCGCCAACAAGTAGGCTTACTACCTTGGCGCAACATAGACATGTTTTGTCGCACTCCGCAAGACCATCCTTGAAGACGACTCCAAACTATTTAAATAGGTCAGTGAAGCTGACATGGTTTCATAATTAAATTCAAATGTTTGACACATTATCTTGCAAGATTTTTTTACACGGGTGACAGGCGTCATCTGCGGATTTAAAGCGATCCTGTGGCCTCGTTCAAGCCTGTTTGCGATGCGAAACACTATTGCGCAATACTATTACGCCGGCTCCTGCCTGCATTTGAAGCCAAATAATGCTAGTATGTCCTATCTGACGCTTCGTACCCTCAGCGTCAGCCCGGCCCACTAGGCAAGTCTTTGTTTGTGTTTTCAGATTCACAAACGCGGTGGCGACCTACGCCCGGAATCAAGCGTTTGATCCAGAACACGAGACAAGCCCCTAGTTCATAAACACACGGTGAGCACAATGAAGATCTCGCGCAAAACGTTCGTAAGAGGGGCAACGGCGACGTTGGCATTAACCGCTTCGGCCGGGTTCGGCATTATCGCCCCCAAAAGAAGCACGGCAGAAGCGCATAAGCTCGAAACAGACACTCTGAAAGTCCGAGAAATCGCCCCGGGAATATTCGTACATCAGGGCGTTCATGAACTTTATACACCGCAAAATGCCGGGGACATTTCCAACGCCAGCTTTATCATCGGCAAGGATTCCGTCGCCGTCATCGACACTGGCGGCACCTATCTCGTGGGAATGGCCTTAAAACGCGCAATCAGGAACCAGACGGATCGGCCGATACGCTACGTCATCAATACCCACATGCACCCCGATCATGTGTTCGGAAACGCGGCTTTCAAACCCGACAAACCCGAATTTGTCGCCCACTACAAAATGGCCCGGGGGCTGGCTGCACGGGCAAAACGCTACCTCGCCATCAACAAGAAAAATGCCGGGGAAAAAGCCTTTAAAGGCACGCAGGTGGTGCTGCCAACCAGGGGCATAAAAATACACGAAACAATCGATTTGGGCGGCCGTGAACTCCTGCTGGAACCTCAGCCAACCGCGCATACGGACAATGACCTTGTGATCACGGACACCAACACCAAGACCCTGTTTGCAGGTGACCTTCTCTTTTCAGGCCACTGCCCCGTGATCGACGGCTCAATCCTTGGCTGGCTGCAAGTTATTGATAAATTGAGCAAAAAACCAAGCGCCCGGGTTGTTCCCGGGCACGGTCCTGCGGCTATGACCTGGCCTGACGCCCTCAAACCAGAAAGACGCTATTTGCAGACCATCATCGATGAGGTGCGTTCTCGCATTGCCAAGGGTGATACCTTAAGAAATGCGATGGAAACTGTAGCGCCTGGAGAAAAGAAAAACTGGGTCTTGTTCGAGGAATTCCATAAACGCAACATCGCCACCGCGTTCGCGGAACTCGAATGGGAATAATCGGCATGTGATTTGGCATGAATCGAAAAAATATGGCACTATAATAGGAAATCACAAAAAACTGGCAGACATCGCAGCGTCTGCCAGACCATTTGGCTATGGAGCATGCGATGACAAGACTACACCAAACCTCAACCATTATTACTCTATTGGGAGCCTTTCTAGCTTTTGTGTTCTCGATTAATCCATCGCTGGCTCAAAATGATGATCCTGATCTTTGGTCAGATCTTCGTGACGATGCATTCGGGGAAAACCGGACCGTTTTGGAGGAAGACGGCACCGTCGTGCTGGAAGCCCCCTATCGCGCAGAAGACGCATCCATTGTTCCAATCACTATTCGCATTCCAGCGCGCATCGCACCCAAGGTGAGAACGCTGACACTGTTTGTGGAAAAAAACCCGATGCCGATGGTCGCCAAGCTTACCTATGGAAAGGGCGCTGGTTTGGGAGAACGCGTTTTGAAAACGCGTATTCGCATCAACATGTACTCGAACGTTCGCGCAGTAATCGAACTGCAAGACGGTACGCTTCATATGGCTACGAAATTCGTCAAGGCCTCGGGTGGCTGCTCGGCGGCGGCCATGAAGGACGCTGACGAAGCGCTTGCCTCACTCGGCAAGATCAAGGTACGAACGTTTTCCACCAAACAGAAGACGTCTCAGTCAAAGCCTAGGACTCGTGAAGCCCAGGTCATGGTCCGCCATCCCAACTATTCCGGCATGCAAATGAACCCGTTAACCGGTCTCTATATTCCGGCAAAGTACATTACGGAAATGGTCGTCTCCCAGGGCGAGGCTTTGATTTTCAAAATGGAAGGTGGAATTTCACTATCCGAAGATCCAAACTTCCGCTTCACCTATTCAGCAACCGGGACAGGCCCTCTTCACGCAACGGCAAAAGATTCCGACGGCAACATCTTCAAAACGCAAGTCAAAGACGCCCAAATCTGAGACGCAGCCTCCGATCCAAACGATCAAAATAAAATAGCTGAAACGATTTCTTGAAAATTAAATCAATGCCCCGGATTACCAGCAATCCGGGGCATTGTTTGTTTTGAAATCTTTTCATAAAAACAAGCAGATGGTCCTGGCCTTCAAAACTCTGCCTAGAGAATTTCCGGTTTAGATGGAAACGGTTCTGTCTAAGCATCGGCCCACAAACCAACCCATCACTTTGCATTTCCGCATGGAGGGGCACCGCTAAGGTGCACGTTCGAGCCGGGATCTTGCCCGGTGGTTGGGTATTCATCCTGAGCGCAATGCGCGGCAAGTCTGTGGACAACAGTGACGTGTGATGATCCCGGCTCGCGCACTGGGGCAGGTACCGCATGCTTACCGCCAGGGAGCAGGCCGGTGCTTGGCCGGGAACGCGGGTGGAGAGGGGAGTGTTGGCGTTGGCAGGTTTGGGTGGTGGAAAAAAGACCAATCCTATGGCTGACGCGCTTTTCTGGTCCACTTGAACTTAGGGAAACTCTCTAACAAGTCATTAGCTGTTTTCCCTTTGTTAAAATTCCCCATCTTTCAGCTGGAATTATCGGGAATAGGGTGGCACTGACCTCAAATTCCAGCTGAAAGATGGGGAATTCTTCCTGTCGGGATATTCAGCCCGACTTGATCAGAGGTTCCCTAGCACAAAACTCCCCGCGTCAGAATGATTCTATCAAAGTCTGAAGGGCTCTATGCGTAAGAGGGGAAGATATCAAAAGCACAAGATCTCGGCCTCTACTTGCGCCCGTTTCAAGTCCTTGATTTTCTTCCTGTTCTGCGGGGCATGAATAAGCCAGGAGGTGTTTTCACCGCCGCGCAGACCGACCGACATCAAGGTCTCGGCTTCCTCGTATTTCGCAAACGGAAGAATTTTGGCGATCTCATCTATTGAACACGAACACTTAAACAAGACGCCGCG
>Ga0114931_10003838_pt1 | contig 18927 bp, 17 predicted proteins | sample 2SBtaG_FD_89579 | JGI IMG/M metagenome (GOLD analysis project Ga0114931, IMG submission 89579) | Deep subsurface microbial communities from Kolumbo volcano to uncover new lineages of life (NeLLi) - 2SBTROV14_V59a metaG | ecosystem: Environmental > Aquatic > Marine > Volcanic | place: Kolumbo...
GACCTGGTTTGTCCCGGACTATCTACGGGACCCTTTCGCAAGGCGGCCTAATGAAGCGTGGGATTTTTGAGCTTGATTAAGCTCGATTAGAGAAGGACGGAACACGTGTGCGCAACAAACACCTTCGACGGATTGGACTCATCGCACTCACGGACTTTTGCGAGACTCCTGCGACAGCAGGTTAAGTGACTCCTTTCACGGGGCAATCTCTATGGAGTCGCCCGGTGCTCGAAAGGGGCACGCCGGTATATAGGGGGAATCGACCCCCTTGCGGCAACGGGGAGGGAGTGGCTGCGGCCTCTCTCTTACCCACTGCGCCGTGCGCACGAATCGGCCGGCATGAACGTGTCAAACTTATTATTTATGCTCGTTCTTTAGCGAAACGGATCATGTGAGTCCGGCGGTCACAGGAAAATCCAGCACGACGCGTAGCCCCGGCTGGTTGTCTTCCAAAAACAGTTTGATGCCGTGCAGTTTCACGACTGCTGCGACCAGACTCAAACCGAGCCCGTTGCCAGGCGTCTTCCGGCTCGATTCGAGGCGAAAAAAGCGCTGCAGGACTTTCTCTCTTGCCTCCGCTGGAATGCCGGCGCCGGAATCGGCGATGATCAGCTGCAACAGGCCTTCAGAGCCGTGGTCGAGGCTGATCTGAATGCGGCCGTTGGCGGGAGTGTATTTGATGGCGTTGTCGACGATATTGGCTACCGCTTGAAACAGAAGATCGCGGTCACCGTTCACCTTAATTCCATCGGTCAGCTGCAGGCCGAGCTGCTGCGATTTTTCCTCGGCGAGCGGTTCATACAGTTCGACGACGTCCCGGACGAGCGCGGGTAGATCGATCGATGTGAACCGTTCGCGGCGGTGGTCGGCCTCGACACGGGCGATGCGCAGCAAGGCACTGAATGTTGCCAGCAGGCCGTCCGCCTCGTGAATCGCCTGCTCCACCGCCACCGTATCGTATCCTTCGGCGACGGCCCGGCTGCGCAGTCGTTCCAGATGATTGCGCAGACGTGCCAGCGGAGTGCGCAAATCGTGGGCGATGTTGTCCGATACCCGGCGGACGCTTTCCATTAGGGATTCGATTTGATCGAGCATTCTGTTCAGGTTGTCCGACAATACGTCGAATTCATCGCCGGTCTGGTTTGTTGGAATGCGGCGTGACAGGTCACCGCTCATGATGTCGCGGCTGGTTTGGTTGATCGCGTCGATGCGCCGAACCATGCTCCGGCTCGTCAGCGTGCCGCCAATGAGCGCAAGCACGAAGGTGATGACCAATCCCCAGGTCAGGGTTTCGGCAATCAGGCGCTGGCTTCGTTCCAGCTCGTGTATGTCGCGGCCGACCAGCAGATGAAACCGGCCGTGCAGAAGGAAGCGCCGGGCGCGGACGGGATGCAATTCACGGCCCCTCCAGCCTTGGTATTCGAGACGGAAATTGACCCATCCGCCGATGCTCGGTCGTACCGTCGGCCAGTGCAGCAGATTGCCGACGATGGGATTGTAACGGGCGTCGGTCAGCAGATAAACGGCAGATCCGGCCGGTTTTCGCGCCAGTCGGTCCCTGATCAAGTTGCTCAGACCGGGAAGCCCGGCGGTTTTATAGCGCTCGGTCAATCCGGTGATCTCCGCCTCGATGGTGGCATCGGTCTGGCGTGCCATGTAGTTGGCAGTGGACCAATAGATAAAGCCGAGCAAAATGAAATTGGAGACGCTGAACAGCGCCATATAGATCAGCGCCAGGCGGAAGGTGGAGCTGCGAAGCAGGCTATTCGGGTGCACGCAGACAGTACCCGGCACCGCGCACGGTATGCAGCAGCGGCCGATCGAACTGCTTGTCGATCTTGCTGCGCAGGCGGCTGATGTGAACGTCTATGACGTTGGTTTGAGGGTCGAAATGATAATCCCAAACATGCTCCAGCAGCATCGTTCGGGTGACCACTTGTCCGGCGTGTCGCATCAGATATTCGAGCAGGCGAAATTCCCGAGGCTGCAGGTCGAGCACCTGTCCGGCCCGTCTCACCTGTCGGGACAACAGATCCATTTCCAGGTTCGCCACCTTCAATTCGGTTTCGGCCGCTTCACCTTCCCGGCGTCGGGCCAGCGCCTCGCAGCGAGCCAATAGCTCGGTAAAGGCAAACGGTTTGACCAGGTAATCATCGCCGCCGGCCCGAAGGCCTTGCACGCGGTCATCCACTTCGCCGAGTGCGCTGAGGATCAAGACCGGGGTCGTATTCTTGGCCCCCCGCAGCGTTTTGATGAGTGAGAGACCGTCCAGTTCGGGCAGCATACGGTCGACGATCAACACGTCATAGTCGTTTCCCATACCCATGAGCAGACCTTCTCGACCATCCTGGGCCTGATCGACAGTATGGCCGGCTTCCCCCAGTCCTTTGGTGATGTAGGCAGCTGTTTCGGCGTCGTCTTCGATGACGAGAATCTGCATGCGTGACTTTTCGAATTAGGTTGTGGCGGACGAATCGCTGCCCGGTTTCGCGTGGCCGCATGGACGGCGTTCGTTCCTGCAGCGACGTTCATGCGATTAACCCGGTCATCCGGTCGGCAGTCATGCTATTCTATCAGCGGCTTGCCTGTTTGGCACAGGCTGGTTCAATAATCTCATTTCTACGGGAGGATCTCGATGAGCAAAAAAGAAGAATTGATCGTCTCCGGCGTATGGGTGCCGGATCTGGGCGACTTGAAGGACAATTGGGGATGGCTGCTCGCGCTTGGCATTGTTTTGATGGTGCTGGGAACGATCGGGTTGGGTATGACGTTTGCTTTGACGTTGGCCAGCATCGTTTTTTTTGGTGTCCTGTTTTTGATCGGCGGCGGTATTCAACTGGTGCATGCGTTCAAATGCAGAGGATGGAAAAGTATCCTCTGGCACGTCGTGATTGCGCTGCTTTATATCGTTGCCGGTGCGGTCGTGGTGATGCACCCCTGGCTTGGCGCCTCAGTCCTGACGCTCGTGGTCGCCTGGTCTTTCATCGCCATAGGAATCCTGCGAATCATGATCGCCATTCAGAATCGCGCAGTCAAGTATTGGATCTGGTCTCTCATCGGCGGCATTTTGGCGGTGATCATCGGCATCATGATCATTGCGCAGTGGCCGGCGTCGGGGTTGTGGGTCATCGGTTTGTTTCTTGCGATTGAACTGATCATCAGCGGCTGGTCGTATATTTTTCTCGCGCTGGCTGTCAGGGGTATTGCCAAAGAGAGCGATGCATGAACGAAGCGATTGAAACGGTGGCTGATAACGAAGCGCCTGCTTCGTTGTCCCGTTCACCGGAAATGGAAAAGCAACGCGCAGGGAACGAAGGACGGGGTACAGCCCCGTCCACCCAAAAGGCGAAAGCGCCAAAGCGTTTCGATCTCAAGGATCCGCAATGGTATCTCAACCGTGAGCTGACCTGGCTGGCCTTCAACCGCCGGGTGCTGCATGAGGCGGAGGATGAACGCACGCCGCTGTTGGAGCGTGTGAAGTTCGTGGCGATCGTCGGTTCCAATCTGGATGAATTTTTCATGAAGCGCATCGGCGGATTGAAACAGCAGCTCGGCGCAGGCGTTACCGAGTTGAGCGTCGACGGCCGCACGCCTCAGCAGCAGATCGACGAGTGCTACACGGTGGTGCGCGACATCGAATCGAAACAGCATCTGCTGATGACGGAGCTGGATGCACTGCTGAAAGCGCGGGAAATTCGTATCGCGCGCTATCCGGAACTGACGGTCGAGCAGCAGAAAGAAACCCGGGCGTGTTACCTTCGGACGATATTTCCGCTGGTGACGCCGCAGGCGATCGATCCCGCGCATCCTTTCCCGTTCATTTCCAACCTTTCGCTGAACCTTCTGGCTACGGTGCTGCCCGTAGAACGGGAAGAAGCGACGCTGGTTCGGATCAAAGTGCCGGTTGGCTCGGGCGCTCCCCGCTTTTTGCAGGTTGGCGACGACCATCTTTATGTGCCGCTGGAAGAGGTTATTGCGCATAATCTCGATCTGCTGTTTCCAGGCATGACGGTGGCGTCCTGCGAAGTCTTCCGAGTGACCCGCAACGCCATCACCGAACAGGACGAGGATCAGGCCGATGATCTGTTGCAGATGATCGAGTCCGAACTGCGCGAGCGCAAGTTTGCCTCAGTGGTGCGGTTCGAAGCCTCTTCCGGCATGCACCCGCTGCAGCGTGGCATGTTGGCGGCCGAATTGGGCCTGGATGAAGCCAGTGACGTGTTTACCGTGAACCGCTGGATCGCGCTGCGCGATCTGTTTCAAATCGTCGGCATCGACAAACCGGAGCTGCACGACCCGCCGCATCACCCTTGCGACCATCCCAAGCTTGCCGGGGCGCCGAATATATTCCACGCCATTCGTGAGCAGGGTGCGATTTTGCTGCACCATCCGTATGATTCGTTCGCCACATCGGTCGAACGGTTCGTCAAAGAGGCGAGTCGCGACCCCAAGGTGCTGGCGATCAAGATGACGCTCTATCGCACCTCGAAGGATACCAAGATTCTGCAATATATGATCGACGCCGCCCAAGCCGGCAAGCAGGTGGCAGTGGTGGTCGAGCTCAAGGCCCGTTTCGATGAGTCCGCCAACATTCGCTGGGCGAACCGTATGGAGCTGGCGGGCATTCATGTCACCTACGGGGTGGTTGGATTGAAGACCCACAGCAAAGTGATTTATGTGGTGCGTCAGGACTACAGCGGATTGCGCCGCTATGCCCATATCGGCACCGGCAACTATCACGCGGGCACGGCGCGTTTGTATACCGACTTGGGCATCCTGACCTGCGATCAGGCCATCGGCGAAGACCTCACCGAGTTGTTCAACTATCTGACCACCGGCTTTGGCCCAAAGCGAAACTACCGGGCGCTGCTGCCGGCCCCCAAGGTGTTGAAGTCTGCTCTGCTGGATAAGATCGAACGGGAAACCGGCAATCATTCGGCAAAATCGCCCGGTCTGATTCAATTCAAGATGAACGCGTTGGAGGATGCCGATGTGACGGCCGCTTTGTACCGTGCTTCACAGGCGGGCGTCCAGGTGGATCTGATCGTCCGCGATACCTGTCGTCTTCGTCCTGGCATTCCTGGTCTTTCAGACAATGTGCGGGTGATCAGCACCGTCGGCCGCTTCCTCGAGCATGCGCGCATCTTCTATTTTCGCAACGGCGGTGAAGAAGAGTATTTCATCGGCTCGGCCGACTGCATGAAACGCAATCTGGAAAGCCGCGTCGAAGTCGTCGCGCCGGTCGAGAAGCCGGCGCTGCGCGAAGCGCTGCGGAAGATTCTGGAGGTCCAGCTCAACGACCGGCGCAGCGCTTGGGAGATGCAGTCCGACGGAACCTACCTCCAGCGCCGGCCTGAAAAAGGGCAAAACGCATCGAGCGCTCAGGAAATACTGATCGAACTGGCCGACAAACGCTGCCGGGAGGCGGGGCAGGGCAAAAAGCACAAACGCCGGAAAAAACGCCTCGCAGGGGCACGCTCGGGCCGCTGATCGATATCCAGAGTCCTTTTCGCCGGGATGTTCGCTGCAGACGCGGACCCGTGCAAAAGTCCAGCAAGAGCTGGAGCAGGCCGGCATTTCCTGTTGGGTGGATACGAGCAGCCTCGAACTGGGGGAACGCTGGCTGCATGGAATCGAGGATGCGCTCCATCACAGGGCAAAAACCGGCAGAATCCCGGTAGCCGGATCCATATTCCGCAAGAGATGGTGGTGCAGCATGCGGTGCTCGAATATCTGGCGCACCGGCGTGCAGAGGAGGCATTGCAACAGGAATGCTCCGATCCCGCTGTTGGTTTCTCTGGGAGAGTGGCGCGAACCCGACCACGCGTTCGTCGATTTTCTGCGGCAGCAGCTCGGTCCGTTGGCGCGGCGCACTGACGAATGTCAATGTCCTGCGCCGCAGCCCGACGCCAGAGCCAGTGTCGCATGAGCGCTGGGCGGCTTGGGGCTGGACAGACGCCCGGGCGTCGGTGTGACCGAAAAGGGGCTGCCCGATATCGATTGGGTGCCGATTCCGGTACCGTCCCGTCAGTGGCAACCAAATGTAGGGTGCATTTCATGCACCATCGCCTCCAAAGCCGGAAACTTCCAATCCATACTGAATGCGCTAGGCTAAAAGGCAAACAACGAGAAATCAGAATGCCACTTTACCGCCGAGCCCGAATCAAAGGGGCAACCTATTTTTTTACAGTTGTGGCCTACCGGCGCCGGAAAATCCTTTGCCGTGCCGAAATTCGAAGGGCGCTCAGAGATGCCATCACTTCGACGCGCGCCAGTCGGCCGTTTCAGATCGACGCGTGGGTGCTTCTGCCCGACCATATGCATACCGTTTGGACTTTGCCGGCAGGCGACTGTGATTTCTCGGCACGTTGGGCCATGATCAAGCGTCATGTAACAAAATGCTGCGGCCCTTTGTTTCACCAGGATGCCGGCATGACTGCCTCGAAACGGCGAAGGCACGAAGGAACCGTATGGCAGAGGCGCTATTGGGAGCATCTGATTCGGGACGCGGCCGATTTCGAGCGGCATCTCGATTACCTGCATTGGAATCCAGTCAAACATGGCTATGTATCGCAGGTTGCGGATTGGCCATGGTCGACGTTTCATCGGTTGGTGAGTGAAGGGTTTTATCCAGAGGGTTGGGGTGGCCGGGGCGGGGGCAGCGAAAGCATCGAAGCGGAAAGTTTCGGTGAGTAGTCGACCCTATGTGCAATCGTGCGAGCTGGGTGATGGTGCATGAAATGCACCCTACATTTGGTTGTCGCTAAAGCGGCGGCAGCAGAGAACAGAACGCCAGCAATCAGTGCTTCAGAGAGCCAGTGATCGGAATGGCGGACAAACAACACACACGAAAACCGACGCCATGGCCACGGCCGCCGGGACCGAGGCTGTGGCGGCACGACGCGCGCGCAAGGCCCCGACCGAAGACCCAGCAACCGCCGCGAACTACACGTGCCTCCGTGCCGCCTGACTGCGTATTCGACGGCGTTTTGTATTCGTTCAGACACCACTCCCACACATTGCCGCTCAGGTCTGAAACACTCTGCAGCGAATTGCCTTGAGGATAAATGCCAACGGCCGTGGTGCGCCCGAGGTAATGCGGCCCGGCATCACCGGCGGTTTCATCGATGTTGGCATATCCGCTGCGATATTCGCTGCGATATTCGCTGCCCCACGGATAGTCGAACTCCGGTTTGCCGCTGCACGCCGCCTGCTGCCATTCCCACTCGGTCGGCAGACGGATCTCGAATCCCAGGCGTTCGGACAGCCAGGCGCAGAAAGCCATCGCCTCGAACCAGGAGACGGTCTCTCTCGGGTGATTGGGTTCGTCCCATCCCGGCGTCGTGGAGCTGTCTGGGTCGGCATCCAGGCCCTCCCACCATGCCGGATTGCCATAGCCGTCGGGAGCGTCGATGAACGCCTGGAACTGCGCATTGGTGATCGGGTAACGGGCCAGGTGAAACGGCTCGACCGGAAAGGTGCCCGCGTCTTCTTCGAGCGCCACGGTGCCTCCCGGGATTGAAACCCAATCGATATCGGGCAGTCCGGCCTCGGTCAAGCCGATGCCCGGGCGCGGATCGCCGATCCTGCCCAACACCCGTCCAGCCTCCGCACGCTCGGCCACGTTCAGCCCGCCGCGATTCTCGATCAGATCGACGATGCCCATGCGTATGGCCTCGCGCTTTCCAGCGAAATCGCGACTTTGCCAGCCGGTCAGGCCCAGTTCGATCAGTCCGAGTCCAGCAAGAACCGACAGCCGGTGGCGGACCGCTTCGGGCTGGTGAATGCCTCCAAAATCCATCAGATCATCGATGTAGCTCATGGCGAAGCTGCGTTGTTCCGTGACCACCAGCAGGAACACCTCGCGCCACCACAGTGGATCGGCACAGACTTCCGGAATCAGCGCATCGTTGGTCTGGCCGGTGAGCCAGCCCATGGCCAGGTATTCCTGAAACGAGCGGTGAGGAAAGGTGTAGCAGGGACGTCGGCAGCGGTGTGTCGTTGTTCGATTCGATCTAGGCCCAGCTCAGCAGATTGAGCAAGGCGGTTTTGCCGGAACCGGGGTCGCCGATCAGCACCGCCAGCCGTTCGCGTTCCAACAGCTCCAACACCGGCACCGGTTCGTTCGTACTGTCTTCCGCCGCTTGCCGGGCCAGCAGCAAATCCCGGTCTTTGCTCTCCAGCCAGGGGCGGGGCGGCGCCGTTGCTTTCAGCGGGACGAAGACATCGTGCAGACGGATGGGGTCGGTGCTCTGCTTCAATCCCTGGCGCGGGTCCAGCACCTCCAGTGGCAGCCGGTCGCATTCGTGCGCCAGAAGGCCCAGCCAGGCGTCGACGAAGGGCTCTGCCGCTCGGGGTGGCGTGGAAGGGAGCGGCGCGGCATCGGGTTGGTGCCAGGGCCGGTCCGGATGGTTCAGCCACAGTTCGATGTCGCGGCGGAAAACCTCCGAAAAGTCGGCTGTCCGGGCAAAACCGAGCGGATTGGGCTGTGTATCGTCCTGTTCCAGTCGGGTTCGGAACGCCTTCACCTTCGCCCATTGCTTCCCGGTTTCGATCAGTTCGTCTGGATCGTCCGATTCCTGCGGAAGCCGGCGCTCACGAAAATAACATTTGATTTCCGGCCAGCCGTCTTGTTCCTTGCGGAATGCGAGCGCGGTCTCGAGCTCTTCGATGGTGCCCGACGGGAAAGGATGCCGGTAGGCTTGATCGACCGAAGACGGGGCAGCAATCGGGTGCCGGTCCTCAATGATCGCATGCGGGATAATGAAATATACCGGCCCGCGGTGGGGGGTAGTACCACGGGCCGGTATCGCGGCTGCGGGGGTTAAGCGGCGTGACTAGGGAGAGGGAGTTACGCTTATCGCCAATTGCTCAACAACCGATTATAAGTATCGGTTGAGCTTCAAAAAAACGATTTGAACCCGATCACAAAATCGAGCAATTGACCATATTTCGGACGAGCGGAGCGATTGCGCGTTATGGAGCGCTGACGATTCGAAAAGAGCAGGCGCAAAACATGCGGCGTGAGCGTCTGCCCGGAAACGACTGCATTAAATTCGCCCGGCCAGATTCGCCGCATAGCCGATATAATCGCGGGGTGTAAGTGACAACAGCTGTTGTTTGGCGTCGTCCGGGATGTCGAGACTTCTGACGAAAGCGTGCAGTGCGATCGGTTCGATGCGGTTGCCGCGCGTCAGCGCTTTCAGCTTTTCGTAGGGTTTTTCGATGCCGTAACGGCGCATGACTGTCTGGATCGGCTCCGCGAGGACTTCCCAGTTGGCATCCAGATCGGCATCAAGGCGCTCAGGGTTGATCTGCAGCTTCGACAGTCCCTTGAGTGAGGATTGCATGGCGATACTGGTGTGGGCGATGCCGACGCCGATGTTTCTGAGAACTGTCGAGTCGGTGAGGTCGCGCTGCCAGCGGGATATCGGCAGCTTTTCGCTCAGGTGTTGAAAAATTGCGTTGGCGAGCCCTAGATTGCCTTCCGAATTTTCGAAGTCGATCGGGTTGACTTTGTGCGGCATGGTCGATGAACCCACCTCTCCCGCCACCGTTTTCTGATTGAAATAACCGAGCGCGATGTATCCCCACAGATCACGATCGAGATCGATCAGGATGGTATTGAAGCGTGACAAGGCCTGGAACAGTTCGGCGATGTAGTCGTGCGGCTCGATCTGGATTGTGTAGGGGTTCCAGGAAAGCTCGAGGGACTCCACGAAGCGCTGCGCAAAAGCCGGCCAGTCGACCTCCGGATAGGCGACCCGGTGGGCGTTGTAGTTGCCGACTGCGCCATTGATCTTGCCGAGCAGCTCGACCGCATGCAGCTGCCTGCGCTGGCGTTCGAGGCGGGCGACGAAATTGGCAAACTCCTTGCCCATGGTCGTCGGGCTCGCCGACTGGCCATGGGTGCGGGACAGCATCGCACACTCGGCATATTCGAGCGCCAGGGTTCGAAGCGCAGCGATCAGCTCATCCATCTGCGGCAACAGAACGACGTCCCGCCCCGCTTTCAGCATCAGTGCGTAGGAGAGGTTGTTGATGTCTTCCGAGGTGCAGGCGAAGTGAATGAATTCGCTGACTTGCATCAGTTCATCGTTGTCTGCGATGCACTCCTTGAGAAAATATTCGACCGCCTTGACGTCGTGATTGGTGGTTCTCTCGATCTCCTTGATCCGTTGTGCATCGCTTTCGGAAAACCGGTCGATGATCTGCTCGAGGCGCTGATTGGCCGCTGGGCTCAGCGCCGCTACCTCGCCCGCTTCCGACGCCTCGGCCAGCGCCTGCAGCCAGCGGATCTCGACCAGAACGCGGTAGCGGATCAGGCCGAATTCACTGAAAATCGGTCGCAAGGCGTCGACTTTCCCGGCGTAGCGCCCGTCGATGGGGGAGAGTGCGGTCAGTGTCGTCATGAGGGTATGGTTGGGTCTTGGTTGAGAAACATCAGGGCTATGCGGCAGCCTCTGCATTCGTTGATAACAGGTTGGAACGATGGTCATGATCCGCAACCCGATCGATGACGCCGCCGCCGAGGCATTCGTCGCCCTGATAGAAGACCACCGATTGCCCGGGGGTGATCGCTCGCTGCGGCCGAGCGAAGGCGACCCGGCAACGGTCCTCGCCTAATGGTTCGACGGTGCAGGCCTGATCTGCCTGTCGATAGCGCGTCTTTGCGCTGCAGCGGAGCCGCTTCGTCAACGTCCCGCCGTCGACCCAATCGAGTCGACAGGCCTCGAGACTGGAATGAAACAGCAGCGGATGATCGTGGCCCTGACCGACGATCAGAACATTGCGTTCGAGTTCCTTTGCGAGCACATACCAGGGTTCATCGGCAGTGCCTTGGACGCCGCCGATGCCGAGTCCTCGACGTTGGCCGAGGGTGTAATACATCAATCCCTGATGACGGCCGACCACCTGACCCTCCGGGGTCTGCATGACGCCCGGCTGGGTCGGCAGGAAACGTTGCAGGAAGGTTCGGAACTTGCGTTCGCCGATAAAACAGATGCCGGTGCTGTCTTTTTTTCGATAATTGACAAAACCCGCGCGCCTGGCTGCCGCCCGGACTTCCGGCTTGTTCATGCCACCCAAGGGAAAAAGGGTGTGCGCCAGCTGTCGCTGGCCCAACGTGTAGAGAAAATAGCTCTGGTCTTTGTTCGCATCGACGCCTTTGTACAGCCGGCGAAGGCCATTCTGCTCGGCGATGTGCGCATAATGTCCGGTGGCGATCCATTCGCCGCCGAGGTCTTGGGCAAAGTCGAGAAACGCTTTGAATTTGATGTGTTTGTTGCACAGAATGTCGGGGTTGGGCGTGCGGCCCGCCGAATATTCGCTGAGAAAGACCGCGAATACGTCATCCCAGTATTCCGCCGAGAAATTGACGGTTTTCAGCGCGATGCCGAGTCGGTCGCACACTTGCTGGGCATCGGCAAGATCCGCCGCGGCGGTGCATTGGCCGTTGTCGTCGTCTTCCTCCCAGTTTTTCATGAACAGTCCGGTGACGTCCTGGCCCTGCTCGAGCAGGAGAAGCGCTGCGACCGCGGAGTCGACGCCGCCGGACATGCCAATGATGATTTTTTTGCTCATTGCGAGGTGATATTCGTTGCCGAAAAGGCTGTTTTCGTATCGATCAAAGATTTTAGCAGGCCGAGCGGATAGCGCTCGCCATCGAGGTAATCGTCGATGCAGCGCAGCACCAGCGGGCTGCGCAGGCGACTTTGTTGCGCCGCCAGTTCTTCTTTCGACAACCAAAGCGTACGGAGAATCCCCGTGTCGAGGGTCCGGTTCGGGTCGTGCCGTAGGCAGCGGCCGCTGAAACTGATGCGGAGAAAACTGGCTGTGGTAATCGGATGGCGCCACAAATGAATACCGACAATGGCGTCCGGTTCGAACGTCCATGTGGTCTCTTCCAACATTTCACGTTTGACGGCAGCGATCACTGTCTCGCCATTTTCGAGATGGCCGGCCGGTTGATTGATGACCTCCCCATCCGCCGACTGTTCTTCGACCATCAAGAAGCGGTTGTCGCGTTCGATGATCGCAGCAACCGTGACATGAGGTTTCCCGTCCATTCGCCTCGATTGTTTGGTGTGTGACTGACGGAATTATTTTACTCGATTTGCATCGTTTCTGCGCGGAACTATCGCGTGCGGAATCTCTCTAAAAATGCGTGTGCGTCACGCGCCGGGAGAATCGGTCGCGGAGCGGGTTTTACGTCGCATGGAGTTGGTATACTATATACTTCTTAGTCGTAATTGGTCAGCTTTGAGATGTTCCATGAGTCAGCAGAATGATGAGCGGCCGCCTGATGGCGATCTCGCTGTTCAGGAAGCCAAGCCGAAACTGAAACGGCCACCTTTGTTCCAGGTCGTTTTGGTCAATGACGATTTCACGCCGATGGAGTTCGTGATTGAAATTCTGATGAATTTCTTTTCGATGGACGAGGAAAAAGCCACTCAGGTGATGCTGCATGTGCATACCCGCGGAATCGGGGTGTGCGGCGTATTTACCCGGGATGTGGCGGAAACGAAAGTACAACTGGTCAACGAACATTCACGTCGGCATCAGCACCCGTTGTTGTGCACGATGGAAGAAGCCTAGGATCTCAGAATGTTAAATAAAGAACTCGAGTACACGCTCAATTCCGCTTTGAAAGAGGCGCACGATAAAAGGCATGAGTTTATCACGGTCGAACATTTACTTTTGGCGATGCTCGATAACTCGGCGGCCCTCGAGGTGCTGAAGGCATGCGGTGCGGACAGCGAGTCGATGCGGCGGGAACTGATCGAGTTTCTGGCGGAAACATCGCCGTTGATTCCTGTCGGTGCCGACCGTGAGACGCAGCCTACATTGGGCTTTCAACGGGTGTTGCAGCGGGCCGTCTTTCATGTTCAGTCATCGGGCAAGAAGGAAGTCACCGGCGCGAATGTTCTGGTCGCCATATTCAGTGAGCAGGATTCGCACGCGGTCTATCTGCTCAATAAACAGGATTTGACCCGGCTCGATGTGGTCAACTATATCTCGCACGGCATCTCCAAGACGAAAGAGGATGCTGACGCCGATGCCGATGCGGGTCAGCTGACCGATGGTGAGGAAGAGGGGCAGCAGGGAGACAGTCCGTTGGCGAAATTTGCCGTCAATCTCAATGAAGAGGCCCGGCTTGGCAGGATCGACCCTTTGATCGGTCGCAAAGGCGAAATCGAACGTACGCTCCAGGTTTTATGTCGGCGGCGTAAGAACAATCCACTGCTGGTGGGCGAGGCGGGCGTCGGCAAAACGGCCATTGCCGAAGGTCTGGCAAAGCAAATCGTGGAAGAGGATGTGCCGGAGGTATTAAGAGACAGTGTCATCTATTCGCTGGATTTGGGCGCTCTGGTTGCCGGCACCAAATATCGGGGCGATTTCGAAAAGCGCCTCAAAGCCCTGCTCAAACAGATCAAGAAGGAACCGGACTCGATTCTTTTCATCGATGAAATTCATACCATCATTGGTGCCGGCTCGGCTTCCGGGGGCGTCATGGATGCTTCCAATCTCATCAAACCCATGCTTGCATCAGGTGAACTGCGCTGCATCGGTTCGACGACCTATCAGGAATACCGCGGCATTTTTGAAAAAGACCATGCCCTTGCGCGCCGTTTTCAAAAGATCGACATCGTCGAGCCCACGGTCGAGGAGACGTTCCAGATTCTCAAAGGATTGAAATCGCGCTTCGAAGAGCATCATGAGGTCAAATACTCGGTGGAAGGGCTGCGCTGTGCGGCGGAGTTGTCCGACCGTTATATCACCGACAGGCATCTTCCGGACAAGGCCATCGATGTCATCGATGAGGCCGGCGCCGGTCAACGCTTGCTGCCCGATGCGGAGCGCAAAAAAATGATCGAAATCGAGGATGTCGAAAGCATTGTTGCCAAGATTGCGCGCATCCCTCCAAAATCGGTTTCATCCAGTGATAAAGACAAGCTCAGAGATCTCGAGCAGAACTTGAAAATGCTGGTGTTCGGCCAGGATGAGGCGATTGCGGCCCTGGCTTCGGCGATCAAGCTGTCGCGCGCCGGCCTGGGCGATGATCGCAAGACCATCGGCTCTTTTCTGTTTGCGGGTCCCACCGGCGTCGGCAAAACCGAAGTCACGCGGCAGCTGGCGCATGTGCTGGGCATCGAGTTGATTCGCTTCGATATGTCTGAATATATGGAACGGCATACGGTATCGCGCCTGATCGGGGCGCCGCCGGGTTATGTGGGCTTCGACCAGGGTGGCTTGCTGACGGAAGCGGTCAGCAAACACCCGCACGCGGTGCTGTTGCTCGACGAAATAGAAAAAGCGCATCCGGATGTTTTCAATCTGCTGCTGCAGGTCATGGACCACGGGACGCTCACCGACAACAACGGCCGCAAGGCCGATTTCAGGAACACCATTTTGGTGATGACGACCAATGCCGGGGCGGCTGAAGCCGCTCGCGCTTCGATCGGTTTTACCAAACAGGACCATAGCAGCGACAGCATGCAGATCATCGAGAAGGCGTTTACGCCCGAATTTCGCAACCGCCTGGACGCGATCATTCAGTTCAAACCGCTCGATATCGAAATCATCGGCCATGTCGTCGATAAGTTCATTTTCGAACTGGAATCACAGCTGGACGAAAAGAAGGTGAGTCTCACGCTGGAACCGGAAGCGCGGCAGTGGCTTGCCGAGCACGGCTGTGATCCGACAATGGGCGCACGGCCGATGGCCAGAGTGATTCAGGAGCACATCAAGAAGCCGCTTGCCGAGGACATCCTGTTCGGCCGCTTGTCACGCGGCGGGCATATTCGGGTGTATGTCGAAGAGGGAGCGCTGGCGTTTGCCATCGAAGGCAAGGAGATGGTCATCTCCGAGGAAGGCGCGACGTAACTGTGCGGCTGTTGCGTGAGCGGCAGTGCTCTGTCATTATGTATGTCGCCAAGATGCGCGCGCCGAAAAAAGGCTTGGCAAATGAAAGCAACGTGTGTTCTAGCGCATGCGGAAAGTGATGCGCCCTTTCGTCAGGTCATAAGGCGTCATTTCTACCCGAACTCTGTCTCCGGTCAAGATGCGAATATAATGCTTACGCATTTTTCCGGAGATATGGGCCGTGACGATGTGCCCGTTCTCCAACTCAACCCGGAACATGGTGTTCGGAAGGGTTTCGATTACTTTTCCTTCCATTTCGATCTGATCTTCTTTGGCCATCTGTGCTTCTCTTTTGTCGAATTCAAGCAGTAGGTTTTATAAAACCCCTAATCATACCATATTCTCGCCCTTTTCGAATGTTCGCCAGTGGCCGTTCAGATAGGCTTCGAGCGGACGAAATTGGTTTTTATAGGCCATCTTGCGACACGAATGAATCCAAAAGCCCAGATAAAGCCAACGAAAGCTCAATTTTTCGGCGTGCCGGATTTGCCATAAGACCGCATAAGCGCCGAGGCTGCGGGCGGCCATCGATGGTTCGAACGCAGTATAGACGGCCGACAAGGCATGGTCGAGATGGTCGACGACGGCCAATGCGACCAGTGATCCTTTTAGCCTGAACTCATAGAAAACCGTGGTGCACCAAGGGCTGGTGAGGAAATGGATGTAATCGTCCGGGCTGGAGTGGACCATTTGGCCTTCGGGGTGCCTTGCTTCGAGATAACGCCTATACAAGGCGTAGTGCTCCTCGTCGAATTCGGCCGGTTTGGCGATGATGCGCAGATCGGCGTTTCTGCGCAGCGTGCGCCGTTGGATTCTTGAAGCCTCGAATCGATGAACGGGTATGCGTATGGGGACGCAGGCAATACACCTGCTGCAGTGCGGCCGATAGACCATGCTGCCGCTTCGACGGAACCCGTGAGCGATGAGACGGGAATAGAGCGTGACATTGAGCGGTGCCTCGGGAGCGGCGAACAGCGACTGCGCCTGTCGGTTTGGGAGATAGTCACACGGTTGTTCGTTGCTGAGGTAAAAGGGCGGCGTATTCACGATGAGTTGCATCGGAACGGTTCAGAGCCCCAGGCGTGCGGTGCAGGGGGGCGCTCGCAGCAGCGCTCGAGCAGACCGAGAAAATCGCTGCGCGGCATCTCCTCGGCGCCGAAAGTGGCCAGATGGTCTGTATGGATCTGACAGTCGATCAGAGCGTAGCCCCATGCTTTCAATGCCTGGACAAATACGGCAAAGGCCGCTTTGGAGGCGTTGCTGCGGCGGGAAAACATCGATTCGCCAAAAAAGACCTGGCCGATGGCGATGCCGTACAAGCCGCCGACCAGCTTGTTGTCGTACCAGGACTCGACCGAATGGGCGAAGCCTTGTCGATGCATGGCGATATAGGCATCTCTCATTTCCTCTGTAATCCAGGTGCCCGCCGCCTGCGGACGAGGTGCCGCACAACCTTCGATGACGGCAGCGAAGGCACGGTCGAAACTGATCTGAAATTCCTGTCGGCGCAGAACTTTGCGCAGACTTCTGGATATCCTCAACCGGTTGGGCAGCAGTGTCAGACGTGGATCGGGCGACCACCAGAGAATCGGTTCACCCTCATTGTACCAGGGGAAAATGCCATGTCGATAAGCATTGACCAGGCGGCGCGGAGCCAGGCTGCCGCCGACCGCCAACAGGCCGTTCGGCTCTTCCAGTGCCTGCTCGGCCGGGGGGAACGGCTGGGCGTCGTCAAGTGGATCGAGAACCGTGAGCATCGCTGGCGGTGTCCGCTTTGAAAGGGGAGTGAGTCGACAGATCGGCAATATAGGCGTTCATCTGGATCGTTTCCTCGTCGAGAAAATCGGCAATTGCGGCACGAAATCGAGGATCCTGCACCCAGTGCAGCGACCACGTTTCCGTTGGCAAAAAACCGCGGCTGATCTTATGCTCGCCTTGGGCGCCCGGCTCGAATCGTTGCAAGCGGTTTGCTATGCAGAATTCGATGCCCCGATAGTAGCAGAGTTCGAAATGCAGTCCGGAGATCTCTTCGAAACAGCGCCAATAGCGTCCATACAACGTATCATGGCCAACCAGAAAATAGCTGGCGGCAACGATGCGTTTCCCGCGGCAGGCCAAAACGAGCAGGATCTGCTCACCCATGGTGGCGGCGATTTCCTGAAAAAAACCCAAGGTCAGCGCCGGGTAGTTGCCGTGTTTATCGAAGGTCGACTGATAAAGGTGGTGAAACGTTTGCCATTGCCGGCTGTCGACTTCGCTGCCGGGGATGCAGTGGACCTCGACCCCGGAGCCGCTCGCCTCGCGCCGCTCTTTGCGGATTTGCTTGCGCCGCTTCGACGTAAGCGTGGAGAGAAAATCATCGAAAGCGACATAGTCTCGGTTTTCCCAGTGGAATTGGCAGCCGAGGCGCCTTAACAGCGGCGGTGACGATGGCAAGTGGTGCTCCGATGTAAACAGCCAGTGCAGCGACGAAACCTGCAGCTGTTCGGCGGCATCGATGGCGGTATCGATCAGGGTCGGATAAAGCGTTTTCCGGTCGAACCTGTCACTGATCAATACTCTGGGACCGGTTGCCGGGGTAAAGGGTGCGGCAACGACCAGCTTGGGATAGTATTCGAGGCCCGCTTGCCGGTAGGCATCGGCCCACGCCCAGTCGAATACGAATTCGCCGAACGAATTGGTTTTCAGATACATGGGCATGGCAGCGACCAGCGAGCCGTTTTCGGCTTCGACCAGCAGGTGTCGGGGAAACCAGCCGGTTTTCTTCCCCAGGCACTCCTGCCGCTCCAGTGCCTTCAGAAATTCATGTCTCAGGAATGGGAAGCGGCAGTCGGTCAGCGCATTCCAGGCGTCCGGCGCAACGGCATCGATGCGATCGATCAGCCGCGAGCGCAATGAAGCGCACTTACTCATGGCAGCGGTTTGGTGAATGCGGCATGCCGTCTCTTGGCGTTGGTTTCTGCTCTCGTACGCCGATGCGTATGTTTGAAGCAAAATGATGTCGTGCGTCACGGCAGACGAGGGGGTACCGAGCCTCCGTTGGAAGACGCGTGAAGGCTACTCCAGGCTGTCGAGGTACCGTTCCGCATCCAAGGCCGCCATGCAGCCGGCCCCGGCCGAGGTAATCGCCTGCCGATAGACCGCATCGGCAACGTCGCCGGCGGCGAAGACTCCGGGCGCGCTGGTCGCTGTGGCATTGCCCTCGGTACCGCTGCGGATCTTGATATAGCCGTTCAGCATATCCAGCTGTCCTTCGAAAATGGTCGTGTTCGGCGTGTGGCCAATGGCGATGAAAACGCCTTCCAGCTCGATCTCTTTGGTAGTGCCGTCCTTGACATTTTTGATGCGCATGCCGGTGACGCCCATGTCGTCTCCTAGCACTTCGTCGAGCACGTGGTCCCATTCGATGGTGACGTTTCCATGCGCGGCTTTTTCCATGAGTTTGTCGGCCAGTATTTTTTCGGCGCGAAATTGGTCACGACGGTGGACGACTGTCACATGATTGGCGATATTGGCAAGATAGAGCGCCTCTTCCACGGCGGTACTGCCGCCGCCGATAACGGCGACATTTTTGCCTTTGTAGAAGAATCCATCACAGGTGGCGCAAGCCGAGACGCCTTTGCCTTTGTATGCTTCTTCCGAAGGAAGACCGAGGTAGCGGGCCGATGCGCCGGTGGCAATGATCAACGCATCGCAAGTATAGCTGCCGGCGTCACCGGTGAGTGTCATCGGCCTTGTTGAAAGTTCGGCTGTATGGATATGGTCGAAGACGATGTCCGTATCGAAGCGTTCCGCATGCTGGCGCATTCGCTCCATCAGCTCGGGGCCTTGCAGGCCGCTGACATCGCCGGGCCAGTTGTCGACATCGGTGGTGGTCATCAACTGGCCGCCTTGCTCGATCCCTGTCACCAGAACCGGATTGAGGTTGGCGCGTGCGCCATATACGGCGGCGGTGTAGCCGGCCGGGCCGGAACCAAGGATGAGTAAACGGCAGTGCTTGGA
>Ga0114931_10003839_pt1 | contig 18926 bp, 11 predicted proteins | sample 2SBtaG_FD_89579 | JGI IMG/M metagenome (GOLD analysis project Ga0114931, IMG submission 89579) | Deep subsurface microbial communities from Kolumbo volcano to uncover new lineages of life (NeLLi) - 2SBTROV14_V59a metaG | ecosystem: Environmental > Aquatic > Marine > Volcanic | place: Kolumbo...
CCCGATCTCTGGACAGCGGCAGCGGCCGGCAATGACGGAGCGGCCTTGCAGGCCGTGGATTCTGTCACGCACCCTCGCAGCGCTGCCCTCGACTTTCATCGCCCCGACTTCGTGACCCGTATAGAGTTCTGGCGCGAAAGTAGCTCGGGTGCGGGGAATCGTTCCTGTCGCGGCGGAAACACAGCCGAGGGCGGCTGTGCCACACTTTTGCGGCGGACTGCTATGCGGGAGCGTTTCCATCAGCGGCGCGGTGTCGGATCCGAGCCCAAAGCGCAGGCGCGGGTTTCACGCTCAGCCGGCGGTAGGATGATTCGCGAGCGGCCGGCGTCGTTATAATCCAAGAAAACTCGTGACACTTCGTCATTTATTGCTAGGCTGTCAGGCATCGGTCGTAGCTCCATCGCCGGAGACCGGCCAGTCAATTCGGCCGGCTTACGATCCGTGAAGCACTCGATCGAGATGCGTGTGGGGGCATCAACGCCATCGGGGATTCATGGAGACGGGCATGATTTCAACACGACTTCCAACGACGCCGCGATTCTTCTCAGCAATACTTGCATTCACCTTGACGATCGGTGTGTGCGTTGCGCACCTGTGCGCGCAGGCGACCGCTCCCGGGTTCACGACCGCGCCCGATCGGGCGCAGGCTGAGGTGAACCGAGTCCCGGCGAACGCGGCCCCAAAGGTTAGCACCGATTATTTCTATTACTTCAAGGACAAACGCACCTTGGAAATCGATCCGGGCGTGATCGCGCTGTTTCGATCAGACCCGGAGCGGGGCGTCGCCGCTGTTGATTCACAACTGGCGCTTCTCGGCGTGTCCGCGGCGAGCGTGGCGCAACCGGCAATCGCCGGCTGGTCGATCGCGAACGCGCCGCCGACACAGCGCACTTCCCAAAGCGCGGACAATCTCGCGCGACTTATCGTCGAGCAGGGGCTGGCGGACTTCGTCTCACCGGTGTTCACCGGCACAGGAGGCGGCCCGATCATCGTAACCCAGGACATTCTCGTGGGATTCCGCAGCGATGTCACAGCCGAGCGAGTCGACGAAATCTTGTCCGCAACGCCGCAACTCGAGATCAAGAATCGCGATTGGAGCGGAATGCCGAACGTATATCGGCTGAAGAGCGCATCACGCAACGGATTCGACGTGCTCAACGAGGCGAACGCGCTTGCCGAACGTCCGGAGGTGCGCTTCGCCGAGCCGGACATGATTTTCACCGCGTGGAAAGACTTGATCCCTGACGACACATTCTTCCCTGAGCTTTGGGGCCTGCACAACAGCGGCCAGGCGGGCGGCACACCCGACGTCGACATGGACGCACCCGAAGCGTGGGACATCACGACCGGAGATCCGGCGATCGTCGTGGTAGTAATCGACGACGGCGTCGATCAATTGCACCCCGACATCAATCAGCTCACCGGCGCGGGTTTCGCACCGGGCGGCGGCGCGGACGGCGGCGTCACCAACCCCTGCGACAATCACGGGACCACCGTCGCCGGCTGTGTCAGCGCGATCATCAACAATGCGCGCGGCGTGGTGGGCATCGCACCGGATTGCCCCATCCGCTCGGCCCGCGTCGTGGACAGCGTCGTGCGGAACCCGTGCGACACATCGGGCTTCATTCTGATCAGTGCGGTCGTCGACGCGCTGAACTGGGCTCAGCTCATCGGTGCTCGCGTGACAAACAACAGCAACTCGTACAACTTCACGTCGAGCGCGATCGCGGCGAAATACGAGGCTACGCGACAGGCGGGCCTCGTGCATTTCGGCAGCGCCGGGAATCAGGGAAACGCAGCGGTCAATTACCCGGCCAGTCTGCCGAGCGTCAACGCGGTATCGGCGGTGGATCGCGACGGCTCACTCGCCTCATTCAGCAATTCAGGCGACGGTCTCGCTTTCAGCGCACCGGGAGTGGACATCTGGACCACCGATCGCGCCGGGGCCGACGGATGGGCGTCCGAGGACTACGTGACCGTCAGCGGTACTTCGTTTTCCTCGCCTTATGCCGCAGGGGTGGCAGCGCTGATTCTCTCCATCGATCCCACGTTCTCGCCACTCGAAGTCGAACTGATCATGCGCCGCAGCGCCGCGGACCTTGGCGATCCGGGTTTTGACCCGCTGTTCGGCTGGGGCATGGTCAATGCGTTCCAAGCCGTCCAAATGGCCATTGATCCGAACTTCGGCGGGCAATCGTTCTGTGACGACTTCAACGGTCCCGGAGTCGCACCGGATTCATCGCTGTGGTCGATCAACGCCACTCCGTTTGAATCCGGTGCGACGGACATCGTGGTCAGCCAATCCGGCGGGTCCGTCGATTTTTCCGGTAGCGCGACGGAAGACTTCTGGGGCGGCAAGACGTTGGACAGTACCCAAATCTACACACCGACGATCGAAAAACCGGTCACGTTCGAAGTCGATCGGCTTTCGATGTCGCACAGCGGATCCGCGGCGCGATCCGGCGTGTTCATCGCGACGCCGGACCATTCCGCATTCATACTCTTCTCCGAAAACCAGGGTGAAGGCGGCTGGCAGGTGAACGCCACCCTGTCGCCCGGCGGCGGAAGAGGAACCGGCGTCAACATTCCCGCGTTCGACGGCGCTTCGTTCGACGACGGCGGCTTCCACCACATCAAGCTGGTTGCCGACGGCTCAGAGGTATTCATTTACCTCGACGACATCCTGGGCGCGACGTCCGATTTTCCCATCTCCAGCGGACTGATCTTCGAACTCGGCGCATTCACACGTCAGATCGGCGACACGGTCGACGCCGGCTTCGATAACGCATGCGTCAGCATCGCCGGCAGTCTGACGCCCGGGGATCTCGACGGCGATGGAGACGTCGACCTCGCGGACTTGGCGGTCATGCTCGGCGCGTTCGGACACTGCCTCGGCGATCCACAGTACAACGCCGCCGCCGACCTCGATTCCAACGGCTGCGTCGACCTTGGGGATCTGAGCGTGTTGCTCGGCAACTTTGGCGCCTGACAGTCCGCCGCCGAAGTGTGGCATAGCCGCCCTCGGCTGTGTTTCCGCGGTGTCAGGGGCGATTCTTGGCGCCCAAGCTGCTTTCGCGGCGGACTGCTGAGCCACTGCTACGAACGACAACGTGATGCGCGCGTTGGCTGTCGTCGTAGCGGCGTGCGCCCTCGCCCGCCGTAGACAGCCGAAGACGTCGCCTTCGCCAACGGCCCGCAGGGGCCCGGGCCGCTACATGACCTTCGCGGCGAAGACACAGATCACCGAGCCACGGTGTAGCGGCGTGTGCGCTCGCCGGCCGTAGACAGCCGAAAACGTCGCCTTCGCCAACGGCCCGCCCCGGGTCTCAGTCGTCAACGTGTGCCCCCACCCTCAAATCACTCCCCCCCCCCGCGACGACAACTGAAGACCGGCCGCGCCGTTCGCGGTCATCGCTCGTTTTCCGATTCCAGGTTTGGTTATTCCTCGTTTTCTCCAGGTTTCGTGTCGGGAAGCGGCAAGATCACTTCACGCGACTCGCCGCCGCGTAGCAGCGACACGGTCACTTCCTTCATCGTCGACCGGAGAATGTATGAATTGATAAATGCAATGGCATCGGCGCCGGCGAAACAGGGCTCGCCGTCGACGGCCGTGATAATGTCGCCCGTTTCGAGCGGCGATCCCTCTGGGATGGCGGTTACTTCCAGCCCGGTTCGCCCGGGAGCGCCCTCCAACGCGATGGTCCGCACGGCGGCCGGAAAGCTGGGGCGGTCCTCGTGTAGCGTTCGCACGGCGTACATTTCCCAGAAGGCGAGTTTGCCGGGCTTCACCTTCGGATCGAGCGTTCCCGCCCACGTTTCGCCGGCAGGAAGGTTCTCCACGGGAACGCGAACCCGCGCGGTGGCGAATCGCTCGGTGTCGTTCAACGCGGCGGCGTCTTCGAGCGCGACGCGGATGGAGCGCGCGATCGCTGCGTCATGCACGACCCGGCCGTTGACGCGGATGGTCACGGGCTTGTCCAAGTCCACCAGCCGATCGGACAGGTGGAACGTCAGCACGCCGGCGCGGGCCGCGTGTACGTCGATCGTGTTGCCCGTGACCTCAGCGCTGAAAACGGCCTGGTGCGTGTCGGCTTCGAGCCAGAAGAAGCGCTTGGCGGGCATCATGATTCCAGCATGCGCAACGCGCATGATTCTCTTGGGAAACGGATCGCGCGGCCGCGCGGAAAGCCAGTCGAGCACCTGGGGATAGGATTCCCTGAACGACTCGTGCGCGCGGTTCTTGTGCTCGTCGTAGATGTGCGGGTAGCCGAAGGCGGTCAGGATTTTGTCGAGCTTGCGCGGCCCGTCCAGCATGCGAATGTTGCGGTCATTGACGCCCTCGAGGACGTAGACGCCGACACCATTGAGGTTGCGCAGGACGTGCTCGCGTGATTCGCCCTCGGTCGAGACGGGCACGACGCCGGCGAGCCAGTCCGGGTGTGCCTCGGCGTAGGCGAGCGAATAGTTGGACCCCAGCGACACGCCCGTCGAGTGGATTCGGTTGGGGTCCACATGGTATCGCGCGATGACGGTGTCGAGGATCGCGCGGACGTGCGCGATGTTGAGAACCCGGTAGCGCAGGGGCTGCGTGGATCGCGACACCGACACGGTATCGACCACGGCCGCCACGATCCAGCCGGCTTTGCGGGCCGGCTCGCTCCAGAGGGACAGCATCAGCCTGGCGCCTTGGTCGGCCTGTGCTTTGCTTCCCGTCGGCCCGCCTCCGATGGCGAGCATGAACGGGTACGTCTTGTGTGGGTCATAGTCTGGAGGTAGCTGGACATAGAGCGTGGTCGTGTGTCCTGGCTCGAGTGTGACGCGGAGATCATCGCGCTCGGCCGAGATCGGTTGATACGCGCGACCCGCGCGGATGACGCCCTCGATCGTTCGGATCCGTTCGCGCGTGTTCTCGAGCTTCAAAAGCTCCGCCAGCGCCGCCTGGCGTTCCGACGGCGGACCCCATAGTGCGCGGCGCACAAGCTCTTCCTGCCCGCGTGCGGCGTTGGTGAACAGCACCGGCAACAACATGAGTAGTGCCATCCGCATGCCAGTGCGAGCCACGAGTGGAAACCGCGTGGTCCAATGGCCCGATGGCCGGAATTGTGCATAGACTTCTGATGCGCTTGCGCCGAGAAAGTTCATCAAGGCAAGACCTCCAATCGGTGGTGGAAGGACGAGCGTTTCGGGTCTGACCGACGGGATATGGTAGACGAAGCTACTGGTCGGGTCATGCGCGGTTCCGACAATTCTCGCCGCCGGTCTCCGCTCGGGGCGAACGAAGTGCTGCGAACATTGCTTGCTCCTGGTCGCGACTTTGGATTGCGTGCGATCTTCAGCGCTCCAAGGCTGGCGCCGCGGGCTGCCGACCGTTGTCCCTCACCAGGGTCAAAGGCCGCACGAAGCGGGGTCGCGAGCGCGCGATCCGCTCAGATCGAAGATGCACAAGAAGAAAAACGCCCGCGACTGTTCAGGCCGCGGGCGTTTGAATGTTGCGGATTCCGAAATCGGATCGGTGGAACCGGGACTAGTGGCGACGCCGTAGCGAAACCGCCGCCCCCAGCAGAAGCAGCGCCAAGCTGGCGGGCTCCGGCGTCGGGAAGCCGCGGCCGACTTCGCCGCTGTATCCGCCGCCGTCCGGCCCCGTGTTTGTGAACGCGAGCGGGTCGTAAGCGGCCGGCAAAGAGATCGAACGAAAATCGATGTTCCCACGCGAAACCGCCGACTGACCGAGAATGTCACCGGCGCCCGGCAGTCGCGAATCAACGCCAACGATCGTGCCCGCCGTCTCAAGGACGAACGAACTCTGGCCGGCGAAACCATAGAGTGAAGCCGAGTCCACCTCGATTTCGAGCAGAAGCGAGAAATCGGCAATCCCCGCGTCGGGAATCGCGCCCCAGACGCGGATGTCCGAGCCGTTCGCATTGCGTCCGCGCCCTGTCAAGCTCACGTCGAGTCCCGCAGTCGACGAATCTTCGGCATCAAATTCGAGATAAACCTCGAGGTCGCCTCCGAACTCCCCGGCGGAGTTTAACACGGATAGCGGCGACCCTGCCGGCCAGACCTCCCAAAACGCCGTCACTTCGCGGTCGAGCGGGTCCGCCTCAAGCGTGAGAAAGTCCGCATCCGCGCCGCGCGGGTCGTAGAACGGGGTGTCCGAAGGCTCGGACGCGCCGAAGGTGAAGTCATGGCTCGTGATTCGAGGCACGAGCGGCGCGGCCTGCACCGCAGATGCGATCAGCGCCGCACACAGACTGAATCCAAGGATACCCCGCATTTTTCCCTCCTACACCACAGCGACCGTAGGGTCGCTGTGGATGGGTCGACATCACACCCGCCGCACTTGCGCGGTGGTCCTTCGGCTCTCCGGGCGCGGAACGAGCGCGTTCCCCAACCCAGTCAGCAAGACTGACCATTCAGAGCGTGATTGATTACGCCGGATACGCGGCGTGAAATCAGACGCCGCGTATGCCGAATCTCTTGACTCACCCGATGCTAGGCGCGCAGATTTCGCGAAGTCAAACCAAACCTCAAGGTTTTACGGCATTCCGGACGCATCGCCGCGATCTCGCACACCGGAACGCCCCCCCCGTGAGCGGGGACGACGTCGCGACCGATGTGTGGGGGCAATCCGCGCCCGTTTTCTCGGACACGCGGTACCTCGCCATGCGCAGCCCCGGAGCGTGCCCCCGCCGCAAAAGATCGTTATACTGCCGGAAATCCGCGACGCATCGAGATGCGCAAGGAACGGATTTCTTGCAACGACGCGCCGATATCATCCCGGCGTGAACGCAAAATCAGCCCGCACGGTCCGCAGCGTACCGGCACGCCGCGACACGTGCGGGCGCAGCGGAGCGACAGAGTGGCTGAACTATCCGGATTGAGCGTCCAACAAGCCGACGGCGTCACGGTCCTCTCGTTCGGGGGAGCGACCCTGGACATGGCCGCGATCCGAGAATTGGCGGCGGGCTTGTACGAAGCGGTTGAACACGCCGCGGGCGGGAGGGCCGTGCTCGACTTCAAGAATATCCGCTTCTTGTCGTCGCAAGCGCTCGGCGTCTTGCTGACGCTGCGTCGCAAAGCGGATGCGGCGGGAGTCAAAGTGGCGCTCGCCTATGTGCGACCGGAGCTGAGGCGCGTCTTCGCCGTCACCAACCTCGAGACGCTCTTCAAGTTCCACGCGACCTGCGAAGAAGCGATCGCAGCTTTCACGGAGGAGTGACCGGCTCAGCAGCCCGCCGCAAGAGTGTGGCACAGCCGCCCTCGGCTGTGTCTCCGCCGCGTCAGGGACGATTCCACACACCCGAGCTACTTTCGCGGCGAACTGTCAGACGCCTCGGGAGAGGCGACCGCCGGGCGCACACCATTTGTAAGCGCTCTATAACCCGCGCTTTGAACCGCTATTTTTGTCGATAGGTGATGCGGCCGCGCTTCAAGTCGTAAGGAGAGAGTTCGACCGTCACGTTGTCGCCGGGAAGGATTCGAATGAAGTGCTTTCTCATTTTGCCGGATACGTGGGCCAGGACCTCGTGCTTGCCCTCGCCGATTTCGGCCTCCACGAGAAACATCGCGTTGGGCAGCGCCTTGATAACGACGGCTTCAACGACCAACGCATCCTGCTGTGCCAAGACATCTCCCTTTCCGTCGCCGCACGCGACCGATTTCCATGGCTGGCGGCGGAAAAATCACCAACGCAGCGCGGAACTCAGCTTATTCGCCATCTCAGCGCAAGTCAAACATCCGGAGTCCGACGTTCTCGCCGCCAGGATCGATTCCGCGCACCTGACCTGAAACGCTGTGTCCCAGAGGCAAGCGCCGCGGGTCCGAATCACCCGCCTGGTTGCTCGCTCTCAGATGCGAGACCAGCATCTTGCGAACTTTGGATTATCGGCCGTGAACCCTCGGCCCCTCACCGCGTATAAGTTGCGGGCGACGCAGCCCGATTGAGGCGATCGGGAAGCGGCTCGGCCGCTCTGCCGATAGATTGCATGGATTCCCGCGGGGGTTAAGATGGTCGGTGATTCCCGACCTCCCAGGAGAAAAGACATGAGAGCGATTCTGACGCTGGTGCTGCTCGCCGGATTGACGCTTCCGGTCAACGCACAGAACAAGCAACCCAAACGCTCCGGCTCCGGCAAAGCGGGTGCGACCAAGGTCGACGGCGAAAAACGCTTTGCCAACGCGATCACATCGTTGTTGCAGCGAGCCCGCTTCGAGCTGAATCTCGATGAGGAGCAGGACAAGAAGATCCACAAGATCGCCAACCAGCTCCGCAAGAAGCTTCAAAACAACAACAAGCGTCCGAAGGAAATCCTCGCCGCGATGGACGAGCTCAAGCAGGCCCGCGAGCAGGGAGACCAGGAAAAGGTAAAGGAGATACGCGCCACGCTGCGTGACCTTCGCGGACGAGACGTGGTCAATCAGTTCTACGACTCGATCAAGCCGGTGCTCAATGAACAGCAGCTTGCGAAGCTCGAGGAAATACGGAAGCCGCAGCGCGCCCAAGCGGTCCAGTACGCGCAGCTCAGCCCGAAGGCGCGCTTGCGGCGTCTCGCCGGTCAGCTCCAGCTCACGCCCGAGCAGCAACCCAAGTACGCCGAGCTGTTGAAGCAGTACGATCCGACCGGTAAGCCGAAGAACGTGCTCGATGCCGAGACGCTCGACCTGATCGCCGAGATGCAGACCGCCGTCAAGAACAAAGACAACGACCGCCTGATGGAACTCAAGGATCGGCTGGTCGACCTGAACCAGCGCAAACAGGCCGAGCCGTTCACCGCTTTCCTCGACGCGGTCGCCGGCATTCTCACCGAGAAACAGCTTGAAACCCTCGACCGCGTCCGCGGTCAGATCGAGAACCCCAACAAGGCCGACGCACGGGCGATTCTCCGCGCCGCGCGGCGGCTTGACCTCGACCGCGACCAGAAAACAGAGCTGCGCAACATCGAGAAGTTCACCCGCGAACAGATGAAGGCCAATCGCGGCGACCACAAGAAACTCGCCGAACTTGATCGCGACGTGCTCGGACAGGTCAAGGCCATGCTGAATCCCGAGCAGACTGAGAAACTGGATCGGCTACTCGCCGGGAAGCGCACGTCCCGAACGCGAACGATCGGTGGGCCCAAGGCTTCCGACAAGAACGCCGGCATGAACAAGTCCGCGCCCAACGGCAAGAAACCTGCGACCAAAGACAAGCCGTAGAACTTACGAACTCACATCGTCGGGGCCGCGCTTCCGCCCAAGCGCGGCCCCGTCATTTGCGCACTCGAATGCGGAACTCGAATGCGGAACTCGCCCCGGTGTTGGTAGGGTGGGTTTCGCCCGCCGATCGGTCGGCGACAATTCCCCCGCTGCGGCGACGGGGCATTTGTCACGGACACGGCGTCCCAAAGACCGACAGCAGCATCGCCAGGTCGGTTAGATCGATCACGCCGTTGCCGTCGATATCTTCGGGGCAGTCCGGCCCGCCGCCGAGTTCGATCGACGTGGTGTACTCTCGCCATTGACGCGCGACGCTGTCGCAATTGAGAACCGCACGGTCGTAGACACGCAGGCGGATCGTGTACGCACAAGGCGGGAGGCCGGTGGTGTCCCATACAGTCAGCAGACCGCCGGGCACCGAAGCATTGCCGCTGTCGATCGGCACCCAGCCGTGCGCCGTGCCGCCGGTGTATTCGACGATCCAGAAGTCGATGTTGTCGTCGAACGCGCGGCCGGAGATCGGGACCGGCCCGGTGCGGATTTGACAGTTAAGCGGATCGTCGATGCGCGCCTCAGGCGGCGAGTTGTCGAGGATCAGCGAGCGCTGCACCTGAGCCGTGTTGCCGCAATCGTTCTGCGCCGTGACGAGCAGCTCGTACGAGCCGTTGGCCAGGCCCATCCCGCGCGTGTCCCACGACGCGATGCCCTGGTTGACTCTCGTACTGGTGTAGGTCGAGGTTCCGGGTGTCACGTCGCTCCAGTTGGCGTCGCCGACGCGCCGATAGCGGGCCGTGTAGTGCGCACCCTGTGCGACATGCCAGCACCAGCTCTCAAACACCGTCCCTGTCAGGCAGATGTCTCCGCCGAGGATCGGCGTGTGTCCGATGACTGCTGGGTCCGGGGGATAGTCGAGCCGCAGCGTGTCGAAGGTCTTGTCGAGGAAAACGACGCGCGTGTCGGAGGCGGTCTTGCCGCATTGATTGACGGCGTTCAGGCGGATGAGGTAGTAGCCTTGCCCCAGCGAGGCAGTGGGCCAGCCACCGAGCACGCCGTTGACTTGAGGCGTATTGCCGCTGGCGAACTGGGTCCACAAAGATGTTCCGGTCGGGCGGTATTCGAGCGTGTAGCTGCCGAATACGCCGTTCGGATCGTACGCGGAGCCGACGATGTCGACGGGTTCGCAGGCGCAGCCCGCACCGATTTCAGGAGGCAGGGTCAACTCGGCAACTGGTGGTGAGGCGGCGGCGCAATCGACGATGTCGAGCGTCGCGCCGAGGCAGAGCGGGCACCCGGCACCATTGTCATTATATGCGCCGACCTCAATGTAGTACTCGCCGCCGATGGTCACCGGAAACGTCACTCTTGAGCCGCGCGGAGAGCCATTGCAAGCGTTGATGCAATCGCTCTCGAACGTGTCGTCGTTGCAGGCGATCGTGGCCATCAGACCGGCGCAGTCACCGACCGTGGCGCGCACCACGGTGTCGTAGCTCGTGTGCGGCGTGCAAGTGCTGAAGGTCGCGACGCCGTCGACCGTCGGACGGAACACGAACCACTGGTTGTAGCCCACGTTGGTGGCGCAGTTCCAGTCTTCCGGGAACGAGGGCATGTCGCCGGCGTCGATTTCGACATACTGCGACCCCGCTCCGCCGGACAACTCTCTGGCCATCCCACACGCGAATCCTCGCGGCGGGTCGCCGCAAGTCGGTTCGATCGTGACGATGACACCGAGGCAAAGCGGACATCGCGCATTGTTGTTGCGTACCGCGCCGACCACGAACCAATAGCGTGTTCCGGCGGTGGCGTTGATCGTGACGACGGATCCCCAGAAGGCGCAGCCGTTGTCGCATTCCGCGACCTGCGTGTCATCATTTCCGTTCAGGGAGTTGCGAAACTCGCAACTGGTGCCGTCGAATGCCTCGACGACGGTGTCGTACTGCGTATTGGGATGGCAGGTGCTGAACGTCAGCGGGCCGCTGACGGTCGGCGTGACCTCGAACCAGACCGAACTGCCTGCGGGACTTCCCCAGATGGTTTCGTTGAATCCGGTGGCGTTGCTCGCGTCCATCAGGACGACGTGCTGGCCCGGCGATCCGTCGATCACACGCGCGGTCGAGCAGAAATCGCTCGGCGGCTCCCCGATGCTGCACATCTGCCCGTACGCCGTCGCGGTGATCGCGCAGGTGAGGATTCCGATGCCGATCGCGGGTATGGCTCTGGTCATGACAAGGTCTCCCCCATCGGGGCCGCCCCCCCCCGGACGACCCCGGCAGTGTTCAAAAAGTCCCGCTCGCCCCCGTTTTTTGCGCAGCTTGCGCGACGCATAACGCGTACAATGAGGGGAGAGCGGGATGGTGAACGCGTCGTATAGATGTACTCGTAAACGGCGCATGCCGCCCGCCAGAGTTTTCGCAACTTATTCTCTTGTGCGAGCCATCCCATGCCCGACTCGCGGGATGCGACGCAATTACTGGCGCAGGTGCGCGACGGCGACGAGAACGCGGTCGACGCGCTGTTCGCGGTGGTCTATGACGAATTGCACGGCCTGGCGAACAACTGCCTGCGAGGCCGACAGCGCGGAAACACGCTTCAGCCAACCGCGCTCGTTCACGAGGCCTACCTGCGGCTGATCCGCCAGGATCTTTCGTCCCCCGCGGCCGACCGAAAGCACTTTCTCGCACTCGCCGCACGCGCCATGCGGGCGATCATCGTCGACCACGCCCGGGCGCGCTACAGCCAGAAGCGTGGCGGCGGCCGACAGCGGGTTCCGCTTGACGACGCGCTGGCGCAGTTCGAGGATCGCTGCACGGACTTGCTCGCGCTCGACGAAGCGCTGACCGAGCTGTCCGAGATGGATCCGCGGCAATCCCGCATCGTCGAGCTGCGGTTTTTCGGCGGCCTGAACGAGCAGGAGGTCGCCGAATTACTCAGCGTCTCGCTGCGCACGGTCGAACGCGACTGGCGCTTCGCGCGGGCCTGGCTGCTGAGAGCGATCGACCGCGTGGATACACGCCTCCCGATCGAGCACGGCGATGAGTGAGCGACGACCGAGACGTGTTCAGGCGTTGTTCCACGCGGCACTGGCGATCGATCCCCAGCGGCGAGCGGATCTGCTGCGGCGCGCGTGTCCGGATGAGTCGCTGCGCCGCGAAGTCGCGTCGCTGCTCGCCGCCGACGCCCGCGAAACCAGTCTGCTCGCGTCGCCGCTGCGGGCGCGATCCGCGGATCTCTCCGGCGAATCATCCAACCACGATCCGCTCGTCGGCACAAAGCTCGGGGAGTTCCAGATCCTGCGTCGCATCGCCGCCGGCGGCATGGGCGCAGTGTATGAAGCACAGCAGGAGCACCCGCGGCGACGCGTGGCGATCAAGACCGTGCGATTCGCGCCGGCTTCGCCCGTCGCATTGCGGCGCTTCGAGCACGAATCCCAGATTCTCGGCGGACTGCTTCATCCGGGGATCGCCGAAGTTCACCAAGTGGGGACGCATCGCTCCGGCGTCGCGGCGATCCCTTACTTCGTCATGGACTACATCGACGGCGTGCCGATCACCGACTACGCCGATCAGCACACACTCACTGTTGAGCAGCGCGTCGATCTATTTCGCCTTGTGTGCGAAGCGGTCCATTATGCTCACCAGAATCTCGTGATCCATCGCGACCTCAAGCCGGCCAACATCCTCGTCACCGCCGACGGCGCGCCGAAGCTCGTCGATTTCGGCATCGCGAAGCTCATAGACCAGCGCGCCGACCAACCGCCTGTCACGCAGCCGGGCATGCAAGTTATGACGCCCGAGTACGCCAGTCCTGAGCAGGTCCGCGGAGACGCGGTAACGACGTCGTCGGATGTTTACTCGCTCGGCGTCGTGCTGTACGAGTTGCTCACGCGGCGGAGACCGTACGACCTCGCAGGCCGCCGTCCGACCGAAGTCGAACGCATCGTCTGCGAGCAGGCGCCGAGCAAACCGAGTACGGTCGCCCTGAAGACATCGATTTCGCGAGCGACGTCGGACGACGGAAACGCCGGCGCGTGTGCGCGCGACGCCGCGAGCGCGGCATCGCGCGGCGACGCGCGCAAGCTGAGGCGCCGGCTGACAGGCGACCTCGACAACATCGTGCTGATGGCGATGCGCAAAGAGCCGGCGCGGCGCTATGCGTCGGTCCTTCAATTCTCCGACGACCTGAAGCGCCACCTTAGCGGATTGCCCGTCATCGCTCGCAAGGACACGCCGGCCTATCGCAGCTCCAAGTTCATTCTGCGCAATCGGGCGGGCGTGCTCGCCGCGGGGCTGATTGTCGCCGTGTTGTTGATCGGTATGTTTTCGACCGTCCGTCAGGCTCGGATCGCCGCGCGGCAGCGCGACCGAGCGGTCGTCGAGCGGCGCAAAGCCGAGCGGGTCACGACGTTTCTGCAAGATATGTTCGCTTCCTTCGAGCCTCAAAAAACACAGGGAAATGAACTGACAATCCGCGCGGTGCTCGACCAGGCCGCGGCGAAAGCGCAGCGCGACTTCGCCGACGATCCCGAAATCTTCGCCACAATCTGTGACACGCTCGGCCGCACCTATCGAAGTCTCGGGTTCTTCGATGACGCCGAGCGGCACTTGCGCTGCGCGTTCGACAAGCGTCTCGAGGTGTTCGGTCCCGAAAACGCTCTGACCGTCCGGTCGATGACCAGCCTGGCGCTCACGCTTCAGGACAAGGGCAAGCCCAGGCAGGCGGAGATGCTCTACCGACGCGTGCTCGACATCCAGCGGCGCGTGCTCGGCCCGGACAACCCCGGAACGATCCAGGCGATGAACAACCTCGGCTGGGTTTATTTCTCGCAGGGAGCGCTCGAAAAGGCCGAACCACTCTTTCGCGAGGCGCTCGCCGTGCGGCGGCGCATCTCCGGGCCGGATCACCCCGAAACGCTGCGTACGCAGATCAACCTGGCGGGGGTGCTGCGAGATCGCGGTGAGATCGACGAGGCCGAACGCCTCTCGAGCGGAGCGCTCGCGTCGTGCGAACGCGTACTCGGCGAGCGCCATCCGCTGACGCTCTATGCGATGCGGCAGCACGTCTGGCTGCTGAAGGAGTTCGGGCGGCTGGCGGAGGCGGAACGTTTGGCACGCCGCAGCCTCGAACTCGATCGCGCGGTGCTCGGCGCGGAGCATCCCCACACGTGCTACTCGATGCACTTTCTGGCCGCCGTGCTCGTCGAGCGACATCGCTACGACGAGGCTGAGCCGCTGCTGCGCGAGACGCTGAAGTTGCGCACGCGCCTGCTCGGCAAGGAGCACCCTGACACGCTCAACAGCATGAACAATCTCGGCAGTTTGCTGCTCGACGTCGGTCGCACCGATGATGCCGCGGCTCTGCTCGAATTCGTCTACGCGCATGCCGCCGACGTGTGGGGGCCGCGAAATCCAGTCACACTCTCGAGCACCGAGAACATCGCGCTGTTGAGACACGCCCAAGGGCGCTGCACCGAGGCCGAAACGCTGCTTCGTGACGCGCTCTCAAAGTACGACACGCGCGCAACGAACCAGCGCGACTCAGTTGGCTGCGCGGTTCACCTGGCCGAACTGCTCTACGAACAAGAGCGCTTCGCCGAAGCGGCCGATCTTCTGAGGGCGCGGCTCGGCAGCTCGCGGGGCGGCGCGCCTTTGCGGCAGTGGCCCTGGTATGCAGTCCGCCTCGATCTGGCGAAGTGTCTTGCCGCGCTCCAGGATTATTCCGAGGCGGAACAACTGCTCTCGAGCACACTCGCCGCGCTGCGGGAGTCGCCCGCGGACAACGCCGAGCCGCTTCGCACGACACGCGCACTGCTCGCGGATCTATACAATGCTTGGGGAAAACCCTCGCTCGCCGCCCGCTATCGCAACGCGGTGGATCCGCCGGCGCCCTGAGTGCGGCGCCCTCACCGACGACATGCCTTGGCAAATGCATCCTCTGAGTTCGGATGGAAGCGCTCATCGCGGCGCACGGCGGAAATCGCACTCCGGCGTCCGGGACCGGTGCGGCCCCTGCGAGCAAGCAAACAGGATGCGGGCCACCTCGTGAAAGACGGCTGTTCAGATTGAATCGAATACGTCGTCAGAGTAGCATGACGAATTGAGATCGAATATCTGGCTAATGTCAGCGTGAAGAAGTTCTGACGGCATGACCACGCCCCTCGATCAAGTCATTGAAGAGGTCGTAAGTTTCGAGTGGACCCGGCTCGAGCGTCTTCGGTCTGAAACCGCTTTCCAAGGCGGTATTTCGATGGCCTTCGGTGGCGGGATCGCGTACGCGGTTCGGAACGGCGTGAGTCAATCCGAGGCGTTCTGGTCATTCGAAGCCTGCCTCTGGCTGGCGATGCTGGGATTCGCCGTCCAGGTTTTCTGTTTGATTTGGGCCTGGCACGGTTACGCTTACTTGTACCTGCCGCAACCCAAAATGCTACGATCTCAATTCGAGCAGATTTCGGCGGTTTACGCGAGGCACTTCGAACCCGCGGAAGCAAAGCAAAGGACCGCCGCGGAGTTTGGGCGACGGCTCTCCACGGTTCGTCAAAAGATGGCCCAGAAGAATCATCTGAACAACAATCGGCGGTCAGCTTGGTTGCACCGGGCACGCTTCGCGCTCATTTGCTCGCTTGTCCCCTTGGCACTTTTGCTTTTTCTTTCTATAATGCTTGTTGGTATAGGCGGTTGATCGGAGGCGAATCCATGTCCAGTCAGCCAGCGGAAAAACCTCGCGACGTAAGCCCACCTTCGGACGATGTAATAACGGACGAGCTGCCTCTGCCGATGGAGCCCCAGGAGATACGAGAGGGGCATGAGGGACAGACGGCGCGTCAACGGACAAACCCGAAGATCGACAAGATTAGTGGAGGCGCCGAGTAATAGCTGCGCCTCATTCGCCGGTGTAGTCGTGTTGCCGGCAGGCTGTGGTGTGCGCCAACCACGTGCGCCAGTTTCGTAACGTCCGCGCTCGCATGCCACTGCTTGGCATGATGACCGTCGGCCCGCTCGGGCACGCGCTGCGATTTCGGTCCAAATCGAGATCGTTGATCGACAGTTTATGGATGTTGTTCTACCGGGCGTGCGAAAAACCCGCGAAGTTTTTCCGAGTCGGTCGCGGTGCCGGCCTGCTCACAGTGCGGCCCGGATTCTCATGAGCGGTTTAAGCAACATTTCCAGTTGGTCCAGCGGCCAGACGGTCGCCGCGTCACTCTTGGCATGATCAGGATCGTCGTGAACTTCCATGAACAGGGCATCCACGCCCACCGCAACCGCCGCGCGGGCCAGTAGCGGCAGGAACTGTCGCTGCCCGCCGGTAACGTTGCCTTCGCCGGCGGGATTCTGAACGGAATGCGTCGCGTCGAACACGACCGGGGCATACTCGCGCATCACCTGCAATGCGGTCATGTCGTTGACGAGACTGCCGTATCCGAACATTGTGCCGCGCTCGGTCAACAACACGTTTTCGTTGCCCGCTTGGCGCACCTTTTCCACGGCGAGCCGCATCTTGTGCGGTGCGAGGAACTGACCTTTCTTGATGTTGACACACTTGCCCGCACGCGCGCACGCGACCAGCAGATCGGTCTGGCGGCAAAGAAATGCGGGCACCTGCAAGCAATCGAGCACGCGACCCGCGGGTTCGGCCTGCGCCGGCTCGTGTACGTCGGAGAGAACGGGAACGCCGATCTCACGCCGAACCCGCGAAAGTATCTCAAGCCCCGCCTCGAGCCCCGGGCCGCGAAATGAGTGGATGCTCGATCGATTGGCTTTGTCGTAGCTCGCTTTGAACACCAGCGGCATATCGAGCGCGGCGGCGATGGTCGAAATTGCCTCTGCCAGGCGCAGCGCGTGGTCCGCCGATTCGACAACGCAAGGCCCGGCGATCAGCGCGAGCGGCCGCCCCTCCCCGCCGATCCGCACCGATCCAATCTGACCCGTAGCGCACTCCATCGCCGGTCATGATACCGCGCGTCCCCGCGCAGCGCCACCCGCCGGAAGAAAGTCGGCTGTCGCCGTTTCGCGCGCATGTGCGCACTCGCGTTATCGGGCAATGCCGACGGCGCTGTTCAATCGTCGGTGAGATTCGGACGATACAAAGCCGGACGTGAATAAAGTGAGGCTTTGACGTGAGCGAAAAAAGCACCTCGACGGACAGCCGAAGACGCGCAGCACGATTTCCCTGTCCGGGCGCGGCGCGTATTCACTTCGAAGATGCGCAGGGGGTCAAACGCACCGCGTACGGCGCGCTCGAGGAAGTCTCGGAATCCGGATTGTCGCTGCGTTGCCAGCAGGAAGTCCCCGTGGACGTCCGAGCGGAAGTGACTGTCGCGGTTGAAAGCCCCAGTATCTCCCTGCACGGCGAGGTTCGTCACTGCACACCGACCGATGGGGGATTCCTGGTCGGCGTTCTGCTCGACAGTTGACGGCGTCCGTCGCTCCGCAGCCTGTTCAGTACGATTGAGACCACCCCGCCGGCATGCCGGCTTCGCGCATCAGTTCGCCAAGCCGCGATCGCATTCGCTCCATTACCGCGGCCTGCGCGGCATCGTTCGCGAGGTTGTGACGCTCGTCGGGATCCGCGCTGAGATGAAACAATTGCTCGTCGAGTCCGCCGAAGAGATAGCGCACGTACTTCCACTCGGCCGAACGCACGCCGAGGAATTGCGGCTGATCGCTCGCCGCGTGCTTGACGGAATGCCCCACGATCAGCCAATCGCTGCGCCACTTGGAAGCGGGTTGGTCGATCAGCGCTCGCATGCTTCGGCCGGACATCACAGCCGGAATCGCGACGCCGGCGTAGTCGAGAATCGTCGGGGCCAGGTCGAGATTGAGAACCTGCTCGCGACGCCGCTCGGCGTTTGTTCGCCTGCTCGGGTCGTGAATGATCAGCGGCACGCGGAGCGACGGGTCATACGCCGAGCCTTTGCCGATGATGCCATGCTCGCCCAGCAGCAGGCCGTTGTCGCCGGCGAAAATCACGACGGTCTTGTCCATCGCTCCGCGGCGCTGTAGCGCCGCGACGACACTCGCGACCGCGTCGTCCACACTCGGAATCATCCGCCAATACAGCCGGGTCAACTCGCGGACGGGGTCGGCAGCGCGCTGCGCCAACGAATCAAATCCGGTCCGCAAGATGTCGGCGTGTATGATCGGACGTTCACCCGAGTCGCCGCGCAACCACGCCGGCAAAGCGTCGAGCGGGTCGCTGTAGCTCGCCGGCAGCTCGATTACGACGTCGTCGAATAGAGATTTGTGCCGTCGCGCCGGACGAAACCACCCGTGTGGACTCTTCAAGCTCAGCACGACGAAGAACGGATTCCGGCGATCCGCTTCGATGAAGTCGGCGGCGAACTGCGCCAGCACGTCGGTGCTGTACCCCTTCGTCTCCTGGACGCGGCCGTCGATCGTGAATTGGGCATTGTTGTATTGCAAGCCGCGACCCCCGTCCGCGTGCAGCAGGAATCCAACCCAATGGCTCCAGCCCGGCTCGGGGCCTGAATCCGCCGCAAGATGGTACTTGCCGAAGAACGCGGTCTCGTATCCGGCGTGTCGCAGCATGGTAGCGATCGTTGGGACGCCGCCTGCCAGATATTGCCGATTGCGCGTCACGCGGTGGGCATAGGTCGAGCGCCCGGTCAGGATCGTGGCCCGGCTGGGCGCACAGACCGGCGTGATCACAAATGCGTTCTCGAACAACACGCCGTCACGCGCCAGGCGGTCGATCGCCGGCGTCTTGATCGGGGTGTGTCC
>Ga0114931_10003840_pt1 | contig 18925 bp, 14 predicted proteins | sample 2SBtaG_FD_89579 | JGI IMG/M metagenome (GOLD analysis project Ga0114931, IMG submission 89579) | Deep subsurface microbial communities from Kolumbo volcano to uncover new lineages of life (NeLLi) - 2SBTROV14_V59a metaG | ecosystem: Environmental > Aquatic > Marine > Volcanic | place: Kolumbo...
AAAATATCGAACCAAAAGATTGCAAAAAGCACCTTTCGTATTTGATAAAAGAGCCCTTACTTTTCCTATGGTAAAAACAGGAGAACCTATTACCTATGGCGTAGAAGTAAAGATGGATAACCGTAGTGCTTTTGGCAAGGCTCTGGTTTCTGTTGCCGAAGCCAATTTCAGCAACAAAGAATTCCCTATGGCGGTTTTTGATTGTGATTTGGCAAAATCGGTAAAAACTAATGAATTTGCTCAAAAATATCCCGATAATTTTTTTCAATTTGGTATCTCGGAACATAGCACCGCTACTGCATCAGGTTCCCTTTCGGTGGAAAAGGCTCTTTCGGTATGGGCGGATTTTGGCGTTTTTGGCATTGGAGAGACTTATAATCAAGCGCGACTGAATGACATTAACCGAACCAATTTGAAACTGTTTTGTACCCATTGTGGAGTCAATGTCGGCGAAGATGGTGTCACTCATCAGTGTATTGATTATTTTGCTTTGTTAAATGCCGCTTACGGATGGAAAGTTATTACTCCCGCCGACCCCAATCAAACTGATCGAGTGGTAAGATATGTTTTGTCCCAGCCGGGGAATTTTGCTGTTATTATGGGACGAGCAAAAAACTCTATTATTACCAATTTGTCGGGAGAACCATATTTTGGCGGAAGCTATGAATATCGCTATGGTAGGATGGAATGGATTCGTCAAGGGGAGAAAATAGCATTGGTGGCGGCGGGACATATCCTCTGGGTAGCTATGGAGAGTTGGAAAGAGTTACATAACAAAGACGTTGATGTCTCTTTAGTTTCGGTTTCCGATTGGAGCGATATCAATGGGGAAGATTTAAAAATGTTATCGGATTATGAAAATGTGGTTGTTCTTGAAGATCACAACGTTAAAAATGGGTTAGGAACCACCATAAGTGAAAAAATGTTTCATGCCGGTTTTTCAACAAAGATTACTAAGATTGGCGTGGAACACTACGGCTCTTCCGGTAAAACACAAGAATTGTATCGATTGCTGGGTATGGATAGTAAAACTGTAGTTAAAAAGATTATAAACCTTTTAATGATTAAAGAGTAATTTTTGAACTTTAGGATAGCTTCAAATTTAAAATAAGAAAATTACTTAAAAAGTAAGAATATGTTAGCCGGATATATAACAGCCACCACAACTGATTTTGTGAGAGTCAGAATTAGTGATAATAAAATAAAACTAATATATCATAAGAGTTATACCAACAGTGACTTCCCTAATTTTGAATCTGTTCTCAGTTTGTATCTGAGAAAAACCAAAGGAGAAATAAATGTGGCATGTTTCGGTGTTGCCGGTCCTGTTATCGGCAACAAAGTTACCGCTACTAATATTCCTTGGAAAGTAGATGGACAAGCAATTAAAAATAAATTCTCTTTCAATAAAGTTACTATCATAAATGACTTAGTGGCAAGTTCTTTTGGACTTTTTCAATTAAAGGAAGACGATTTTTTCACTATCAACAAGGGTATCAAAATAATCAATGGCAATATGGGCTTAATTGCTGCCGGAACCGGATTGGGGGAGGCGTTGATATTTTACGATGGTAAAAAATATTGCCCCTATGCTTCTGAAGGGGGACACGTCGGGTTTTCTCCCGGTAACCAATTGGAAGTTGAATTGTGGGAATATTTATATGGCGAGCAGGAGTATGTGGAAGCTGAGGATGTTATCAGTTTGTCGGGATTGGAAAAGATATACGAATTTTTATTAACTACTGGTCAAGTCCCTAAGGCTGAATGGTATAAAAAAGTAAAAGACAAATCATCCAAAATTATTGAGATGGCTCTTGCCGGAGAGGATGAAATAGCCGTAAAGACTTTGGATATATTTATTGATTGTTATGCTTCGGAAGCGGCTAATTTAGCTTTAAAAGGGATAACTTTGGGGGGTATATATCTGGGAGGGTTGATAGCTCCTCAAATAATTACCGCTCTGGAAAAAGGGAGGTTTATGGAACGATTTCTTAAAAGAGGGAAAATGAATGTTTTGTTGTCAAAGATTCCTATCTCGCTAATTATTGATGATAAAACTGCTCTCTTAGGGGCGGCGAGTATTGCTTCCGATATGTCAAAAAGATGAAAAATTATATTTTATTTCTTAACGGTAAGTATAACACCAAGGATATCAATTTTTATAAACATTTATGTGACCAAAAAATTACAGTTGCCGTAGATGGCGGGTTTAGCTTTTTTAAAAAGGCAAGAATGATTCCCGATATTCTTATTGGTGATATGGATTCTGTTAAAGGAAAACCGTATATAACAAATCCTGAAATTAAATTGATATTATTCCCTCCTAAGAAGAATGAAACCGATAGTCAATTAGCAGTGGAATATTGTATTAAAAACAATGCCCAAAGTATTGATATTATTATGCCGTCGGTGGGGGAATGGGATCATTGTTTGGGGAATTTAATGTTATTGACTAATGAAAAGATATTGAAAGCGACTCAACAAAGTAAAAAGATTAAAATTATTAATAAAAACTTGGAGCTCTTTTACTTAAAAGATAATCAGCTGATTTTTTCAAATTATAAAAACAATATTATTTCTGTAATTCCTTTTTCGAAAAGTATTATTTTAAATTCTTACGGAATGGAATATCATGCGGAGAATTTAAAAATAAAACGTGGTCATAGTCATTCTTTGCGTAATCGAATTAAGACTAAAAGAGCAAAAATAATTGTTCAGGGAGAAGCATTTGTCATTCACGAATTTTCTGAGGAAAAATTTTCATGATTTTTACTTTTTGTGAATTTGTGAAATTTTATTAGAATTATTTTTTTAATTTTTTTCAGTAAATGTATGGAATATTGTTTTGATGTTGCTTGACAAAAAGTTAGTAAATAATATATTCACGGTTAGTTTATGAGGCTATAGAAATATTATAAATTAGCCGAAGATAAAATTATTCTGGGAGATCGTCCAATGGTAAGACATACGGCTCTGGACCGTAGAATCGGGGTTCGAATCCCTGTCTCCCAGCTTTTCAATTATTCTTTCTCGTAACTTGCTGTTTGTCAATAGAATTACATTTTCACCTTTTATCGTAAATGCTACTCTGCCAAATTTCAATTACTTACAATATGTTATAAATTATGTTTTCATTCTTCGATTAAGAGATAAGATTGAATTTCTCAGTGTTCAAAAGATTGTCTGACTAATTCTACCTATTCCGGTTTTTAAAAAAAGGAAATAAGCTCTTTGTAGCGATTAATCGGAAATATAAATCTTCTCTGAATTTATTGTCAGCAACCATTTGTTTCAGGTTTTTATGAGTAGCACGAATTAATTTTAAATTGGTCTTTTTATCTCTTGGGAGCCAATTTTCTGGTATTCTTTAGACTCAAGGAATCGTAAAAGTTTTGCTTGTATAGTTAAATGACGTTATTTTTTGGGCTGTTTGTTTTAAATTTATTACCTCCCAACCGATAATAATATTATGGGAAAGGTTTTAGGTAGAAATATTAAGGAAGTTATCGGATTAAATATAATTCTTATCCTTGTCTTCCAGATAGCTTTGAGTAACTCTTGGAAAAATGATTTCCGTTTTCATAAATCAATTCCGTGCACAAAATGTCATCTTCAACAAGCAATGGTAACTAAAAATAAACAGGCAATTCCTAAAATAGACAAAATGAGTAAGTGCCGGTCTTGCCATAAACAAAACATAAAAAATAAATTTAATATTTCGCTTAATTTTCACGCCGATTACTCCCGACCTTGTTCCGATTGCCATTCGTTTCATAATGCCAGTTTTGTTTCTGCTCGGGACAAGAAATTTGAGATTAATATTGAAAATAAAAGGCAGTTATTCCTCTGTTCTTCTTGTCATAATGATAATCAAAATGTCGAATATTTATCTCCCGGACATAAAATAGCGGCGAAACTTTTTCATTCCGATGATAAATATCTCGGTTCTCTCAGCCCTTCTCAGGATTGTCTTATCTGCCACTCGCACAATTCACGATATAAGGGATTGGCTAATTTTCGGTATCTTCCTCAACTTGACGAAAAACATGACCATCCCGTGGGGGTTATATTAAAAAAAGGTAAAATGAAAAATGGTAACAGAATACGTAAGAATATCGATTCCCGTTTAAAGCTATTTGATGGTAAGATTGAATGTCAAACCTGCCATTCTCTCTCTGCTAACAATCAATATAGGTTGGTTATAAGTAATGATATAAATAAATTGTGTAAAGGTTGTCATTTATTTGGATAAATAATAATAATATGCCTATTTTATCCTAAAATATTCTTGCTAAATGATACAATCTTTGTTATCTTTTTCACAATAATGTTAATATAAAAGTAGGATAGTAAAAAATGTGTTCAACTATATCTAAAAGTATCTTAATTATTGTCTTTTTTCTGGTGGCAATCACAGACCTCGTTTCGCAACCGGCGGACTCCTTAAAAAGTAATGCTTCGAAAGACTATTTTGTTATTGAAACCAGACATAAGCTTTATCCGAATTTTTTACAAATAGACACTGTCGCTTTAAATCAACAGTTTCTAATTGGAGAAGATGAATACAAAGCGGAGGTAATCACTTTCAATCCTCATTTAGGAATCACCGATAGCGGCAAAATCCTTCAAATGTCAGATACTTTATATAACCCCGCGGTACGAATCAAAGTTGTTCTGGATAGTGGAAAAGTGCAAAAGAGCTGGGCTTTTTATTATGGCAGTGCTCCTCATTTTTATCGGGATCATTTTTTAGGTTTTAAGCTTTTAGATTTTAAAGTTTCCAACAAATATATTAAACCCCCTAAGAAACGTTAACATTTAAATTATGAATGCTGGGTATGAAAAAAAATAATATTTATCTTCCGCTTTTATTAGTCATTTTTATGGCATTTGCTTCGAGTGTAAATGCTAAAAAAACATGTTTTGATTGTCATAAGACTGAGAAGAAAGAGTTTCTTTCCAAAAAAGTAATTCATAAACCGGTAAAAGATGATAATTGCGAATCATGCCATAAACGGCATGGTTTTTCTCAGAAATTAATTTTAAAAGATAACAGCTCTGAGCTTTGTTATAGCTGCCATAAGGATTTAAAAGAGAAATTTGCCTCGGGCAATGTCCATTTCCCTGTTGCCAAGGGTGTTTGCTGGGACTGTCACAATCCTCATGCTTCTGACAAAAAATTCCTTTTGCGCACTGGTCCCAAAGGAGCCGATGACCCTTCCTATTGTTTGGTATGCCATAAAGACGATATTGAAGCATCTCTTAAAGGAAAATATCCTCACCAACCTTTTCAAGATTACCAATGTTTGACTTGCCATTCTGCTCATAACAGTGACAACGAGGCTTTATTAAAAGAAGAGCCAAAAACACTGTGCAATTCCTGTCATAAACAATCTAAAGAAGAATTTGCTAAGGCTCATAATGGGATTCATACGGAGCAGTTAAGTTGCATCGATTGTCATACCGGGCACTCCGCAGATACGAAGGGATTGTTATCCGATAAAACACATTCTCCGTTTGCCGAAGGTGATTGTACGGTTTGCCACTCCCTTCCCGATAGTCAGGGTAAAGTAACTTTTGAGGAAGGTGTAACTGCCGGGAATGTATGTGGTAACTGCCATCAAGAGCAAATCGATGATACCAAAAAAGCGTATCCTCATGATGCGGTTAAATCTGACAATTGTGACAACTGCCATAATGCCCACTCCTCCCGTTATCCTAATCTTTTAACCTCCAGCGAATTGGATTTATGTACCAATTGCCATTCCGACATTGTCGAGAAATCCGATTCGACTCTTCATGTCCCTGTAGCATTGGGGGAATGCAATAAATGTCATGAAGTTCATGGCTCGGATAATAAAAATCTTTTAGTTAAAACTGATTCTACCTTATGCCTAAGTTGTCATACGGATTTTGCCGCCCAGCTTGACAGCGCCAAGAGTGTTCATGCCGGCATTAGAGATTGCTTGGCTTGTCATGCTCCGCATCAAGGCGAAGGTAAATATTTGTTAAAGAAAGACGCCGACCAGCTTTGTATTCAATGTCATAAGCAAGATGAAAAGGCGCTTTCGGCCGTATCGGGTCATCAACCCTATCTTACGGGAAAATGTATTACCTGCCACTCACCACATTTTAGTAATTCTGAGCATTTGTTACGGGAGGGAGGTAATAAAATATGTCTTAGTTGCCACGCTGATATTGCCACGCGCGTGAATATGCCTTACCCCCATCCGGCAGCGGAAGAAGATTGCTTGAATTGTCATACTCCTCATTATTCCGATACAACGAATTTGCTATCGGCTCCGGTGAAAGAGTTGTGCGCTAACTGCCATGATTACGATGAATTGAATTTAACCGCTTCCCATGTACACACTCCCGCCAAAGAAGGAGATTGTGTCGGTTGTCATAACCCTCATGGTGCTACGAAAAAGAATTTCATTACAGGGAAAATGATTAAAGTAAATGTAAAAGGTACGATCGTAAAAAGATATCTTAATCTTACGGATAAAACATCCGATCTCTGTTACACCTGTCACGAGTCGTTGGTGGAAAAATTCAGACAACCTGGCGTTCACGTTCCTGTTGCTCAGGGTAAATGTGATGTATGTCATGCCAGTCACGGCTCTGATTATAAAGGTTTTATTAAAGATGAACCTTCCAAACTTTGTGGTTCCTGCCATCCTTTGGATTCCACCCTTTTTGCCAAGCATGATAATTATAATCTGAATGGTGCTAATTGTCTCGATTGTCACGACCCTCATATTTCTCAAAATAAATATTTACTGCGTGCCAACGAACACCCGCCTTTTGAAGATGGTGATTGTGAAAGTTGTCATACGCTCGGTGAGAACAATAAAGTTGAATTAGTCGGTGATGAAGCGGAACTCTGTGGCAACTGTCATGATAATATCGATAAAGAAATGAAAAAAAACGATGTTCACCCTCCATTTGAGGAAGGTGAGTGTACCTCCTGTCATTCTCCGCATGCCTCTAATTCACAGAAATTCCTTAAAGAAGAAGGCAGCAAACTTTGTTTCACTTGCCATAATGACATTGAAGAACTTCAAAAATTACCGGTTGAGCACCCTCCTTTTAAAGAAGGCAAATGCCTCGATTGTCACGAACCCCATGCTTCCAATTATACCAAACTTAAGAAGAAACCTTCAAAAGTATTCTGTTTGAGTTGTCATGAAGATATTAAAAAAGAGATTAGCGACGCCGCGGTTCATCCGCCGGTAAAAAATGGGGAATGTACTTCTTGCCATTTACCTCATGCCGGCAAAAGGCCTTTGCTTTTGAAAGCTGAAAAAAGCAAGCTGTGCAGCAAATGTCATAATTTGACATCCCCTCAAATGAAACAGGCGCATCACGGATTCAGCATTGCCAAAGCAAATTGTCAAAACTGTCACAGTGCGCATGCCAGCCCCAAAGGTACAAAAGGTTTGTTAAACCCCGATGAACATCCTCCATTTAGCGATGGCGACTGTAGTGTTTGTCATGAAGGAACGAAGAGCGATAAATTCGTTGCCGATAATGTCAAAGAGCTGTGTCTCACTTGTCACGAAGATTTTGAGTCCAAGTTAACTAAGGCGGATATTCATCAACCGGTAAAAGAAAAAGACGGTTGTGTTAAGTGTCATTCGCCACATGCCGGGTTTGGAGCGGGTATCCAAGTCAAAAAGGAACCCAAAAATTGTTTGACCTGTCACAATAATCAGGAGTTTACCGGTAAAATAAAGCATCCGCCGGCTTTTGAAGATTGCACCACATGTCATGATCCTCACTCGAACAATTATAAATATCTATTGGATTCTCCGGATATATTCGATTTGTGTTTATCCTGTCACGAGGACGCCAAAAAAAACCATTATCATCCAATGGGTAAAGGTATTACGGATCCACGCACGAAACAAACTCTTAATTGTGTCAGTTGTCATTCGCCTCATTCATCGAATTATACTTCGCTGTTGTTCGCTGATAAGAATAGAGATTTATGTATTACCTGTCATAATGTGAGTCATACGAAATAGATTATAAAATGATTAATTTTATAAAAATTTTTGTTAGAAGGGTTTTAATTGTTTCTGGATTATTTACTTTCTTGCTTCAACCTCTGTACGGTCAGAGCTTGAAAAAAGAGATTCCGCTTTCCAATGAATTAAACAGCATAAAAAAACCCGGTCAATTAACTCTTTCGACAAGTCGGTCTAAAATAGCCGTTGCTGATATACTTACTAACAAAATTTATGTCTTTGATTCGCGTGGTGAGCTTCTTTGGGAAGTGGGTGATAATGTCAAAATAGAGCAGCCTTTGTCGGTTTGTTTCGATGATGAGAATGTTCTCTGTTTTACTTTGAAAAAGAGCCGCTTTGTCTATCGTGTTTACGAAAAAAAACCCGAGTTGATCGATACTTTGAAAGAGATAACTACGGGGTTGAATCAACCTATTAATATTGTTCAGATTCTCAAAGATAGGTATGGAAATTATCTTGTATTAGACGATAATAACCATGAAGTGCTTCTTTTTAACAAAGAATGGCAATTTAAACAGGTGTTGATTAAGTATGGTCAAGGAAAAGGGAGAGTTTTGTTTCCTTCTCAGTTGGCGCAAGATATCTCGGGTAATCTTATTATAACCGATCAGCATAATATTCCTCTCCAGTTTTTTTCATCGGAAGGGAAGTTTTTGTTTTATGCCGGATGGAATAAACCGGGAACTTATGAAGGTTGGGGAGCAACGGCGGTAGCGGTTGACAATCAGCAAACGATATGGGTTACAGATATAATCAATCGTCAGTTTCGCTTATATGATGTTACCGGAAACGAAGTTGGAAAGATACCTTTTGTTTTGGATTTAATCAATCCTCTTTCGATGGTTGTGACCGCTTCCAATGAGCTGATCGTCAGCGATGAAAATCATGGTATTTTTTTCTATGCGATAGATTGATATGAGCTTAATAAGAAAAATATTTATGATATTTGTTTTTTCGTCTTCTACGGTATGGGGTGGGCAATGGCATATCGGAGCATCTCTTGATTGTGATGATTGTCATTTACAGCATGCCAGTAAACAGGGACAGAGTTTACCTGGAGGGCCCTATACATATTTGTTGTTGAAAGATAATATTAATGCATTGTGCTTATCTTGCCATGATGGCACCAACGCTACCGCTCCCGATGTCCAAGCTCCCGTAGATATGTATTCTTCCACTTCTTCTCAGGAGAGCGCAGCCGGTTATTTTGAAACCGTCGGCATTGATAATCCTCATGGTCATACGCTCGGAGTTAATATGTTAGTCCCTTTACAAAATGAGGGGAACTCAATTACTTTGACCTGTGCCAATTGCCATGCTGTCCACGGCAATAGTAATTATCGTAATTTACGTTATGATCCCGCCGGTGTCGGTGCTACCATAACTTTGGAAGAAGGGTTAGACGTTTTCACTCAAAACAATCCCGCCAATCCCCCTACGGTTTCCGGAAGTATTCAGGCGTATGAGCGTGATAATGTCGGTTACAAAAATGATTTTTCCCAATGGTGCGCATCTTGTCACAATCAACTGGCGACAAATAGCTCATCAACTCCTCCTGCGCATTTCAATGCTCATCCGAATAATGTCGCCATCAATGAATATGCGGGAAGCTACCATACCGACCCGACTCATTGGGTATTGGGGACGGGGGAAGGTTTTGCCGGTGATACGAGTAGCACTATGGGAATACCGAGAGTACCTTTTTTAGCTCCCACCGCATCGGATTATACAACTTCTAAAATTGCTCAAAGCTCCAATGAAGTTTTCTGTGGTAGTTGCCATAAAGCTCACGGAAAGGATAACAAAAAATCTTTGCTCTGGCCTTATTTGGAGGGCGGGAACGATTATATAGCGGGATGTCAGCAATGTCATTACAAGTGAAAAATAGATTTAAACGGGTTTTGAGCGGGAAACTTGTTTGGTGGAAAATTCTTTACATCATGCTTGGAATTTTATTTGTTTCCTCACATGTCTTTGCCGATAACGGTAAATTTAGCAGTTCTCCGCATGGTTCTCCTACAACCGGAGTATGGCGTACGCAGAATTATCCTCAAGGAAGTTGTGCCCAATGTCATGTCACCCATGATGCTATTTCAGCACATCCTTACGGTCTTTTTACCGATAATTCCAATCAGCTTTGTTTTACCGCCTCTTTGGGAGGATGTCATGCCGACCAACCCGCCGGTGCTTCTTCCGGTTATCCGGCTCAAGAATCGGATAGGATGCCTATCGGCTCTGCCGATCCGGGTTATTTCGAATATAATAATGGCGGTGTAAGAGTCTCAAGTATTCAAAACCTTGTCCGTTGGCCCGGACAGGTTATTTGGGAAAATAGTTCTTATTCTCCTCATTATAGCGGTCCCAATATGCCCATAAAAGATGCTTTTGGTTTCGGGGCTTGTGATAATTGTCATAACGTTCACGGGGGGCCATCCCTTCATGATATGTTGGACACTACTTATTCCGGTGTCGTCGGTTCGGAAGTCGGATCTCTTCCTGAAAACTATGCTCTTTGTTTCTCTTGTCATAACATCAATGGTCCCTCCGGTATGAATGAAGCGTCAAAAATGATTGCTTATTATTATGACCGCTCGGTAAATCCCGGTACTCGCAGCGGTCATGGGATTATTTCCGGTGGCGGTTATGTTCCTTCCGGTGGACGTTTGCCTTGCTATGATTGCCACAATCCGCACGGTTCCGCCGGTTATAACGGACAAGGAGCCAATGCCTTTCTTCTTAGTGATGAACGTCCCGGTTGGTATGGACTTACCGATATTAAAAATGACAGCGCTCAAGTGCGTCGGTTTTGTTTCGGATGTCATCCTTCTTCGGATGGTATCGGCGGGGGAACGGTGGAAGGTATCACTCTTTCGCCGTTACCCAATACCGTATCGGCTCATTTATCGACTGCGACCACTCATTGTTATGATTGTCACGGTCGCGATTACTCTTCTTCCGAAGGTCATAATGTGCATAATCCTTCCCCTGGAGGATATTGTGTTACCTGTCATAATGTTGCCCAGGACGGAATAAGGCCGATTGTGCCTGAATTTTCTCTAAATGCTCATCATGCCATTGCCATCGGACAAAACGGTACGGTAACCAATGAAGATTGCGGAGTCTGTCATATGGAGGGTTCGGCACAAACGGGAGATATCAATAGTGTTTATCATCGCAATGGTCTCATTGATTTACGTAATCCCGATGATGGTACTGCCTTAACCGGTTTCACTAGTTTGACTCGCGATACAACTTCAGCTATCTTGGAAAGTTGGGTGGTTGAGGTACAAAACGATTTCTGTTTGAAGTGTCATGATGCCAATGGTGCCGTGTCGCCCGATGCTCAGGTTTCTGGAGGCTCGGCGTATACTCCCTTTACCGACCAAAACGCCAGCGTTATCGATGTTTATGATCAGTTCGCTCCCACGAATACATCATATCATCCGGTCGTAGCGCCGGGTAATAATCCTTATACGGTCCCCAGTTCGCAAAATAACTTTACGGCAACTTTGTTGCCGCCTTTTAACCAGAGTGCTAATCACGACCTTATCAGTTGCTTCGACTGTCATCAGACCACGGCTCATGGCAGTGCTAATAGCGGTATTTTGCGCGATGAAACTTATTTCAGACAGCCAACTTTATCTTCGAGTTTTGCCAATGCTCAGAAAAATTTCTGTGGTCGCTGTCATAACCTTCAATATTATATTGGTTATTCCAACGGCGTATCACGTTTTAGTGACCATAATAGAAGTCCTCATGTTGGGGGTATGGGGGGAGGAGACGAAGGTATGAGCAAAAACGACATGTCCTGTCGAGGCTGTCATGCCGGGATTTATGATTACGATAATGACGCTTCCTGTGATAATGGTGCCGGTATCGGTAGAATTCATGGCTATATCCACACCAATTTAGCGTGTGCCAAAACACCCGGAACAAACCCACCGGCTTTTCTTTTTGGTGGTTATATTTCCGGATGGAAAGTTAAAGATGCCAATACGAATACTTGTTATGCCAAGTGTCATCCCACCGGAAAGGATTATTGATGCTATTCTCAAAATATTTCATTTGTTTGAGTAGTCTGGTGATAATTTTTTCACTGGTGGGAATTGCTTATGCTGATCGTTTATATGGTAATTTTAATTTTTCTTATCAGCATATCAAACAGACTAATCAGGAAGAATATCAAGACGATTTGACCCAAGAGAATTTATTTATCAATTACGAAGACGTATTATTTACTAAAAACAACATTAGGTTAGCGTCGAGTTTTAACCGTCGAGAATTTTCTAATTCCCATTATCATCAATTTCTCCCTATATATTATTTTGATTTAAACAGCTACGGTTATTCTTTTAGCACCAGTTATTCTCCTTATAAAAGACAAAGTGCCGTGGGAGGATTTTCTAAGACTTTCGATGTTTATTATCGAGATTGGAGGAATACTTTTGTCTTGAACTATGAGAAATGGCCTGCTTTTAGTTTGGTTTATAATCGCAATAAAAGTTTTGACAAAGAACCGGTGAGAAGGTATGACTCTCAAAGTCGAAATTTGGTTTTGCAAAGTAATTATAGTTATAAATCTTTATCTTGGGGAGTAAATTATAACAATTTAAATCAGATTAATAATATTGCAGGAGCTTTAAATAGCAAAATTAGATCCTATAACGGTACCATGGGTTTTAACCGTGTGTTCCCTAAAGTCGGTTTTGCCAATTTAACGTATAATTATTATAATACCCGACGTTATATCGAGGATGATTTAAACAGTAAATCGCATACGCAAACAATCAATATTATTTTGAGTTCCTTTAATGTTTATCATTTTTCCTCTAACTTTAGTTATTCGGGAAGCTTTTTTCAATCCCATCAAACAGATAAATCTTTTAGTAATGACAATCAGAATTTTTCGGCTCAAGTCAACTATTCACCTTTTGGGTATTTGAATTTTCAAGTCGTTAAAGGATACCAGATTAATAGTCAATCGGGGGCTAATCAAATTGTGGAATATCTCGCTTACGTAGCTAATTTTACCCGGTACCTGCGCCATGGGGTTGATACCCGTTTAACTTTTAACCGTACTGTCTTTCAACAGTCCAATCGGATTGTTTTTGAAAAGGATTCTTTGGGTAATGTTGTGCAGGCTAATAAAAACGATGGTTATCTTTTTGATACCTATTATGCTTCTTTTGGTTTCTCGCCCTTTATTTATATCAAGTCTTATTATGACATTTCTATAGCTCGCAATAGCGACCCCATAGATCCTTTACGCCGCTATCAGTTGACACAATCGGTGAATACCAAGGTTAGGTTAACTCAAAAAATCGAAGGAAGATTTGTAGCCAGTTCTCTTTATGAAGGGGATAAATTGCGGTTAGGAAAAAGTTATTCGGAGACATATAATTTGGGTGTTAATTATATACCTGAAAATAATATCAATATTAACATTTCATATATATATAGCCAATACAATAGTGCTGTTAAAAGCCGTAATAGCTCTTTTACCGGGTATTTTAGTTATTCTTTCCGTCATGCTTTTAGTGTCTATTATTCTTTTAACCAACAAGTACAAAAAAGAGATAATTTATCAGATGTTTCCAATCAAATCATTGAGGAAGTTATCAAACCGCGCACGACCAATGGGCAGTTATTGGTTTATTTATCAAGGAAAACAACGGTTACTTTGAATTATCTGCAGAACAAATATAATAATATAAATAACCAGCAGATAACATACAAATCATTGCAAATGGTAATTAATTATCAATTATAAATAGTGAGATTTTAATTATGGGATTATTACACAAACTATCGATTATATTTATATTGCTTCTCATATTCAGTTCTTGTGCATCACATAGAGCTTATATCAATGAAGAAGCTGACTTTGGCTTTTATCATAAGGTTGGTGTCATACCGTTTTCTAATCTTAGTAACGATAAAAACGCTTCGGAAAAAGTAACCTCTACTTTTGTAACTCAGTTACTTATGCAAGATGTTGCTTCGGTTGCCAATATGGGTGATTTTTTGGATGTTACTCAAAAAGTATTCAAAAAGGCAAAGACTAATATCCTTGATGAATTGACCAGTGAAGAAGCTAAAAAAATTGGCGAAGATGCAAAAGTTCAGGGGGTATTTATTGGTGCCATTAATGAATTTGGGATGGTTCGTTCCGGACAGAATCAATTCCCGTTGATTTCTTTGAGTGTTAAGTTTATTGATTGTCAAAGTGGTGCTGTGGTCTGGAGTTATGAAATAACTCGTAAGGGCGGTCCTAAGTTTCCTATTTTCTCATTCGGTGAGACGCATACTTTAGGCGCCTTAACGGTCAAAGTATGCCGTGAAGTTGCCCAAGCATTTAAAAAAGCTGCTGAATGAAGGGGACTATAATGTCTAAGACAAAATATTTAGTGATGACTTTGATGATATATTTGATAGGGCAAGGGTGTGCTTCAAATATGGTGGCTCGTAAGAGTTCGAATATTACTATCCCTGACCATCCTCGTATTGCCGTGTTGCCTTTTGAAAATCTTAGCGGTAAAGAGAAAGTTGGTATGAAAATAACGGAATATTTCCAAACTCTTATGTTAATGAATAAACATTATGAAATCGTCGAATTGGGAAATATGTATGAAACTTTACGCAAATTACGTATCCGCTCTTCTTCATTAATCAATGAAAATCAAATTGATAGTTTGGCTAAACGTCTAAAAATTGATTTTATCTTTACCGGTTCGGTAATGGAGTATGAGGAATACAAAAATCAATATTTGGGTAAAGTTCCGGAAGTTTCTTTCAATTGCCATTTAATCGATTGTCGTACCAAAAATACGGTGTGGGCTTCAGCGCTTAATAGTCGGGGAGATAAGGGAGAAATAATCTTTGGCTTGGGTGCTGTTAGGTCTGCTGATGAACTGGCAAAAAAAATGGTGGTTAAGACTATTAAAAAGCTCGACAAATTCTTTAAAAAGTAACTTATGTCACCGTTTCGTATAAAAATATTGGTAATTATTCTTCTTGGAGTTTTCTCCGTTCCTGTAATATTTGCTGAAGATTTTGAAAGTAATATTACTTTTACTGCCGTTACTTATGATGATGGTTCCGGAAGAGCTTTAAAACAACCTACATGGGCTTTTTTTGACAATAAGGCTAACGAGTTATATGTTACCGATGTAGGTAATCACCGCATTATTATTTTTGATAAAGATTTGATGTTCAAATATTCTTTTAAGCATTTCGTCAAAGATCGCCATCTGGATAGAAGAATTGAAGGAGAGCCTAAAGCTGTAATAACCAATAGTTATGGTGATATGATTGTGATCGATAATTTAGCTGATTATCTTGATATTCTTGATTTTAGAGGCGACCCTTTGGATAAAATATATCCTAACCTATTGTTAAATGATTCAACTCTAAAAGTGAAACCGGTATCATTGTGTATTGATAACAATGATAATATCTATGTCATTGTCGTTGGCGATGTTACTCAAATAATGGTTTTGGATGAAGATTTTAATCTTAAAAGAACATTTGGTAAAAAGGGAGGTAATGAAAAAGATTTCAATATGCCTATAGCCATAGCAACAAAAGATAGCTTAATTTGGGTGACAGATATTTATGCCAAACCGGCAGTAAAGGTTTTTGATACCTTAGGAAATTATATTTTTGGATTTGGTATGCATGATGTTAAACGTGCTGATGTTTCTTTACCTTCCGCAATTGTAATAACACAAGATAGTGTTGATAACCAACTTATATGGATTGTGGACGCTTTGAGGCAGGTAATTAAAGTATATAATGATAAAGGGGAATTTTTATCGTTTGTGGGTGATTTCGGTCATCAATTAGGAGAATTCCAATATCCAATGGGATTAACTGTTACCAAAGATAATGTTTTTTATGTTGTGGAAAAAATAGGCAACAGAATTCAGAGATTTCGTTTAAAAAAATAATTTTTTTCGTTTAAAGCATCTAAAAAAGGTCACATATTCTTAATTTTCCCTTGACAATTAAGGATATTTTAGTTATATAATATCTATAAAGTATGCTATAGAAATTAGGACGAAAAAATAGGTATGAAATTTGTTCTATGAAATTGTATGAACAATTAGTTACTACGAGAGATTAGTTAATTATTTCACAATATTATGAAAAAAATAAGGAATTTAAGGTTTTTTATGTAATACTATGGTAATATTTTCACAATGTTAATATTGTTAACGTGAATGATTATCACTGTAAGGTGTTGAGGTGTAATAGAAAATGTGGAATAGCAATATAATGGTAAAAGTTCGGTTGTATTATATTTTTGTTTTAATTTGATTTTTAACAATATAAGATGTTTGAAAGGAGGTTGTAAAAGGTAGAAAAAAAATCTTAGTTCACTGTAAATGTCAACTTTTTTTACAAAAGGTATGAAAGGAATTTTGTAAAAAATGAAAAAATTAATCTTTTTAACTTTTGCTTTCGTTGCTTTTCTCATGTGCAGCGCTTTTGCCGGCGATTATCATACCGGTGCTACATTGAATTGCAACGAGTGTCATGTTATGCACTATAGCCAAACGCATGGTTATAATGCTGATGGTACTGGCAGTTTTACGGCTATGGGGACCAGTGGTCCGTATGACAATTTACTTCGTAATGATGTCAATGACCTTTGTTTGACCTGTCATGATAATCAGACTTTTGCGCCTGATGTATTAGCCGATAATGGCGGCACCGCTCCCACAAACGGTCGTGAAGCTGGAGCTTTGAACCGTGATAATACGGCTCCTTACTATGATGCTACCGGTCATACTTTGGGTAGCACAGATATTGCTCCCGGTGGTACTTTTACCAATGCCGATGGTCTAAATTGTACTGATTGTCACCAACCTCATGGTTATGGCGGTCCCACGGCTAATCCGTATCGTAACCTCAATCCGTTTTCCGGTGGTGGCTTCCATGCCAGTGTTAGCTATGCGGTAGGAACTAATGACCTAACTATGGATGTGTTTGAAAATACAGCTGCTAATTATGATCTTAATAATGTTCATTTTAATGAACCCGATCAAACCGCTTCCGGTTTTGGTGCTTGGTGTAAATCCTGTCATACTGATTTTCACGGTTCTTCAGCTGATGCTAATATGAGAGATCAAGCTGGCCCGGCTGGTGAAGATTGGTATCGTCACCCCACTGCAGATGCTAATATTGGTGCTCTGACTGGCGGTCATTCTGAGCTTTCTACTTTCTCAGGTAAAGCTTATCGTGTCCATGTGATGAGCTCAACCGGCGATTGGGGTACTTATGGAACTCCTTGGACCGGTGCTCCTGCGGATTTAACTCCCAGTTGTATGAGCTGTCATAAAGCTCATGGTAACCAAAATGCCTTTGGTTTGATTTTTGCCAAAGGAGATGCCAATTTAGGCGAACAAGGTGATGGCACTACCTATTCTGATTTATGCAAGCAGTGTCACGTACAGGGTAATTAACTTACTAACTTTTCAGGGAAGAGACTCTATCGTCTCTTCCCTAAAAATTAAATTTGACAATGGCAGATAGTTTATAATATGAAGCAAATTATTTATATTCTTTTAACAATTGTTCTTGTTTTATTTATTGTTAATTTGGCTGTAGCCGGTGATTTTACCGATTTTGAAGCGGGTTTGAATTATATTCATCCCAGCCGTTCTAATAATAATAAAGTAATTAATAGAAATATGAGCCTTGGTCCCGGTGACAATGTTTATCATAACGGTGCTACTCTTCTATGTTCCCAGTGTCATGTGATGCATGCCAGTATGCAACATCCTCATGACGGACAGACATTACCCGACCCCTTTGGTCCTTTTCCTCAAAATTTTACACCTTCTAAGAATTTGTTAAAAGCTTCTGATCCGGTTGCTCTTTGTCTCACCTGTCATGATAATGTAGCCGGCATTCCCGATGTCGTCGGTGCTGACGTTAACGGTCTTACGGCGAGGTCGGCGGGTTTCTTTGAGTCACCCGGGGTAGATAACCCTCGGGGGCATAAACTTGATTATGGTCTCGACGCTTCCTCATCCAACCTTTGTTTACGTTGTCACTTTGGCGGTACTTTTGCCACAGCTGCCGTATCTTGTATCGATTGTCATAATCCTCATGGAAATTATCGTCCTCGTAATCTACAGTGGGCATCCGATCCCGGCGGAGAACCTCAGTTTGGATTGTTGATTAATCCCGCCGCTACGGGAATGAGCCGATACGAAAAAGCCAATGTGGGTTTTGGTACTACCAACGACGCTAATTTGCGTGAAGTTTCCAATATGTGCGATGATTGTCACCATTCATTTACCGGTTCGAATTATAATGATCCCGATAGTAATGGTATTCACAATCGTCATCCCAGTTATGATTCCGAGCGGGGCAGTACCAATAATATTGGTCAGGGAGCAAGTCGGGGAACAACTGACCCAACGCATTGGGAGAACGGCACAGGGGCTGGTTTTACTTCCACTCCGCGCTTACGTTTTGTTAATAACGGAGCAACGGATTTCACTTCTTCACACGTAGTTGACGCTAATGTCAATGGGGTCTTCTGTTTGTCGTGTCACAGTGCTCATGGTAGTTCCAATGCTTTTGGTTTAGCATGGGATCCTGTGGTAGGTAAAAATGGTGAAGGCTGTGATCAATGCCATAATAAAACAAATTTGTAATACTTAGATTCAATATTGATTTAAAAAAAGAAAGTAGTTGGAAAAAGACTGCTTTCTTTTTTTTATGAGTACAAGTAGTTACGAAGAAGAAGTATGGTCAACGAAAAAAGAGTATTCGTATCACTTTATATCTTGTTCGCTTAATGTGAATAAATTGAAGAAAATACGTTATTCTATACCATAATTATCGCTATTTTTACCGGACAGTTGTGGTTTTACATT
>Ga0114931_10003841_pt1 | contig 18924 bp, 21 predicted proteins | sample 2SBtaG_FD_89579 | JGI IMG/M metagenome (GOLD analysis project Ga0114931, IMG submission 89579) | Deep subsurface microbial communities from Kolumbo volcano to uncover new lineages of life (NeLLi) - 2SBTROV14_V59a metaG | ecosystem: Environmental > Aquatic > Marine > Volcanic | place: Kolumbo...
ATCCAGAAGATGTTGTCATAATAGTAACTGAGGATTCAGCGCCTCTTAAAGTCATATCTAAATGGGTGTACAAATTATGTCTTCCCTTTAATGACCCAGATAAGTCAGCTGGTTCTACTAGTTCAACGCCTTGTGTGTGTAGTGAGTTTAGCTCATCAACAATTTCAGTTCCCTTCAAGCTTTCAAGTGTTTTAATCTTCTGGTCGGATTCTGATTTAACATTTTTCTTTACTCTTTCTAGAACTTCTTTTGGCGGTACTGCAATATATTTTATTGGTTTTCCAATTTTCATTATTACAAAACCTTTTTTCTCTAAACTTTCCAATACGTCATAGCTCCTTGATCTTGGAACATTAGCGATATCTGAAAGTTCTCCTGCCGTACTCACACCCCTAGAAAGAAGCGCGGTCCAAATCTTTACTTCATAAAGGTTTAAAGAAAAGTACCTTCTCAGTTTGCTCAGAAATTCATCTTTTACAATCATTGTCTTAACCCCCTCTAAGAGGAAATTCACCCCTTTTTAATTCTAATTAAAATTAACTACTTTAAATATGTTACGATTTTTTACTATTGTTTTGTCGTAGTTTTTATATAATAATTTTTAAACCCTCAAAAAGGGCTCATTCTCTTATATTTTAGTGTTTGAGAACGTAATATGTTTCCGGACCCATTTCAAATTCATCTAAAAATGTCATATTATCCATTATTTTTTGAAACCATTTTCGCTTAGAAGTGATTGTTTTTTTACCACTAATAGTACCTTTTGGGAATGAAATAACGAAGAAATCACATTTTAAAGAATCGAGAAGTTCTTTTGAACTTCCCCGTTTTATTGCTTCTAAACTATCTAATAATTTAAACAAAAAACAGACTTCGCAAGATTTACTAATCTCAGATATTTTATTAATATCTTCTTTTTCAGTTAAATCTGCGCTAATTATTTGTCCGTTTATTTTTTTGAAGTCAAAATATTTTTTTATAAAATTAAGATTATCTTTACTTATGTCACTAGCAACATATTCTGGTTCATAACCCAAATAAGAATATGAAAATGGAGTATATCCACATCCTAAGTCAAGAATTTTATCAGGACATCCGGTTGTAGAAAATATTTGTTTATAAACATCAACTAATGTTGAGTATCTTTCATATGTTGATAGATGACTCTTCAATATTTTTTTAATTGTTTTATCTTCATTTTCTGTTCCAAGCTTTTTGAGTAAATTTTCTTTTTGTTCTTCGCTTAATGAATCTTTGAAAAAAACACCATATATTTCTCTAAGACGTTTCCTTACTATTTTTACAAATTCCTTGAATTCCTTGCTTTTTTCATTAAATTTTTTATCCTCTATTTTTTTATAGAGTTTTTTATTTCCTTTTTTTTCTTCCAAGAAAACCTTTGATAATATTTCGTAGTCAATGCTTTTAAGTTCTCGTTTATCAAGAATTTTGTTTTTTAAAAGTTCATCTTGATTATTTTGTTCTATCACATATTTTGCAGTATACAAATAGTTATATATTTTTTGCATTACTTTGTCTCAATATGGGTTCACTCCAAATTTATAGTGTTACAGGACACTACAGTGTTTCAGGCAAAAACGGACTTCTTTGTGGTTTTTTAGCGAGAGCTAAAGGATATGGTGCTGTTGCAACTTTTTACAATGTTACAGAAGATTATGATGTTACAATGAAATGTTTATTTAGTAAGGACAAAATGACTTTGGGATTTATAGATACGTTTAAAGAAGATGAGACACCTTCAATTGTCAGTTTTCTTAATAAAAAAGAAGGTAGAAAAACATCCTTAGAAGGAATATATTCTGGCTGGGAAATTGCATTACCAACACCCTATGTTGAACAAGTATTTTTTATTGACCCTTTTAATCCAGATAAAAGTATGGAATATTTAGAGGCAGGTATAGAACAATCGTATGCAAGTATGCTATCATTAAAAATTAAAAGAGTAAATGGAAAAAAATTTATTCCCGAGTATTATTAAAGTTTTAATTCTACAACAATAATTGAATAAAGCCCGCCGTTTAGTTTTCATTTTTTGTTCGGGTGTGTCCCAAGTCTATCGTACTGCGCTCCGTTCGCATCGTAATTTTTTTTGTCACCGAGTTATTTATAATCGCAATTAAGATTTAATACTTCGCTAGGCAGTACTTTTGGGACACACCCTTTTTGTTCGATAAATTTATATACTATTATGCAATGTAATGTTTCTATGATGAAAAACGACTTTTTTGAATGTTGTTGTTAGTTCTATTTTCTAGATAATAAAATATTAGTTTCTTTTTTTGTTCATAAAAAAAATTTGATAATCAGGTGGTAAAAAATGTATGAAAATATACTGCAGACAATCGGAAACACACCATTAGTTCAAATCAACCATCTCAATCCGAATAAGAATGTTAAGATGTATGCAAAAATTGAGGGAACAAATCCCGGCGGAAGTATAAAGGATAGAATTGCCCTGAAGATGATTGAACAAGCAGAAGTAGAAGGAAAACTAACGAAAGAAAAAACAATAATAGAACCAACATCAGGAAACACAGGCATAGGTATTGCAATGATTGGCGCTGTTAAAGGCTATTGTGTTGAGATTGTTATGAGTGATGCTGTTTCTGCTGAAAGAAAGAAAATGATTAGAGCATTCGGGGCTAAGGTCATTTTGACAGATGCAAAAGAAGGAACAGATGGCGCTATTAAAAGAGTCAGAGAATTGGTTAAAAATAATCCTGAGAAATATTTTAATCCTGACCAGTTTTCAAACAAATACAATAAATTAGCACACTATAAAACAACTGCTGAGGAAATATGGAAACAAACCAATGGAAAAATAACTCATTTTGTTTCAGCAATTGGAACATCTGGAACTATTATGGGTGTTGGAAAAGCATTAAAGGAAAATAATCCTAATGTGCAAATTGTTTGTGCGCACCCTGTCAAAGGCCATTATATACAAGGACTTAAGAATATGTCTGAAGCAATTGTGCCCGCAATTTATAATCCACGCAAAGTTGATATGTTTGTAGATGTAGATTCTGAGAAGGCATTCGAAGAAGCAAGGAAAATAGTCAAAGAGGAAGGAATCTTTGTAGGTATGAGTAGTGGTGCTGCACTTTATGCAGCAATAGAGGTTGCAAAGGAAATTGATTCAGGTGTTATTGTTGCAATATTTCCTGATAGAGGAGAGAAGTATTTGAGCACTAAATTATTCGAATAAATTATTTTATCATTTAACTGTAGAAACAATTATATATGGGTGTTGAATCACTTTAGATTATGTGGAATAATAGTTTTATTTCAGATAGGGCATATGCAAAACTAGAAGAATTATCAGAAGATACTTTTACAAAATTATTTAATTTAGCAGGAAACAGACCGGATTTAAAATTAATTTCTGGTGTACAAGGATGGAACAATCCAGAACCTGTACAAAAATCAAATATACGAAGCAATTACGAAGAGATTGTTTTTGATTTGAATAAACAATATGATCGCATCGATGATTTGGTTACTTCCATCAGGTCAGCTGTACATATTATTTTATCTGAAAAAAACGAGTTTAATAATGTGATTTTGACAACTCCAAAGTCTATACTAGATATTGAAAAAGGAGTTCATAATGACACTGTATTTTTTTATGGTTTGATTTCTGTTTTAGGAAGAAGAATAGCAAATTCTATTAATTTTAAGATGCAAGAAAATAAGAGTTTTTTACCGACAAACCTAGATAAAAGTATCGATTATATTTGGGGGAATTTATTATTACAGTCATATGAAGAAAAGATGCCTCAAGAGAAATTTCAAAATTCGGTAATTAAAGAAGGTTTGAAACTTACCGCCGACGGTAAGGGTTATGAGGTTAGAAGTAGTATTCCTGCAAAAATTGCAAATTTAACTAACATTCCTAATCTTCAGCTCAAAACTTACGATGGAATTGCAACAACTCTTTCAGACTCGGGACACTACAAATCATTGTTTAAAACTGTAGATATTATGAGAGCAAAAAAAGTATTATTTTAGTTTTCTTCGAATAAACTCAAGTATTCTCCATAGCCTTCCTTTTCTAAATCTTCTTTAGGTATGAATCTTAATGATGCAGAGTTCATGCAGTATCGCAGTCCTGTTGGTTTTGGTCCATCTTCAAATACGTGTCCTAAATGAGAATCTGAATCTTTACTTCTTACTTCAACTCTTTTCATGCCTAAAGTAGTGTCAACATTTTCAATCAAATTTTCTTCATCTATTGGTTTTGTAAAACTTGGCCAGCCAGTTCCGGAATCAAACTTGTCTTTAGAACTAAACAAAGGCTCTCCAGAAATCAAATCAACATATATGCCTTCTTCATGATTATCCCAATATTCGTTTTGAAAAGCTCTTTCAGTTCCGTTTTTTTTCGTTACCTCTAACTGTAAGGGTGTCAGTTCATCAAGAGGTGTTCCTTCATATGAATTCTTTTCTTCTGCTGGCCATAAGTCTTTGAGTTTTGCTTCTCTTCCAGAACCTTTTTTGTATCTCTTATAATGGTCTGCTTGCTTTAAGTAGTAGTCTTGATGATACTCTTCTGCTTCAAAAAATGTTGTGAGTGGTAGAATTTGCGTAACAATTTTTGATTTGAATTTTCCTGATTCATCTAATTCCTTTTTTGATTGTTCTGCAAGTTTTTTTTGCTCTTCGTTATGATAAAATATTGCGGTTCGGTATTGTGGACCTCTATCTGCAAATTGACCTCCATCATCAACAGGGTTTATTTGTCTCCAAAAAATATTCAAAACATCACTGTATGTAATTATGTCTGGGTCATATTTTACTTGCATTGCTTCAAAGTGATCTGTTTTTCCAGAAGACACTGTTTTGTAGTCTGCATCTTCTTTTGAACCTCCAGCATACCCGGAGATTGCACTATATACTCCTTCTTCTTCTTGGAATGCTGCTTCGATGCACCAAAAACACCCTCCTGCAAATGTGGCTGTTTCTAAATTATTAGGATTGATTTCTTTTACGTTTTTTTCTTGATTGTTCATTTTTACATCAGGCATCATGTTTGTTTTTTCTTCATTTGTATTTGTGTCTTGCTGATTGTTTGATATACAGCCAGCAATAGATACAATTAACAATATTAACAATATTTGTTTAATCATGTACTAAAAATACGAAGTCCCTTTTTATGTGTTATGAAAGACAAAGCATCACCATCTAAGAATGCCAGCAATTCCGCCAAGACCATCAAGTTTCTTTGCAGATTCTTTTCCAGAAATTATCATTATTTTTGTTCTTACTTTTTCTGCATTTTTTAGTAATTTGTCTATTCTGAAGTATGTACCTTTCTCTCGCATATCTACTATTAGATTTTCAGATACGGCTAATTTTAGTGTTGCCCCTTCTTCAATTTTTTGTTTGCATTCATCAAAACCATAACAAGCTTTTTCTTTTCTGATGGCATCCATGATTTCATCTATAATTTGGAGTTCTTTTGATGTTCTTTCGTTTTCTAGAAGTTTATGTAATTCAGGTCTTTTAAGTAATTCTTGAAAACTAGATTCATCAACACCAGAGATTGTTGAAGATATTGTTTTTTTCTTTATTTCTTCAGATAATTCTTTCAGTAAGTATTCTTTCCAGAATGCGGGACTTGCAATTATCACATTTTGTATTTTGTATCTATCCACATATTCTTTTATTTGAAGAGAAATATCTTTGTAGAAATTTCCTGTCTTTTGAGTTTCGTCTTGTTTTTTTTGTACGTCACCTTTCTTTTCAGAAATTATTGTGTATCCAGAATTTTTTAGTAATGCATATTTGACTTCTTCTCTGTCAAATGCGACCATTAAGATATTACTTTTTTCTTTTGTTGACTCTTCTAATTTCTCTAAGATGTATGAAGGCCAACTTGTTTTTTTAATTTTTAATTTATCATTTATTTCTGTGTTGAATGAATGATGTTCTCCTAACGGTACATCGTCAGGTCCTTTTGTTATTACTCCTAATATTCTAAGCGCATTATTTTCTGGTACGAATTCTATTTTTTCTGTTTTTATTTCTAAAAAAACATACTTTCTAACTGTTTTTGAGTTATCATCTGAACCGATTTTTATTTTTCTTTCAGTGTTTCCACTAACTAAATCTCCTTCTTCAAGGATGTTGCTTAGGTACCATAAGTCTTCGTTATTTGTTACAACAACTTCGATTTCTCCCATTTTGAGATTTTTCTTAACTATTCTCATGTTCTTTGATTATTAGTTGTTCTTTATATGTTTTAGGGGAGAAATATATTTATTTTCTATATTGAAAATAAATATGTCTTTTAATTTTTAAAATTGTAGAATATTTAAACAATCAAAAATTAAGATTGTTTGTAAAGAACTTTTCTGATTGAAAATTAGTTTTATATTCAAACTTTGAAGTACTCGGTATTTTTAATTCTTCACACATAATGTTTTTTGCGGTAGTCCGAAGTTCATTAGCGTTTTCAATTTTATATTCATTTAATTCAAATATTGTTTTTATTTTTCTTGATGCTAAAACATATAATTTATCATCTGCTTTTTCAGAAAACTTGTTCACATAATTCCAAACTTCTTTTGGTTCAGGTCCTAGTGCCATATCCATAAGAATTGCAAACATTTCATCTTTCACAGAATTCTTATTTTTAAGAAGAGCGTTCCTATAAAAAATGTGTCCTCCTTCGTGAACGTCTGTTGAAATAATAGAGGTCTCTAAATCTTCAACTTTTTTGTTTGTTGTCAAGAGAACGCTTCCCAAATTAACAACGTCTTTATTTCCCAGAAATACGTGAGTGTATCCGACAGTATACATTGTGCTGTCCGATTTTAAAGTGTCGGGAGAAATGATTGTCGTATAGTTCAAAGTATCCTTTCCAACAATTAATCTTGATTCAAATTCATCCAATTTATTACTTATATCTACTGAATATATATAATAATTTTTTAAAATTCTATAATTTTCACTAGTCATATTTCCAGACACATTCTCTAAAATAACATTCTTTCCTTGTTTGCTTCTAAGTACTTTTTCTTGTTGAACTGTTTTGTATCCAATAAGGGCAGTCAATAAAAGTAATGTGTTTATTGCTTTGTATATTTTCATTTCTATTTGGAATGTAAATACCGAGAATTATTTAATCTTTTCTCCTAAATAAAGTAAAGTTTTTAAGCAATCAAATATATCTTTGTTTTATGATTAAAAATAAAGGTCTTGGAAGAGTTGGACTTGTCCTTAGTGGAGGAGGAACTCACGGATATGCGCATATAGGTGTAATTAAAGTTCTTGCGAAAAATAAAATAGTCCCAGAGTATGTTGTAGGAAGTTCTGCAGGTGCTTTAGTGGGTGTGTTATTTTGTGCGGGCAAGACTCCGAAAGAGATTGAAAAATTATTTTTGGAAAAAAAACCATACACATTCTTAGATCCTACGTTTTCTAAAGCAGGTCTTATTAGAGGGGAAAAAATAACTCAAATTGTTTTAGATTATGCAAAGATAAAAATATTTGACGATTTAAAAATTCCTTTAATCACAAATGCAATAAATGTCAACACAGGAGAAGAACGTGTTTTTAACAAAGGACTTTTGTCAACAGCAATAAACGCAAGTATTGCGTTTCCAGGAATTTTTGTTCCGAGAAAGATAGGGGATGAGTACTATGTTGATGGAGGAGTATATAATCCAGTTCCTGTGCATTTAGCACCCGAGGCAGACACAATAATTGTTGTCGATGTATCAAAAATGCTAAACCAAATATCGTCTGCTAATTCTGCAATTCAGGTCTTAGAACAAAGTGTGTTGTTAATGCAGAGAAGACTAGTAAAATATGATTTGAATCTAGTTTCAGAAGGGAAAAACATTGTTTTAATAAAACCTAAAACAGAAAGACGTCAATTTTTTGATTTGAAATCGGACTCATTAAGGAAAATGATGAACTCTGGTGAAAAAGAAGCAAAAAAGGTTTTAAAACCAATTTTGGATAAATTAAATAAATAAAATTACATTTCCTTCTAATGTGAAACCTTTTGATATTAACAATTCGGAGTATTTTTTACAAAACACAGAGTTTACAGCACTAAAAAAATTCTTTTGACAAAATAAAAGATGCCGCTTTACTTCTTAGAACTTAAAAATGTGTTTTTAATAGTTGTTTTTATAATATTTAACTTCAATATAGAAAATAATTGTGGTCACTGGTCATTTACACCTAGAGTATATAAATAAAGCAATCTTACCTAAGGGTATTACCTGGCGCCTGGAGTCATGAACTCACAATCAGGGCGTTGAAACAAAATGCGATAAGCAACAGGTGAATAAAATGGAAGAACGAGATGAAGCGGGCAGACTAGGTGTTCATCCACCAAGTGCCTCTGATATTATGGGTAAAAAACACCCAGAAAAAAAGTTTAAAGCAGGTTCAGTATCTGCAACAATATGGCTTAATTCGGGCCAAGACAACGAAGGAAAACAAACATCTTTCAGAACTATTTCTTTTGAGAGAAGCTATTTAGATAAAGATGGAAACTGGAAAACCACAAATTCTTTGAGGGTTTCGGACATTCCAAAAGGCATTTTGGTTCTGAACAAAGCATATGAGTATGCAATGTTAAAAGATGAAGGTGATAATTAAAATGGCTAAAAAAGATTTACAAATTACAGACTTACCGGGTGTTGGTGCAGCAACGGCAGACAAATTAATTGCAGCCGGATACGATGATTTACTAAGTGTTGCAGCATCAACAATAGGACAACTAACTGATGCATCAGGAGTCTCAGAATCTGTTGCACGAAAAATGATTCAAGCAGCAAGAGAAAACCTTGATATGGGCTTTCAATCAGGAACTGACTTTCTGAAAAAAAGAGAAAGTGTTCAAAAGATATCCATCGGAACCGAAAGTTTTGATGCTATGATGGGGGGAGGATTTGAATCTGGTGCAATAACTGAGTGTTTTGGTCAATATGGTTCAGGAAAAACTCAGATAGGACATCTTCTTGCAGTCAGTTGTCAGAAAGACGACCCACAAGCTGTAGCTGTTTACATTGATACCGAAAACACATTCAGACCCGAAAGAATAAAACAATTTGCCAAGGGTTTGGAACTTGATGAAGAAGCGGTACTCGACAATGTAAAAGTTGGTAAAGCCATGAATTCAGACCATCAAATGCTTTTAGCTGAAAAAGTTGAAGAAATGATTAAGGCAGGAATGAAAGTTCGTGTTTTGATTGTTGATTCATTAACGGCACATTTTAGGGCGGAATTTATCGGTAGAGGAACTCTTGCTGAAAGACAGCAAAAGATTAACAAACACATGAGAACTCTTGCTAATATTGCTGATAAATATAATGTTTGCATTTATGTAACGAATCAAGTTATGGCAAAACCAGATGCATTCTTTGGTGACCCAACTGAAGCAATTGGGGGGCATATTGTCGGACACAACTCAACATTTAGGATATATCTTAGAAGAGGCAAGAAGAATACAAGAGTTGCCAAGTTAATTGACTCACCAAACCTCCCTGATTCAGAATGTGCTTTTAGTATTATGGAGACCAAATTTGAAGAGGTCTAATTTTTTTATTTTTCCTCTTTATGAAGACTCATCTTTCTAAAAGTATTTAAATAAAAGTGGTCCCTTCTATGATTAAATAGTGCTCAAAAGCACACAAATAGGAGAAAAAGATAAAATGCAAGGAAGAAATAGATTTGGTGGACCTACGCCCCCGGTCAATGTTGGGGACGAGTTGGATGTAAGGATAGAAGCTGTCGGTGAAAAAGGCGACGGCGTAGCTAAAAAAGATGGCTTTGTTCTTTTTGTGCCTAACGTTAAGGAAGGGGATGAAGTAAGAATTAAAGTCATAAGAGTTCTAAGAAAAGTTGGTTTTGCTGATGTAATTGGAAAATCAGAAGGACCTATATCCACGCCAGCAGCTGCTCCAGAACAAGCACAAAAAGAGGCACCTGTTGAAGAAGCAGAACTCGACTACGACGAATCAAAAGATTCAGAAGATTTTGGAGATGAAGAGTCTGCTGAGGAAGAATCAACAGATGAAGAGCCTGTTGAGGAAGTACCTGAGGCACCTGTTGAGGAAGCTCCTGTTGAGGAAGTACCTGAGGTACCTGCTGAGGAAGAGCCTAAAGTAGAAGACTTTACAGAAGAGCCTGCTGAGGAAGTACCTGTTGAGGAAGAGACTTCAGAAGAACCAGAAGAAGACGTTACTGAGGAACACAAGGAACCATCTGCTGAAGAAACAGATGAAGACAAAGAGAAGAAAGACTAATTCTTCTATTTTTTCTTATTTTTTTATTAATAACTTTTATATATTAAACCTTTCAGAATAAATATTATGCGTTTATTCATAGCAATCGATTTGCCAGAGGACTTAAAGCAATTTCTCGAAGATATGAATTCAGCATTTGAAAATTTTAAAGGCATAAAAAGAATTTATAAGGGAAATGTGCACCTAACACTTCTATTTTTAGGGGATTATAAGGAACCAAAAAAAGTAGCTGATTCACTCAAAAAAATAAAATTTCAGAAATTTATTCTAAAAACAGAAAATTTTGGGTTTTTTCCTAATGAACAAAGAATTAATGTGGCTTGGATGGGTATTAATCAGCACGAAGAACTTATATCTCTTCAAAACAAAATAGCAGAACTATTCAAAAATAATCTTCAATACATGCCTCATGTTTCATTTGCCAGAATAAAATACTTCAAGCCTCTGGAAAAAGATGCCTTTCTAGAAATATTGAAAAATTATAGTTCGAAAACTTTTGAATTTGAAGTGGACAGATTTAAGTTGTATAGTTCAGAATTAACTAAAATAGGTCCTATTCACCGAGTTTTGAACACTTTTCCCGCAATAGAAAAAGTTTAAATAATTAACAAGTCGAAGTAATAGAAATGAACAAAAAAAAGAGGAACATATTAGATCAACTAACATATTACATTCTTATTGTACTTCTAGCAATATTTGTTGTGGGAATTGCATACCTCATGACTCCAATACTTCTTATTGCAGGAACGTATATTGGTTATTCACTCCTTTTAATAATAGGTTTGGTATTTGGAATATTTGTGTCATTTTTTGTAAACGACATGGACTACTTAACACATCACCATCATGCAGCAGTGTGGTTGATAGTAATTTTTGGTTCAATACTAAGTTTTGTTGCTATTTGGATTAATGCACCAATGACTCCTGAAAGGGTTCACGAACCCCTGTATGGACCACAAATTAACGCTTTAGTTTCCGGATTATTTTTTTCGATAAGCTTTTTAATACCCTATTTTTTACATTTATGGAAAAAGAAGTGAAATATAATGGAAATATTTGATTGGACATCAAGGTATATAAAATACAAAGATGCTGTAAAGAAATCCATATTGGAATTAGAAGAAAAAACAGAAACTAATGAAATATTTGTCAAAGAAAAAAGCGGTAAAGAAATTAAATATGTTTGTTTTAACGAATTAGATGATTTGGATGTAACAAAAATTAAAGATGAAAAAATTGTATCTTTAAACACCAAGTCAAATATAGATTGGCTTCTTAAGAATTGGAAAGAAATAGTCAAAACAAAGGTGACATTTATATTTGCAAATCCTGAAAGATCGGCTAATTGGGCCATAAATCCTGCACTTCACCACATAATAACGGACAAATCAGCCTTGAAGACAGGGATTTACACGTTGTTTGAGTCCATTCCGGAAGTTTAAGATAATTTTCTCCTAAAAATATTTAATTAAACAAAGTGTTCTTATGTAATATGGATGTTCAGGAATACAAAATATCTACTGGTTCTGAGAGTATGGACTGGCTCTTAGAGGGAGGATATGAAAAGGGAGTTCTCACAACAATATACGGACCTCCGGGCTCGGGCAAGACAAATTTATGCCTTATATGCCTTACAAAGAATTCTTCAAAGAAAGTAATTTATATTGATACGGAAGGTTCATTCTCAATAAACAGACTAAAACAGCTAACGGAGGACTATGAAGATGTTCTCAAAAATGTTATCATTTTAAGACCTACTGATTTTAAGGAGCAAAAAAAAGTCTTTGAAAAACTAAAGACACTTCTAAATACAAAAATAGGACTCCTAGTAGTTGATTCTATTGCTATGCTTTATCGACTTGAACTCGGAAAAATAAATGATTCGTATAAAGCAAACAGAGAGCTTGGAGTTCAGTTGGCATCTCTTATTCAAATTGCAAGAAAATTAGACATTCCTGTAATTCTAACAAACCAAATATATTCTGATTTTGAAGATAAGGACAACGTCAAATTAGTTGGGGGAGATATTCTCAAGTATGCAAGCAAATGTCTAGTAGAATTAAAAAAGACAAGAAACGGAAGAAAGGCAATCATTAGAAAACACAGGAGTCTCCCTGATGGTAAAGAATTTGAGTTTAGAATTATTGACCAAGGCATCGAGGAGATATGATTTCAAGGTTTAATTCTTTAAAACTTAGAGCCAATTAGTCATTAATTATGAATCTGCCGTTTATTATTTGGCTTGAAAGCAGAACATCATCTTTATAAGATATTGCCTTGATTAATGTGCTTTTCTTAATAACTATTGGTTTCGTATAAAGCATAATATCTTCCTCTTCAGGTTCTGAGCCGTCAAGGGTGTAATATATTCTGGCATCCGCAGTAGGTGAAGTAATTTTTACAGTTATAGGACTGTCGAAGGGACCGTCGCTTGGTTTTGGTGAGAAGTACGGGTCATCTAATGTCTGGGGGATGTTACATCCTGCTATAACTATCAAACTTAATATTCCAATTATTAATAATATTTTTTTCATAATCAGATATATGTATGAGGTTATATAAAAATTTTACTTATCATACAGCAAATAAAGTAAAGAAGTTCTCAAACAATATCATAAAAATTCTATAACTAATAAAGGAGAACAACGCATAAAACAGAATTTGTTTGTATGAATCCCTTATAGAACCTGTCTTTACAATGGAATTTATTACACCCACACATATAGCTATAGCGATAACTACGAGTGCTGAGAATGTAATGAAGTGAGGGTCATTTATTCTCACCGCATTTATTGCTATTGGAAGTACGGCATTATTGGAAACGCCAATTAACTGATCAGATATTTCTCTTATTAACTTAATTAAGTGATATGATAGTGCAAACATCGCAGGTGCAATGGCAAATGCTAGTAGTGTCAAAAATATTTTATAAGATGTAACTCCCGCAACAATTTTTTCCCTAAGGAACCTTTGAGTGTTAAGATTTTCAACAATTCTATCTACGAGACGAGGAGTGCTTGCTCCTTTTTTCCAGCTGATAAGAATAAGGTCGAAAGTTTCTTCTATTATTTCAGATTTATAGCTATTGGTAAACTCTCTTACAGATGCATCAGCATCAGTGCCCAATTTAATCCTTTTTGTTACGAGATTTATTTCATCTGTCAAATATTCAAATTCTTTTTGTGTTGAATTTTCAAGTGCCTGCTCCAAACTTTGTCCAGATCTCAAATTTAAAGATAAAACTGAAAGAAATTCAGGAAACACTTTCTCCATCTTTCTAACTTTATGATATATTTTTGCATCCAAATATATTCTATATATAAAAATAGAAACAAAATATATGAATATAAATATTGCGGGAATTACAACGATTGACAAAAGTAACTTTATGAAAAATGGAAAGTTGGTAAAAACTCTTGTAGAAAAGAAAATTATATCTAAGATTAATGAAATTATAACTCCGACATAAAAACTTATTCCATATGCAAAGTAAGGTATTTCTTTTACGTTAGCCTTATTAAGATATGTTAAAACATCTTTCCTGTATTTTTTAGGAATTATTGCATCTCCTAAGAGTGTTGTAAATGTGTATATTTTTTGTATCATACTCTCATCAACGGTCTAATATTTTTAAATGACCTCATAAAGGCCAATTGTATCATAACTATAATTACTAATAATATGAATAGGAATGGAAAAAAATTAATTCTCAAACCTACAACAGACATTATTAAGACAAGCACAACAACACTTATTGCAGGGATTATTGTTCCAAATATCATATAAAATAAAGATAGTGCACCCAGTTTTTTTTCATATCTCTCAATTTCGATAACTTTTTCTTTTTGAAGGTCTTGAAGTGTAGAATATAGACTTTTTTGAATGTCTGTTCCAGTTCTTAGTGATTTTCTTATAGGTTCTAATACTCTTCTGAAATTATCGCAAGGTGTAAACTCTATTGCTTCATCTATTGCTTGATCAATTCTTTTACCAAGATAAATGTTTGTAGCTATCTTTCCAAAATACTTGCTTGATTTTGCTTTTGTGTATGAAACTCCTTCAAGAGCACTCACAATGGAGTTGCCTGATTCTAATAATGTTAAAAACATTCTGCTTGGAATAAACAAATCTCCTTCTATATCTCTTCTTATTTTTGAAATATTATATTTGGGTATGTTAATAAATAAAGTGAAAAATATTGCATAGTATATTACGAACAACACAATCAAAGCAAGAACCATTCCTTCTTTAGGTACAACTAAAAATGATACAACCGTGAGGTTAAACGAAAATATCAGTGAAAGAATTAAAACTAACTTAAAAAATTTGGAAACATCTGTATCCATTTGTGCAAGTTTTAAATTTCTTCCAAGATTTGGAAATACTTTATTCACAAAGTTCTCTGTTGCATCAGTTACTTTACTTATTTTTACCACCAAATAATTTATTCATGAGATATTTTTTATTTACATAATAATTTTTAACAATCAACGCTATTTCGTCGGGATTAGTTATGTTGTTTTTTACAAGATGTTTTAATACTCTAATTTTGTCTGCAATTTCTTTATCAACTTCGCTCTTTGTTAGTCCTGCAAGCATCTCTAAGGTCTGATAAAATGCTTTCGGATTTCCAGCTTTGACTAACGCGTCTTGTTTTACATTGTATTGAAAAAGCATATTGAATTCTCCATTTTCAAGAATTTCTGCTATTTGAGATGTTCTTCTTGTGTTTGTTCTTCTGTTTCTGTTTTGTACAAATATAAAGTCAAGTGAGGATAGCAGAGTTTTTGGAATGCCTATAGGTTATGTTGTGAGGCGTGTAATTGCTTCAGGAACGGTATTTGCGTGCAAGGTTGCATAAACTGAGTGTCCTGTATGCATTGCTTCAAATAGTACTTCTGCTTCTTTTTTTCTTCTGATTTCTCCAACCATTATTCTATCAGGTCTCATTCTTAAGCTGTTTACAACTAAATCAAGCATTGTAACTGCTCCTTTTCCTTCGGGATTAGGGAGTCTTGTTTCAAGAGGAACCCAGTGAAGTGTTTTTGGAAGTTTTAATTCTCTCGTATCTTCAATTGTAATTACTCTTTGATTTGGAGGAATAAATATACTAAAAACATTCAAAGTAGATGTCTTACCCGAACCAGTTCCTCCAACTATTAAGAATGACAACTCATATTGCATAGCAGTCCACACTATTGCTGTTGATACATAATCAAGAGTTTTATTTGCAATAAAATCTGTAATTGACCACGGATTTTCAGCGAATTTTCTTATTGTAATTGTATTTCCTTGACTAGAAATAGGTTTTAGTGTTGCATTTACCCTGTCGCCCGAGATTAAGTGAGCATCCATTAAAGGATTTAGAGATGTAATTGTTTTGTCTACATTTCTTCCTGCAAGAGTTGCGTAATGAATAATTTTATTTTCATCATCTAAAACAATATTACTTTCTAACCATCCGTGTTTTTTATGATATACCCATATCGGCTCTGTCGCACTATTAATTACTATTTCTTCTAAATGTTTATCTTTGAGAAGAATTTCTACTTCACCCATTCCAAGACTTGTAAGAACAATATAATCTGTAAACATGTGAACTTTTTCCTCAGACAAGTCTGGGAAAACCTCTTCCATAACTTTCAGAATTTTTGTTTTATATTCTTTTTTAACTGCCTTTTCTTCTTCATGATTCTTAAAAACTACTGCAAAGGTAATTTTACCGATTACTTCGTTTTTAATCTGGTCAATTACGAGTTTTGTCAATTCACTTGTTTTTAAAAGACTTACAACATAAAATGGAACAGCTTCTAATTCTTGTTTTACAATATTTACTTCTATTAGCATATTATCTATATCGTATGAATATTTTTCAAGACTAGTCATAGGCTCTTTAACATTTTTGTCCATGACTTTTTTCATAAAATTTGTGGAATAATATTTATAGACTGAAGCATATAATCTTTTTAGATCTTCATCATCTTTGTTCATTGCTTGTTTGTATAAATCTGAAACAAGGGTATTTGCTGAGGCGATGTCCTGAAAACTTTTAAAGAATTTTAACTTGTTTATTATTTCTGTCTCGTTATTTAACTTAAATTCCGAATCTAATCCTTTGACAAATTTAACTACAGGGCCTTTAAGATTCTTATAATCTATATCGACAAGCCCAATTTGCTCTAAATACCGAGATATCTTTGTAACACTTGCATGTGTTATGTTAAGTTTTTTTACAAGCTCTGAAACTAGAACACTTTTTGATTGTTCTACAGTCTTAAAAAGAGTATCAATTTTAGTTAATGACAATTTACTCACCCCTTATTTTTAATATGATTAAAGCATAATAACTCTGTTTTGTGTCATTTTACACATTATCCGTATATATACTTTACTATTTATTCTGTTGTTTTTCCTCTATAACTATTGATTTTATTATTTTTGACTATTTATGGAATTATTGGTGGAGGCGCTATATTTAATCCTGCACATGGTTTTGCATTTAAAAATATTTGTTCTATAAAGCAATTCCCACTATTATCAAAGCTCCAGTCTTTTGTTATAATTCGTCTATCGTAAGCTGGATGTTTTAACGAATAAATTGGTACTTGCACTAATACATGTTTATTTGATTTTGACCATTTATTTTCAAATAATTCAAATTCATAATTTACGATAAAATCTAATTCTAATGTTTTAAAATCAATTTGTTTTACGCTATCAAGACTGTAATCAAATACACCACCATTTTTAATTGTGAACGTTAATGTGCCAAGAGTTTCCTTATATGCGTTATCTGTTGTATAAATGTCGTCCAAGTAAGTTACTCCTCCCCACTCTCCATCTTTCATAATTTCTGTAAGTTCATTTTTGGAGAATTTTGAAAATGTGGCAGGTTTACTGATTCTTGCCGCTATTGCTGGTTTTGCTGATGACTCCAGTATTACAGGGATAGATTTTTGCTCAAATTCAGAAACAAAAGCATCCATCGATGATATAGTTACTCTTTTAATATAAAGGTCGTCTTCTCTTGACGCCGCATCTGATTTGTAAAAAAAGAATAATGCAAGCAATATTATAATTATAACTGCAAGTAATGAAAAGAATTGTCCTTTTTTATTCATTTTTTTTGATAATGTTTTTTTGGTCATTTTCTAAGCCAAGCTTTTGCTGTGAATATATAGGGTCCCTTGCTTTTTATTACACCGCTTTCTTCGTAAAAGCCAGATATTGCTCTGGAACCAGTAATTAATAAATCAGAATTCGGGTCATAAGTTCCCTCTGCAATTTTATAATTGACTCTGTCAAGTTCTGGACACATTCGTATAGTGTCATCAAAGCCATCTATATCTAATTTCATTATTCCTGCCCCTTTCTTTGTATTTGGGTCTGTGGTAGGAACACTCGAACCAATAATGTCAAATCTAGTTTCATAGTCTCCATGGTTAGGTGCTATTTCAAATGTACCTACTAATGGAGGTAGTCTGTCCATTGCTTCAAATGAATCTACAGAGTATTCATATCCTAATAGTACTGGTTTAAAGTGAGGAGGATGTACTGTTGTGTTTGGATTTAATACAGATATCTTTCCATCAAAACAATGATTTGTATCTAAGCAATTATAATCTTTGTTTGTTAGACAAACATCGCAAGCAGAGTCATCGCATTTTGCATTCAGATTATTTATGTTTGCTGAACACACATCAGACCAAACACCTATATTTGTTCTTAGTTGCACTTCAATTGTTGTATCTATTGGTGCGGCATCATATTCAATATCCATTTTATCAGGAAGGTCCGGAGTTATGAGTATATTGTTAGAAGTTATATCTTCTAAGTGTGTGACAGTTCCATAGGGTCCCACACCATCATCGTAATCAAAAATATCGTCTAATTCTACATGACGAACCTTGTCTTTTTGAAGCAAATATGAAGGCGGTATTGCTTCACAAAATATTTTTCCAAACTCATCTTTATTTGTTGAAAAAATAACTGTACAGGATTCTGATTTTATACCTGCATCTGTTTCAATAGATATGAATGCAGCAGTAGTTCCACTAAGTCCGTCACTTTCGGCAACAAATGAATCAGGGAGCATCGGAGTAATTTTTATATTATTCACCGAATCTTCCAATATGTTGTTGGGTGAACCTGTGATTCCGTCAAAAACAAAAATTTTATCTAAATTTACTGAGACAGGTCCGTTTGCTAAAAGATACTTTGGAGTCTCATCTGCAGGAACGCAAGTTATGCTTCCGAAATCATTAGGATTGTTTGAAAAACTTACAGGACATGAATCTGAAATAACTCCTTTAACTGTGGTTAGTGTTAAGTATGCTGTTTCTTTGCCTGTGAGGCCTATGTCTTTGGCTATTAAATTATCAGGGAAATCGGGTGTGATATCAACGTTAATTGAGACATCTTCTTCAAGTTTTATGGGGTTGCCGGGATTTTCTTCAAAGTCATAAATCATTTCGATAGGGATTGTTTTTGTGCTTCCTTTGGGGAGGTATATGAAAGGTTCTACAGCATTACATTTCACTTTTCCAAAATCTGCGTCGTTTGTTGTAAAGCTTGCAGGACAAGATGGTGATTTTATGTTTTTTTCAGTTCTTATGGAAACATATGCATCTTCATA
>Ga0114931_10003842_pt1 | contig 18914 bp, 13 predicted proteins | sample 2SBtaG_FD_89579 | JGI IMG/M metagenome (GOLD analysis project Ga0114931, IMG submission 89579) | Deep subsurface microbial communities from Kolumbo volcano to uncover new lineages of life (NeLLi) - 2SBTROV14_V59a metaG | ecosystem: Environmental > Aquatic > Marine > Volcanic | place: Kolumbo...
GCCGCGAGGTCGAGGGCTGGCCGGTGGCGACGATCGTCCGCGGCCGGATCGTCATGCGCGAAGACGACCTGCTGGGCGAGCCGAGTGGCGCACCCGTCGTGTTCGACGCACAGTAGGCAGACCGCCCGGGAGGTGCACCCGAATGGGACTCCAGTCCTTCTACGAGCAGCGCGTCTTTCCCCATCTGCTCGAAGTCATGATGAAGCAGCTCGCCCGGCTGCGCGACGAAGCGCTCGCTCCGGCGCAGGGCGACGTGCTCGAGATCGGTTTCGGCACCGGACTCAACCTGCCCCACTACCCGCCTGCGGTGAAACGGCTCACGGCCATCGATCCGATGGAAGCCCTTCCGGACAAGGTCGCTCAGCGCATCTCGAACGCGCCCTTTGCGGTGGAGCGCCACGCGCTGCGCGCCGACGGCAGCCTGCCCTTCGACTCGGAGCGCTTCGACACCGTGACGGTCACCTGGACGCTGTGCACGATTCCGGACGTCGCCGCGGCGCTCGCCGAGATGCGGCGGGTCCTGAAACCGGAGGGCGAGCTGCTGTTCATCGAGCACGGTCGCAGTGACGACCCCGGCGTTGCCCGCTGGCAGGACCGCCTCAATCCGATCCAGAACGTCATCGGTTGCGGCTGCAACCTGAACCGCAAGATCGACGCGTTGATCGAAGGCGCCGGCTTCTCGATCGACCGACTCGACCGCTTCGTCGCAGACGGGCCGGCGGCCTTCGCGACCATGTACCGCGGCGCTGCCCGGCCCTGAGGCGCACGGGCGTCGTGCGGAACCTCGTGACGCCTCTCCGGTGACGCTGAGTCCGTCCCCGCGCATTGCCGTCGCGATGGCGACCTGCGACGGCGAGCGCTTCCTGCGCGAACAGCTCGAGAGCATCGCCGGCCAGACCCGGCGCCCGCAGCAGCTCGTCGTGTGCGACGACGCGTCGCAGGACGGGACGACACGCATCGTCGAGGAGTTCGCGGCCCGCGCTCCGCTGAGCGTGTCCTTCGAGCGCAACCCGGAGCGCCTCGGCACGACGAGAAACTTCGAGCGCGCCGTCGGCGCCTGCGATGCGGACATCATCCTGCTCGCCGACCAGGACGACGTCTGGCACCCGGAAAAGGTCGCGCGCCTGTGCGCCGCGCTCGAGACGCCGCCGGGCGCGGGCGCCGCCTTCAGCGATGGCCGCGTCGTCGACGCGCAGCGTCGCCCGCTCGGCTACGGCTTGTGGGAAGCGCAGGGCTTCAGCGCACGAGAGCAGGCCCGCGTGCGCGCCGGTCACCCGGAGGAGGTCTTCCTGCGTCACGTCGTCGCAGCCGGCACGACGCTGGCCTTCCGCGCGCGCTATCGCCCGCTGTTGCTGCCCTTCCCGGACCTGCGCAGCGCACACGACGCCTGGGTCGCCTTCCTGATCGCCGCGGTCTCGGAGGTGGCGCTCGTCGATGCCGAGCTGATCGACTACCGCCTGCACGGCGACAACCAGTTCGGGCTGCGGCGCTTCGGCCTGCGCGCACAACTCGCACAGGCGCGCGTCCAGGTCGAGCAACGTGCCTTCGACTACGCGGCGCGCTTCTTCGCGCAGGCTGCACGACGACTGCGCGACCAGCACGACCCCGCACTGCGGGCTCGCCGCGGCGTACTCGAGGCGATCGACGCAAAGGTGGCTCACGCACGCGTGCGCGCCGCCATGCCCGGCTCGCTGCTCGGGCGCCTGCCGACGATCGCGCGAGAGAGCGCGAGCGGCCGCTACCGCCGCTACTCCTACGGGTGGAAGAGCGCCGCGCAGGACCTCTTTCTGCGCGGGTAGACTCCGCGGATGCCGCCGACGCGCTCACAGCTCGCCGATGAGATCGCCACCCGTCTGCGCACGCACGGTGACCGTCTGCGCGCCGACTGGAGCGCCGCCGAACCCTTCGCGCACTTCGCACTCGACGCCTGCCTCCCGCCCGGCGTCGCGGAGGATCTTGCCGCTCGCTTCCCGGGGCACGCGCAGCTGATGGCGCGCGACACGCTGCGCGAGCGCAAACGCGTCGGCGTGGACGTCGAGCGCTACGACCCGGCCATCGGCGAAGCGCTCTTCGCCTTCCAGCAGCCCGCCGTCGTCGAGGCCATCGCCGCCATCACGGGCATCCGCGGGCTCGAACCCGACCCGACGCTCTACGCCTCTGGACTCTCGTCGATGGGGCCGGGCGACTTCCTACAACCGCACCTCGATAATTCGCACGACGGCGATGGCATCCGCTACCGCGCGCTCAACGTGCTCTTCTACCTGACACCCGACTGGCGCGACGACGAGGGCGGAGCGCTCGAACTCTGGGACGAGGGCGTCGAACGGGCCCTCCCGCTGGCCCCTCGCTTCGGCCGGATGGTCGTGATGGCGACCGACGCCCACAGCTGGCACTCGGTCGCCCGCGTGCGCTCCCAGCGCGAACGGCGTTGCGTCTCGAACTACTACTTCACGCGCGAGGCGCCCGGCGGTTGGCCCTACCGGCACGTGACGAGCTTCGCGGGCCGGCCCGAGCAGCGGCTGCGCCGCGCCTGGCTGCGCGCCGACAGCGCCGCCCGCAACGTGCTCGGACGCGCACTGCCCTTCCTGCTGCGACGCAGCCGGCACCGTCGTCGGGAGTGAGGGCGCGCGCCCGCGTCGCTCCTTGCGACTCCCGACGGAAAGCGCGAGGCTGCCAGGCTTCGCGACGACGCCGTGGCACGAGACGCCGCACCGACCCCCGTCACGCAGACCGGACAGGAGACCCCCATGGAGCGTCTGGACCTGAAGTACGGGTGCAACCCGCACCAGGCGCACGCCGCCCTCGAGGCGATCGAGGGTGGCGCTTTGCCGATCGCGCTTCGCAATGGCACGCCTTCGATGATCAACCTGCTCGATGCGCTCAACGCCTGGCAGCTCGTCCGAGAGCTGCGGCGGGCGCTCGACCTGCCCGCTGCCGCGAGCTTCAAGCACGTGTCTCCCGCCGGCGCCGCGCTCGCAACCCCGCTGCCCGACGACCTGCAGCGCGCCTACGAGGTAGCGGACGAGTCCCTGACGCCCCTCGCGACCGCCTACGTGCGCGCGCGCGGGGCCGACCCGAAGTGCTCGTTCGGCGACTTCGTGGCGCTGAGCGACCGCGTCGACGTCGCCACGGCCCGGTTCCTGAAGCGCGTCGTCTCGGACGGCGTGATCGCTCCCGGCTTCGACGAAGAGGCCTTCGACCTGCTGGCCTCGAAGAAGGGCGGTGCCTTCATCGTGATCGAGGCCGACCCCGATTTCACACCGCCCGCGCGTGAGTCGCGCGAGATCTTCGGCGTGCGTCTCGTACAGGACCGCAACGCGCACGAGATCAGCGCCTCCGACCTCGACGATGTCGTGTGCGGCGCGTTGACGTCGGAGGCCCGGCGCGACCTGCTGCTCGGCCTGGTGACGCTCAAGTACACGCAGTCGAACTCCGTCGGCTATGCGCTCGGCGGCCAGATGATCGGCATCGGCGCCGGCCAGCAGTCGCGCGTCGACTGCACGAAGCTCGCCGGGGCCAAGGCGGACACCTGGCATCTCGGCCGCCACCCGAAAGTGCTCGGTCTACGTTTCCGCGAAGGCGTGAAACGACAGGAAAGAATCAACTGGCGCGTGCGCTTCATCGAAGGCGACCTGACCTCCTCCGAGGAGCGCGCCTTCTCGAGCGCACTCGCGGAAGCGCAGGAGCCGCTCAGCGCCGACGAGAAGCGTGCCTGGATCGACCAGCTCGACGGTGTGTCACTCGTCTCGGACGGGTTCATCCCCTTCCGAGACAACATCGAACAGGCGCAGAAACATGGCGTCCGCTACGTCGCGCAGCCCGGTGGCTCGACGCGCGACTCCGACATCGAGCAGGCCTGCGGCGAGTACGACATCGCCATGGTCCACACGCACCTGCGCCTGTTCCATCACTGAGACCGCGCAAGCGGAGAGTGTGCCCCGACCGCCTCCGCCTGCGCGCACTGCCAGCGAGGACACCCGTCATGGACGTCGGCATCTGTCTCCCCTACAACGAACACGGCTACGCTCGCGACTCCACGCTCGACTGGTGTCGCAGCGTGGATGCCGGCCCCTTCTCGAGCCTCTCCTGCGGCGAACGCATCGCATCGCACAGCCAGCACATGGCGACACTGATGTCAGCCGCGTGCGCGCTGACCGAGCGCGTGCGCATCATGCCGTCGCTGTACGTGCTTCCGCTGCACCCGACGGCCTTCGCCGCCAAGGAGCTGGCCACGATGGACGTGCTGTCGGGGGGGCGCGTCACCGCCGTCGTCGGCGTCGGCGGCCGCTAGCAGGACTACCGCGCCGTCGGCGTGCCCTTCTCGCATCGCCACCAGCGCCTCGACGACCAGATCGAAGAGATGCGTCGCATCTGGGCGCAGGAGCCGCCGGCGGAAGGGGTGGACCCGATCGGTCCCGTTCCGGTGCAAGCCGGCGGGCCGCCGCTGCTCGCCGGCTCGATGGGAGCGCGCGCAATCGCGCGCGCAGCGAAGTGGGCCGACGGCGTCTACGGCTTCACACTCAATGGCAACCCCGACCCGGCCAGGCAGGGCTTCGCGCTGGCCGAAACGGCATGGGCCGAGGCCGGGCGCGACAGCAGGCCACGCCGCATGACGGGTTTCTGGTACACGCTGTCTCCCGACGACGCGGAGCACAAGCTGCGCGAGTACGTCTACGACTACATGAAGGTCAACGACCCGAAGGTCGCGCGTGCGGTGGCGAACACCATGCAGACCTTCACCCCCGACGCCGTGCGCCGCGCACTCGACGACCTCGAGCAGGTCGGCTGCGAGGAGTGCGTGCTGGTGCCCGCGACGCTCGAGATCGCCGAGGTCGAACGCGCCGCCGAGGTGATCGCCAGGCGCTAGCCGCCCGCCGCGTCGCTCAGGCGGGCGGATGCGCGGCCAGCGAGGCCGGGCCGCTCCGGCGGATCCACGCCACCAGCGAAAGTGCGACGATCGCGAGCCCGAGACTGAGCCCCCACCAGATGCCTTCGAGCCCGCCGTGGCTTCCCGGGCCGATCCACCAGCCGAGCGGCAGGCCGATGCACCAGTAGCCGACCAGGTTGAACACGAAGGCCGGCAGCGTCCGGCCCATCCCGCGCAGCACCCCGGAACCGACGACCTGCGTGCCGTCGAAGATCTGGAAGGCGGCCGCAATCGGCAGGATCGTCGCCGCGTAGTGCACCACGACCGGATCGCTCGTATAGATGCGTGCAAGATCCTCGCGCCCCACGACGAAGACGACGGCCGAGAGCGTCATCACTCCCGCGCCCATCGCGAGCGCGATCCAGGCCGAGCGCTGCGCCTCGCGTGCGCGACCTGCGCCGATCAGGTTGCCCACCCGCGTCGTCGCCGCCTGGCTGACCCCGAGCGGCAGCATGAAGGAGAGCGACGCCAGGTTGAGCGCAACGCCGTGCGCCGCGACGGCGGTCGCACCGAGCGCGCCTGCGATGAAGGTCGAGGCGTTGAAGGCCCACATCTCGGCGCTCACCTGCAGCGCCACGGGAAGACCGATCGCGAACACGCGCCGCAGGCCACGCGGGTCGAAGGCGGCGCGGCTCCACGGCTGCCAGGCTCCGTCGTGCAGCCGGAACACCTTCACGTAGGCGACGAGCAGAAGCAGGCTCAGCGCGCGCGTCACGCTCGACGCAATGCCCGCTCCCACGATGCCCATCTCCTCGAAGCCGAAGTGCCCGAAGATCAGCGCGTAGTTGGCGAGGGCGTTGACCCCGTTCGCCACCAGCGTGATCACGAGCGCCGGCAGCACGATCTCGCGCCCCTGCAGGTACTGACGCAGAACGCTCGCCACCAGGAAGCAGGGCAAACCCGGTATCAGGGCGATCGCATAGCCTTCGGCCAGCGGGATCAGCGCAGCGTCCTGGCGCACGAGCGTCATGAATGGGCCGATCAGCAGCCACAACGCCGCGCAGGGGAGCGCCAACAAGGCGGCCAGCACCGTGCCCCGCTGCAGCGCGAGCGCGGCGCGGTCGCCGCGCCCGGCGCCGTGGGCCTGGGCGATCAGCGGGTCGAGCCCGAAGAGTACGCCGTTCATGAACATCATCGTGCTGAACACGAAGGCGTTGGCGGCGACCGAGGCCGCCATGGCGTCGGTGCTGTAGCGGCCGAGCATGATGGTGTCGACGACACCGAGCAACATGCCGACGAGCTGCGTGCCGGCGACCGGCACCGCCAGTCGGACCAGGCGCCGCACCTCGCCCGCCACGCCCTGCGCGACGAAGCCTTCCGGTGCGCCCTGCGACATGGCGGGCAACGGTAGGGCGCGCGCGCGTGCCGCGCCGCCGCGCCCCGGTCCTGCGGTCGTTCTGGTTCTCTCAGTCGCGTCGCAGGATCGAGAGCAGCCGCTCGCCGTACTTGCGCACGAGCGTGTCGCCGACGCCGCGCACCGCAATCAGCTCGTCTTCGTTCGAGGGCCGCGCTTCGGCCAGCGCCAGCAGCACCTTGTTCGGGAAGATCCGAAAGGCCGGTACGCGCCGCGCGCGCGCTTCGTCGAGGCGCCACTGGCGCAGCGCCTCGACCACGCGCGCGTCGGCACTCGAGTCGGCATCGAGGTCGATCCGCGCTCGCTTCCCGCCGCCGGAACGCGAGCCGCTGCGCCGACGCTTTCCGGAGGACGAGCGGCGACGCGCCGGCGCGTCGACCTCGACGAGACGCAGCGAGGCCAGCGCCTGCGCGTCGACACACGCGCCCTGCTCCGTCAACGAGATGCGGCGGTAGCGAATGCGCTCGCCTTCGCGCTCGAAGCTCTCTTCGCTCTCGTCTATGAGCCCGGCGCGCGCGAGCGCTCCGAGCAACACGTCGAAGTCGCAGCGCGGGAAGCTCTCGCCCAGCGACTCGCGCATCAGCCGCCCGACCGCCAGGCCGCGCGGTGCGGCCGCAAGCGCCTTCAGCACCGTCTCCATCGCACCGCGCTCCGAGGCCGATGCGTCGCGCAGCGACAGCACGTGCGCTCCGTCCGGGTCGCAGACGTCGCACAGCCCGCAGGCCGAACCGTCGTCCGACTGATCTCCGAAGTAGGTCACCAGGTGCCGCATGCGACAGCTTCGTCCCTCGGCGAAGCGCGACATCTGGTCGAGCTGCGCGACCTTGTGCTCGCGCTGGGCCCGGTAGTGCGCGAGCCAGTCGTCGGCCGGACCGCGGCTGGCCTGCTCGTTCGCATCCACCAGCGCGCCGCCGTGGATCCAGAGCTTCTCGAGCGCCTTCTCGCACACGTCCGCGTCCACGCGCGCGCGCCGCCGCAGCTCGGCCGCCGGCTGCGGTGCATCGCCCAGAGCGGCGTGCAGCCGCTGCAGCACGGTCTCCTCCGGGTAGTCGCGGTCCAGGAACCACTCGTGCGTGCGACGGTCCGACCAGCCGTGAAAGAGCACCGCGCGGCTCGGCAGACCATCGCGGCCCGCCCGGCCGATCTCCTGGTAGTAGCCCTCGACGCTCGCCGGAAGCGCCGTGTGGACGACGCTGCGCACGTCGGCCTTGTCGATGCCCATCCCGAAGGCGATGGTCGCGACGATCACCTCGAGTTCGCCCGAGAGGAAGCGCTCCTGCACTGCGTCGCGCTGTTTCGCCGGCAGGCCGGCGTGGTAGACGGCCGCCGGGAAGCGGACGGCCAGTGCGTCCGCCAGCGCTTCGGCCTTCTTGCGCGTCGGCGCATAGACGATCGCCGGCCGGCGCCCGGCGTCGGCGAGCAGCCGCGCCGTCGCCGACTCGCGGCCGGAGGGCTGCACGGCCACGAGCTCGATGGCGATGTTGGTACGACGGAAGCCGTGGATGAACTGATTGGCGCCGGGGATGCCGAGCTGCTCGACGATGTCGCGCTGCACGATCGGCGTCGCCGTCGCGGTCAGCGCGACGACGGGCGCGGGACGCAGCTGTGGCAGCCGATCCTTCAGCATCCGGTAGTCGGGCCGGAAATCGTGCCCCCACTGCGAGATGCAGTGCGCTTCGTCGACGGCCACGAGCGCCGGCGTGCGGCGCGCCAGCATCGCGGTGAAGCCCGGCACCGACAAGCGCTCGGGCGCGATGAACAGGAAGTCGAGCTCGCCGGCTCCGTAGGCGCGCAGCACCTGCTGCGACTCGCCACGCGCGCGCCCGGAGTGCACGCGCTCGGCCCGCAGACCGGCCGCCTGCAGCTTCGAGACCTGATCCTCCATCAACGCGATCAGCGGACTGACGACGACCGTCGTCCCCGCCCGCGCGACGCCCGGCAGCTGGTAGCAGAGCGACTTGCCCGCGCCGGTCGGCATCACGAGCAGCGCGTCGTGCCCGGCAACGAGATGCCGACAGACCTCCTGCTGGAAGGGACGGAAGTCTTCGAAGCCGAAGGTTTCGTGCAGCAGCCCGCCGAGGTCGTCGGCGGCGACCGGCGTGCGCGCCGAACCGGTCGGCCCGCCGCGCCAGGGCACGGCGCGCCCCGCACCGCCCGCCTCGACAGGCCCGCGCGAGGGAACCGGCTCGAAGTCGCCACCCGGCGCGAGCGCGTCGTCGGGCGGCGGGATGTCGTCGAAGAGCCCGGCGGGCTCCTCGGGCACGGGCGCGAGCGCATCGAAGAGACCGGGCGTGTCGGGGCCGGGGTCTGCGTCTCGCCTGCGCGCCATCGGGCTGTGCTCCTTCGTGTCCGAGGGGACGCCACGCGCGCCGGCTCCCGTGCGTCTGCCCGCCCGGCCGGCCGTCCGGGACCCGGCGGCGGTCCCGGACCGGGCGTCCGTCCGGGCCCGGCCGGACGCGCCGCGCCCGGGCACCGCGCGCGCATCGGCCGCGCCGGACCCGGTGGTAGCATGTCCCGGCAGGCGGCTGGCGCGCGACGGCGTGCGTCCGTCGGCGCTGCGGCCGCTGCGGACGCGGCGCCCGGGCTGCGTGCGAACCTCGCGTACGCGTTCGGCCACGAACGCTTCGATCGATCGCATGAACTCGTCGAGCGACGTCTCACGGCGCTCGATCGCTTGCAGCCGCGCCTCGAACCGTCCCGTCAGCGCCGGGCTCTTCACGTCCGGGTGCACGGCGTCGATCAGTTCGAGCCCCTTCCCGGTGACGTGGAGCGCGTTGCGCCGTCGCTCGACGTAGCCGCGCGCGAGCAGCGTTTCGATCGTGGCCGCGCGCGTCGCCGGAGTGCCCAGGCCGCGTTCGCGCATCGCTTGCGCCAGCTCCTCGTCGTCGAGACGGCGCCCGGCCGTCTCCATCGCCGTGAGCAACGCCGCTTCGTTGAAGCGGCGGGGCGGCTGCGTGCGCCTCTGCTCACGACGCACATCGCTGACGTCCTGCGCCTGCCCGCGCGCCAGCGTCGCCGGCAGCAGTGGTTCTTCTCCCGCTGCACCGCGGCGACCGCGACGCTTCAGGTCGAGCACCCGCCAACCCTGTGCGACGACCCGCGTGCCGCGACTGCGGAAGAGGTCGCGCGTCGCAGTGCCACCGTCCGCCTCTTCGCTGTCGACCGCCGTCACGACCCGCGTGGCGGCCTGCACGTGCTCGTCGTGCCACGCCTGCAGCAGCCTTCGGCAGACGAGGTCGTAGATGCGCTCCTCGTCGGCATCGAGCTTCATCGCCCCGCTGTTCGTGCCGGTCGGCAGGATCGCGTGGTGATCGGTGGTACGCGAGTCGTCCACATGGCGTCGACCGAGCGCGCGCACGCCCGTGCCGTCGGCGATCTGCACGCGCGGGTAGCGCGCCACGATCGCGGCAACGATGCGCGGGAGCGTCCCTGCCGCTTCGCGTGAAAGGTACCGGCTGTCGGTGCGCGGATAGCTCAAGAGCTTGCGCCGCTCGTACAGGCTCTGCGCAACGTCGAGCGTCCGCTTCGCCGAGAAGCCCCAGAGCCGGTTGGCGTGCCGCTGCAACTCCGTCAGGTCGTAGAGCAGGGGCGGCGGCATCCGGCGCGTCCGTTCTTCGACCGAGAGCACGTGCGCGCGCCCGCGCGCAACCCGGGCCTCGATGCGCGCCGCCTCGGCACCGTCCGGAGCGAGGCGCTGCGCGTGCGCGCTCGCGTCCGCGCCGGCTTCCGTGTTCTCGGCGACCGCCGCGTGCGCTTCGGGACGGAACCAGACGCCCTCGTAACCCGACGCGGCGGGGTCATCGGCGGGCCGGAACGACGCGACCACCTCGAGGTAGTCCTCGGGAACGAAACGGCGGATCTCGTGCTCGCGTTCGGCCAGCATCGCCAGCGTCGGCGTCTGAACGCGTCCGACCGAGAGCAGGTCGCCGTGCGCAACGGTGTAGGCGCGCGTCATGTTCATGCCCACCAGCCAGTCGGCACGACTGCGGGCGCGCGCGGCGTCGGCCAGGCCGTCGAAGTCGGCGGCCGGACGCAGCCGCTCGAAGCCCGCTCGGATGGCTGCCGGTGTCAGCGACGAGATCCACAACCGCCGCACCGGCTTGCGCAGCTCGAGGTGCTCGGCGATGTAGCGGAAGATCAGCTCGCCCTCGCGGCCGGCGTCGGTCGCGCACACGACCTGTTCGACGTCGCGCTCGCGCAGGACGCGCGCCACCACCGCGAGCTGGTCGCGCGCGCCATCGATCGCCTTGAGCTGCCAGCGCTCCGGGATCATCGGAAGCGACTCGCTGCGCCAACGCCTCCAGTCCGGACGCAGCTCGTGCGGTTCGCACAGGGCGACGAGGTGGCCAACGGCCCACGTGACGACGTAGCCCCCACCTCTCAACGCACCGCGCTCGGCGCGTGTTGCACCGAGCACGCGCGCGATGTCGCGGGCGACGGAAGGCTTCTCTGCGAGGACTGCGACGGGCATCCGACCCCAGCGAACCACGGGAACCGGGGAAGGGGAGCGTAGCGGGCGCGGGCGGGCGCTGCGCCGCGGCTGCCTGCCAGACGCCGACCGGCTGCGACGGCGCCACCGCCGCGCTGCACGTGCCCGCCGGCCGCGCTGGCCGCCGGGCACGCGCCGCGCGCCCGACCCTCAGCCGCAGCCCCGGCCCGGCCGATACTGCCCGACGGGCCGGGACGCCGGGCGCTGCGGACGGGCGGGCGCGCACCCGCTCCGCCACACTCGGGAGTCCCCATGCACGAAGAGCCCAGGACACCGCTCGGGCGCAGCAATCGCTCCCGGCCGCGACGCGCGCTGCTGGCGGGCCTGCTGGCGGCCGCGCTCGTCGGCGGCGCAACGGCGCGCGCGGAGCACCACCCCGCCGGCGTGCTCTTCGACCCGCCGCCTGCGGTGGCGGAGGGCGCTCGCGGCGCCAGCGCCTTCGACGGCAGCGAGAACCACGTCGAAGCGCGCCTGCTCAGCGACGTCTCGAGCGCCGCAGCCGGCGAGACCTTCCACCTCGGTGTGCTCTTCGACCTCGACCCCGGCTGGCATCTGTACTGGCGAAGCCCGGGCGACGCCGGTCTGCCCACGCGTCTCGACTGGACGGTCGAGGGCGCCGAGGTCGGTCCGATCGAGTGGCCGACGCCCGCCACCTTCAGCGAGGGCGACGGCCTCGTCACCACCTATGGCTATGCGGGCCGGGTGCTGCTCCCGGCCGAGGCGCGTGTGTCGCCCGACGCCCGGGGCGTGATCCGGATCGACGTCACCGCGCGCTTCCTCGCCTGTGAGATCAGCTGCATCCCGGGCCGCATCGATTTGCACGACGAGCTTGCCGTGGCTGCGAGCGGTACGACCCCGGTCGGCGAGAAGGTCGCTGCGCTGTTCGAGGCCGCTCTCGCCGCACGACCCGTCTCGCTCGAGTCGCTCGGCCTCGAGGCGAGCGTGGTCTATTCGCAGAGCGCCATCCGCCCGGGCGACGGCTTCGACGCCGCCATCCAGATCGGCTGTCACGGCCGGCCGGGGTGCCGGGCGCCGATGCCGGCACACGACGCGCTCGGCTACGCCTTCCTGCCCGACCCGCTCGACGACGTCGAGGTCGAGTGGGCACGCACGCTCCCGGATCCCGTCGCACACGAGGGCGGCGACTTCCTGATCGCGCTGCACGGGAGCGCCGACCCGGTCGACGAACCCTCGGCCCGACGGCTGCGCGGGATCGCCGCGCTGCGCCCGCATGAAGGCGCCCCGCCCGTCGCGGTCGAACTCGACCTGCCGCTGCCGCGCGCGGCTGCCGGCAGCGAGGTCGCGACGATCGGCGCTCCCTGGCTGGCCGACGCCGCGACGACGACGAGTGCCGGGGCGGACACCGCCACGACCCGCCCCACCGCAGCGAACGCGGCTGGCAGCGCGGCGACGAGCCCCGCAGCGCCGCGCATCGGGCTGCTGCGGGCGTTGCTGTTCGCGCTGATCGGCGGCCTGATCCTCAACCTCATGCCCTGTGTGCTGCCAGTTCTCGCCATCAAGGTGTTCGCGATCGCCGAAATGGCCCATGCGCACCGCGAGGAGGTCGTGAAACAGGGCATCGCCTACACGGTCGGTGTCGTGGGCTCGATGCTCGTCCTCGCCGCTGCGGTCGTCGCACTGCGGGCCGGTGGTGAGTCGATCGGCTGGGGCTTCCAGTTCCAGCAGCCGCTGTTCGTGGCCACGATCTGCGCGGTGCTGGTCGTGTTCGCACTCAACCTGTTCGGCGTCTTCGAGATCTTCGCACCCACGGGCGCGCTGGCGGAGATCGGCGCGCAGACGAGCGGCGCGCGGCGCAGCTTCTTCGAAGGACTGCTCGCCGTCGTGCTGGCGACACCGTGCTCGGCCCCCTTCCTCGGGACGGCCGTCGGGCTCGCCTTCGCGAGTCCCCCGGCCGTCGTGTTCGCCGTCTTCGGCGCCGTCGGCGTGGGTCTGGCCGCGCCCTTCGCCCTGGTCTCGCTGGTGCCGTCGTGGGCGCGCTTCATCCCGCGCGCCGGCGCCTGGATGCTGACGCTGCGCTCGGTGCTCGGTTTCGCGCTACTCGCCACCGTGGTGTGGTTGCTGTGGGTCGTGGGCCGCCTCGTCGGCAGCGACGGCCTCGTCGCACTGCTCGCATTCCTGGTCGCCGTGGCCTTCTCCGCCTGGGTGTTCGGGCGCCTGCAACAGGCCGGCCGAAGCGTCGCCGCGCGCACCGCAGCGCTGGCGGCGCTCGCGGCGGCGATGTTCGGCCTCTCGCAACTGCCGCTGGCCGCGCCGGCAGCCGGCGACGGCCCGCAACCGGCGCAAACCGGCGGCGACCACGCAAGCCCCTACTCGCCGGCCGCACTCGCGGCCGCTCTCGATGCCGGCCGGCCGGCGTTCGTCTACTTCACGGCCGACTGGTGCATCACGTGCAAGGTCAACGAGCACGGAACGCTGGGCGACGAGCGCGTGCGTGCCGAACTCGCCCGCCACGACTTCGCCGTGCTCGAAGGGGACTGGACGCGCCGCGACGAGGCCATCCGCGCCGAACTTGCGCGCTTTGGCAAGGCGGGCGTTCCGCTCTACCTCGTCTACTCGCCCGCCGCGCCCGACGCGCCGAGAGTGCTTCCAGAGCTGCTGACGCCGCAGCTGCTGATCGATGCTCTGCGCACCGCGGCGCACGATACCGAGGCGCACGACGCGGCCGCGCGACTCGCCGAGCACAGCCCGTCCTGATCCCCTCCCGCCCCTCTGCTTCCGGGGTCATCCGGTTCGGCAGCCGAGGGGAGGTGTTTCCGGATGGACGCTTCCGAAACCAGCCTGCTGCACGCCCGCTGCACATCGGCTGCACAGTGCTGATGCCGCGCCACCGCGGGCTGCGGAAACGACGGCTTCCGTCCGCGCGCGGCGCTTCAGCCGTGTCAGGGTTTCTGCCGAAGAGGCATCAGGAGGTCACCCCACTCCGCGATGCCGCCCGCCTGCACCCGCTCCGACGCCCACAGCGAGCAACACGAGAGCGACGCGCGGCCGGCGCCGCACGGCCCGCGCTGGCGGGTATTCGCCGGCTTCGCGCTGTACGCGGGCCTCACGCTCGGCCACGCCGGCGTCGCAGCCCTCGTCCCGACGGCGGGCGCAGGGGCAACCCCGGACACCCCGAGCGCAAGCGCGCTTCCGGACCTGCTGCTGCTCGCCGGAATGCTCGGGCTGGCGCTCTTTCCCGAATACCGGCCTGCCTGCCGTCGCGCTAGACGAGCCCCAGCATCTCGGCGACGCCGAAGCTCTTGCCCGCGGTGAAGCCGCCGTCGACGGCGAGTGCCTGACCCGAAACGAAGCTCGCGTCCTCGGAGACCAGGAAGACCGCAGCGCCGGCGATCTCCTCGGGCTTGCCGAAGCGGCCGAGCTTGTGCTGTTCGCGCACGCGCTCGCGCTGTTCCCGCATCGCTTCGATGCCCATGACCGACTCGAGCAGCGGCGTCTCGATGAAGCCGGGACAGATGGCGTTCGCGCGGATACCGATCCGGCCGTAGTCCATGGCGAGGTTCCTGGTCAGCAACACGACGCCGCCCTTCGACGCGTTGTAGCTGCTGCCGCCCTCTGCCGCCTCGAGCCCTTCGACGCTCGCAATCGTGACGATGGCGCCCGTGCGTTGCGGCAGCATCAGCGAGAGCGCCGCCTTGCACGACAGGAAGGTGCCGGTCAGGTTCACGGCGACCACGCGCTCCCACTCGTCCGCGGGAACGAGGTGCACCGGCCCGCCGCCGGCGACACCCGCCGCCGTCACCACCGAGTCGAGCCGCCCGTATCGCTCGCGGATGTCGTCGACGACCGCCTGCTGCGCGGCTTCGTCGCGCACGTCAGCGACGTGGAAGCACGCCTGTGCGGCTGCGTCTTCGACGGTCTTCCACGCCGGGCTCTCCTGCAGGTCGAGGCCGACGACCGTCGCGCCCTCGCGCGCGAAGCGCTGCGCGCAGGCCAGGCCGATGCCCGACGCGGCACCCGTCACCCATGTCACGTGTCCTTCGAGTCGTCCCACGGCGCAAGCACCTCCTTCCCGCAATCGCCGGGCCTTCCGACCCCGGCTGCGGCAGTCGAGTCTATCGGACCGCCCGTCGCGTGCGTGTGCGCACGCTGTCCGGCCCGGCCGTTCCGCCGTCAGGCCGGTCAGGCCGCCAGGCCGCGGACCGTTGGGTCGTCCGGAGGCTCAGCCCCCGTCGCGGACGCGCTCGAAGAGCGCCAGCGTCTCCACATGTCGAGTGAAGGGGAAGAGCGCGAAGGGCTCGAGCTGCACCAGCCGCAGACGCCGCCGCGCGAGCAGCGCGCGGGCGTCGCGCATGAAGGCGTCGAGCCCACAGCTCGCGTACAGCAGACGGGCCGGCGGCCGCGCTGCGAGCGCTTCGCAGGTGGTCGTGTCCAGGCCCCGGCGCGGCGGGTCAGCGATCACGACGTCGGCATCGGCAAGCCAGCCCACCGCGGCGGCGGCCTCGCCCGCAACGACCGTGGCCCGCGCGCGCGCCGCTGGCCCCTGCGCAGCGATGCCGCGTTCGAGCCCTGCAATCGAATCGCGAGAGATCTCGTTGAAGACGACCTCGTGTCCGCGCGCGAGCAGTCCGAGCCCGGTCGCACCGCAGCCGGCGTGCAGCTCGACGATGCGCTCCAACGACCCCGGCCGGACGGCGGCGGCATGGATGCGCGCGACGATGCGGTCGGCGAGCCCGAGGTGACTCTGCCCGAAGGCGCCGGGCGGCGTGAAGACGTCGGCGCCGCCGATCCGGTCGCGCACGAAGGCCTCACCACACCACAGCTGCCAGTGCCGGCCGACGATCCTGTTGGTGATGTCGGGGTTGCCGTTCCACCAGAGACCCGCGAGCGGGTCGCCGAGATCTTGCGCGAGTGCATCGAGCAGCGGCGCTGCCGACGTCGGCGTCGCCGCGTTCGCCACGACCACTACCTGCACGCGCCCCGTCGGCCGCTCGATCGCCACCTGCACGGCGCGCACGACGCCGCGGTGCGGTCGCTCGGCGTAGGGCGGCGTTCGGGTCGCGCGAAGCGCGCGCTTGAGCGCGGCCGCCACTTCGTTGATGCGCGCGTCGTGCACGCGACAGTCTGGGATGTCGACGATGCGGTGGGTCCCGCGCTGGTAGAGCCCGACCTTCGGCGACGCCGCGCGGCCGCGCACCATGAGGCGCGCCCGCATGCGCGAGTGCCAGGGGTCGCCCGACACGACGGGTAGACGTCGAGCGCCCGCCTCGCGCGCGAGCGCGTCGAGAGCACCGAGTGCTTCGTCGGCCACGCCGGCGGCGCCGTAGCGCGGACAGCCGGGACAGGGGGGACGATGCGTACACATGGGTGGTTTCGCGAGGGTCGCGCGCGCGCGCGTGCCTCCAGTGGCCGCCACGAATGTCGCCCTCCTCGCCCGCCGCCGGGTCGCACGACACAGGGGATAGCGCGTCGCTCCGCCCGGCCGGAGCGCGCGCGGCCCGACCCTGCCGCGCGTGGACCCGCGCACGCGAAACGCGCCGCACATCTCTTCAGCGCGCTCCGGAATCCTCCGAAGAAGGGGCGGGGGAAGGCCGCTCGCATCTGCCGCGATGCGGTCGTTTCCCCTTGCGAGGATCGCCGTGGCCGAATCGCCGGTCTTCGAACGCATCTGCGACGAGCTCGAGGCACGTAGCGCGCTCGGCCGACTCGGCGCGCGAGGCACCGTGCGCATCGCCCTCAGGGCCGCGGGCCTCGAGCCGCGCAGCGTGCGCCTCGACCAGATGGCCGTCGTTCTCGAGCGCGTGCTTCCCGGCGAGCTCGCCTCCCGAGGAGTCGACGACGCCGCCGGAATCTGCGGCGCGCTCGTCGACGGACTCGTCGCCAGCGACTTCCGCGCTCCGACCGACGACTCGCCCGAAGACGTCTTTCGGCGTCTCGGCGAGAACTGAGCCCGCGTCCGCCGACCCGGTCATGGTCACGGGGGCCGCGGCGCGAGCCGGCCGTCGCCGGTGCCGCGCGTCCGCTTCAGGCCGCCCGCCCGCGCCCGCGACGCCGCGAAGCGGCCAGCAGCGCGATCAGGCCGGCTGCCAGCAGCGTGCCCGAAGCCGGCTCCGGGACGCTCGCGAGCAGGATCCTCCGCTCGCCGGGCAGCAGCTCGATCAGGTCGCGGTAGATGTCGAGCCGATCGCGATGGCGCAGCGCCAGCAAGTCCGGCCCCGAAGCCGGGTCGAAGACTGCGGGCAACGGAGCGAAGGCGGGACGCAGCGCCTCGCGTGACGGGCGCGCCGCAAGGCGCAGCGAGTGGCGGGTGAGGTTCTTCAGCCACTCCATCTCGCCGCGCACACGCCGCGATACGGAACTTCCCGGAGGCTCGAGCAGCGGCGGCGAGTAGCGTGCCTCGAAGGCGAGCCGACGCAGCCGGAGCGTGCGCGCGGAAGCAGCGCTCGGGACCGGCAGAGGTTGCACGAGCGGGCCGCGCGACCGCGACGGCGCGACCTCCCGCGACCCCTCCAGCGTCCCGGCGCGAGCTCGGGGCGTCTCCCGCGTGGTCTCGTCGCCGAAGACGCGCACGACGTTCGACGCGAGCAGCCCGGCCGCGAGCGCAAAGGGCAGCAACAGCAGGAGCGCCGTCAGGCGCCTGCGACGCCGCCGCTGCCAGCGGCGACGGTTGCGGTCTCGCAGCGCTTCGCTCCGCGTCACGCCCTGGCCGATGCTGCGCCGGCAACGCGGCGCGCGAACTGGGAGGACCGGTGCAGAGCACGCGGGCGAAGCGCCGTGGCAGCCATTCGAAACTCCCGATAACTACCCACTCCATATCGGGTATTCCATCCACCCCCTTTACCGGTCGGGCCCGCTACGCACTACGTTGCGCAGGCGCTGCAACCAGACGGCAGCGCGAGCGCAGCGGCCGTGCAGCACCCGGGCCCGGAGCCCACCGGCCGACGGAGCAGATGCAAGCCGATGCAGATCGTCGTCCTCGGAGCGGGTATCTCGGGCCTCGGCTGCGCGCTCGGACTCGCGCGCGCCGGCCACCGCGTGTGCATGCTCGAACGCGACCGCGTCGCGGACGGCGCCTGGGACCGGCGCCCCGGCGTGCCGCAGGTCCACCACTCGCACGCCTTCCTCGGCCGCCTGCGCCGCCTGCTCGCCACCCGCGAGCCCGGCCTGCTCGTCGCGCTGCACGAGGCGGGCGCGCGAGACCTCGCCCTTGCCGAACTCGCGCAGCAGTGGTTCCCCGACCTCGAGGAAGCGCCCGACGATGCGGAGCTTGCGCTGCTCGCGTGCCGCCGCAGCGTCTTCGAGCGCACGCTGCACGACTACGTGCGGCGTCTCGACGCCGTCGAGATCCGCACCGGCGTGCGGGTGCTGCGCTTCGTATGCGAGCCCGGCCGGCGAGGCGCACGCGCCGCCCACGTCCGTGGCGTCGAAGTCGCCGGCCCGGGTGGCGAGGCGGAGCGCATCCGTGCCGACCTCGTGGTCGACGCGAGCGGCCGCCGCTCGCGCGCCGCGCAGTGGCTGGGCAGGGCCGCCCGGCTGCGCAGCGAACGCGCGCCGTGCGGGATCTTCTATGCGTCGCGCTTCTACCGCACGGCAAGCGGACTTCCGCTCGCCGTGGCAGGCGGCGTATCGGCCCTCGACCTCGGCTATCTGAAGGTCGGCCTGTTCCCGGGCGACGGCGACACCTTCTCGCTCACGCTCGCCGCCTCGCCCGACGACCCGCCGATGCGCGCGCTGCTTCGCGACGACGGCTTCGATGCGGCCGCCGCGGCGCTTCCGACCGTGGCGGACGTCGTCGCCCCGACTGCGGCACGGGCGATCACGTCGGTACACGCCATGGCCGGGCTCGAGAGCGCGCGGCGCTTCATGATCGACGCCGAGGGCGAACCCGTCGCCACCGGCGTCGCACTCGTCGGCGATGCACTGCTGCACACGAACCCGCTCTACGGCCGCGGCTGCGCGCTCGCCTTCGTCCACGCCTACGAACTCGTCGACGCGCTCGCGGCGCAGTCGGACGACCCCCGCGCCTTCGCAATCGAACTCGACGCCCGCGTCTCGCGCGAGATCCTTCCCTGGTACGCAGCTTCCGTCGCGCAGGACCGCGATGCACGCGCCGTCTGCGAGCTGCTGATGGCCGGCGGTGACCCCTGGCGCGTGCAACGGCCCGACGGCAGCGTCGACCCCGGCGC
>Ga0114931_10003843_pt1 | contig 18907 bp, 11 predicted proteins | sample 2SBtaG_FD_89579 | JGI IMG/M metagenome (GOLD analysis project Ga0114931, IMG submission 89579) | Deep subsurface microbial communities from Kolumbo volcano to uncover new lineages of life (NeLLi) - 2SBTROV14_V59a metaG | ecosystem: Environmental > Aquatic > Marine > Volcanic | place: Kolumbo...
CAGGGTTCGCTCCATCGGCCCGCCGACGATGGCGCCGAGGCGGCCCATCATCTCGTAGGTGGTGCGGTAGGTGATCCATTCGTCGCGGTAGTCGAGGACCACCCTGGTGCGCGGCCGCAGCCGGGCCAGCGGCGCCAGGAGGAACTGCGAGAACGGCGGGCCACTGATGAACACCACGTCGGGGGCCTGGCGTGACGCCAGCAGGCGCGCCAGCGCCGCCTGCGCCGCCGGTTGCCACAGCAGCTGCGGGTCCGGTACCAGCGCCTGCTTGCCCACCGCCACCGCGCCACCGATCATCCGCCGCGCGATGGAACGTCCCTGGCGCCGCGGCGCCGCCCCGCCCCGCTCGGTCCACGCCGCCTTCTTGACCGCGTACCCGGGCTCGAACGTGCGCGCGCGGATGACCTCGGTCTCGGGCCGCACGTCGCGCTCCAGCGATTCGTCGGTCACCGGCACCGACGGATTGGCCACGGTCAGCACCGACACGTCGACGCCGTGGTCGGGCAGGTACTTCTGGAACTTCAGCACCCGTCCGACGCCGGCGCCGCCCACCGGCGGAAACGCATACGAGACCAACAGTGCGCGGATCATCGGGCCGTGCAACCGTCGAGATCGATCCGCAGCGCACCGCCGGCGCTGGCCTTCTTCGCCCCGCCCTTGGCGACCGCGAGCTGGCAACCGTCGCCACCGCCGGCGGCGGTGACCTGATAGCCGGCGCCCGGATCGAGCCCGACCACCACCACCTCGCGCGCCGCGCCGGACATACCGGTCAGCACCGCGCTGCCACCGTCGGCGCCGCCGAACAGCACCGCCACCGAACGCCCGCCGACCACTCCGGCGCCGCCGCGCAACCCCTTGCCGTCGATGCGCGTCACCGTCGACGGTGCCGCACCCGAGGCGTCGACGGTGATCCAGTGCAGCAGATGCCGGGAGTCCGATCCCTTGGGCGTGTCGGTCTCGAGCCGCCACATATTGCCGCGCGGCTTGTTTTCGCGATAGACACCCTCTTTGCTGGGCGTCGGCTCCTTGGGCGCGCGCATGGTCGCGCCGTCGGGCCACAGCGCGTGCACGTCTACCCGCGACCGGCCGACCACCGCGCTGGCGCGGTTGCCCGCCAGCTGCGGCGGCACCGACACGTGCGCGGCCCAGACGACTCCGGTCTGGTCGTCGTCGACCTCGAGGTCGTCGTCGATCACCACCAGGCTCGGGCGCACGAACACCAGCGTGCGCATCGCCTTCTTCACCGCCCGCTGGCTGCAGCCGTCCAGCGCGCACTTGGGCGCCCAGGCGTCGGCAAGATCGCCGACCGCCACCATCACCCCGCCGGCGTCGGCGTAGCGCACGGTCTTGGATTCGCGCGCCCACACGCCCTGGTTGGGCGGGTAGTTCAGCACGTGGTCGGCGTCGTAGATCAGCAGCGAGTTGTGGTTGATGGTCGCGTAGCCGTCGTCGGAGCCATCGACCAGCAGCGCGTCGGCTCCCCGCCAGACCTCGAAGTGCCCCTGGTCGTTGTGCTGGTGATCGACCGCGATCTTCGGCCCCGCCTGCAGCGATACCCAGGTGGCGTTGGCGTCCCAGCTCGAGCGGGCGAACGTCAGCCCCGGCCCGGGCAAGTAGTACGACAGCACTTTCGGCGAGCGCGGATCCACCTCGGGCGCCCCCGGCCGCTCGGCCAGCAGCATCGCCCACGAGTATTTGCGCATCAGCTTCGGGTACAGATGCGAACCGATGAAGCGCGCCCGCGCCGCCCGACCGTCGTCGACGCCGTCGAGCAACCAGCCCAGCGCCGTCACCACTTGCGCGGCCGGCTCCACCGGCTTGCTGGCGTGGGTGCCGTTGTCGTAGACGCTCTTGCCGTCGGGCCGGATGCGGAACAGCTGGTGGTCGACCCCTTCGAACACCCACGGGAACCGCTTGACCAGGTTGGTGCCGGTCGCGGTCCGGTGCCCCTCGAGGATCACCGCCAGCTCGATCGCCACCAGCTCGCCGTACTGCCAGCCCTCGGGCCACGCCCCGCCGCGCAGGTAGGTACCGAACGCGGGGATGATCTTGTCGGTCATCAGCTGCCGCGAGGTCGCCAGCCAATCCTCGGCGTCGGGGTTCTCGCCGGCGGTCGCCAGCGCCGCCAGGTTGAGCGCGGTGAAGTAGCCCCAGAAGTAGTTGGCGAACGGGTTGTCCCGCAGGTAGCCCTTCTCCTGGTACCAGGGGATCCACACCCGCAGCCGCTCCACCATCTTCTGCCGCAGCTCCGGCGTCATACCCGGCGCGTCGTGCAGCCAGTCGTAGGCCAGCGCGGTGTAGACGCCGTACGAGCGGATGGCGTAGCCCGAGTCCGAATGGACGATGTCGTCGCCGCCGAGACCGTCGCCCACCTTGGATTTGTCGTCGACCAGCGCCCGGGCATAGACGAGGGCCCGGTCCACGTACTTCCGCTCGCCCGTCGCGTACCAGCAGAGTGACAGGTTTGCGACCGCCTCGGTCCACTGCATCCCCTGGTAGCTGCCGCCGGCCACGCTGGACAGGTAGCGGTCGCACTCCACCGACACCCGCTTCCACGCCGGCGTCTTGGCCTTGGCCGCCGCCCGCAACCTGGCCTGGGTGGCGCGGTCGAGGATGATCCGCGGGTGGGCCACCGCGGCCGGCTCGACCGGGCCGGTCACCGGCGTGACGTCGAGGTCGGGAGTCGGCTTCACATCGACCACACCGGTGCTGCTGCTGCCGTGGTGCTGCCGGCGTTTGCGCGGACAGCCGGCGCAGGCGACCAGCGCCGCCAGCGCCGTCCACGTGACCGCGGTCCTCAGGGCCCGCCAGCCTGGCGGAATCACGTCACCTTTGCGGATGGCTCGCGGCACGAGCGGAAGATAACACTGCCGCGCGACCGGCGCAGACACTCTTGCCCGGCCGGTGGCGCTGTGCTTTCCTGCTCCTCCATGCCGGATTATCAGAGCGAGAAGATCGCGGTCGTCGGCCTCGGCTACGTGGGGCTGCCGGTCGCGTTGTCGTTCGCCAAGAAGTACGAAACCATCGGTTTCGACATCAAAGAGCAGCGCATTGCCGACCTCGAAGCCGGCCGCGACGAGACCAACGAGGCCGCGCCGGGCTCACTGGACGCCACCCGCTGCAAGTTCACCCACGACCCCGCCGATCTGACGGCGGCGACGTTCATCATCGTCGCCGTGCCGACGCCGATCGACGACAACAATCGACCGGACCTCACGCCGCTGGTCAAGGCGTCGCAGACCGTCGGACCGCACCTGACGAAGGGCGCCATCGTCGTCTACGAGTCGACGGTCTACCCCGGCGTGACCGAAGACGTCTGCGGGCCGATCCTCGAGGAGCTGTCGGGCCTGACGTGCGGTGTCGACTTCACCCTCGGCTACTCGCCGGAGCGGATCAACCCGGGCGACCGCGAGCACACCTTCGAGCGGATCACCAAGGTCGTTTCCGGCCAGGATCCGGCCACCCTCGAGCGGGTGGCCGCCGTCTACTCGTCGGTCGTCACCGCCGGCGTACACAAGGCGCCCAACATCAAGGTGGCCGAGGCCGCCAAGGTGATCGAGAACACCCAGCGCGACCTCAACATATCGCTGATGAACGAGCTGGCGCTGATCTTCGACCGCATCGGCATCCGCACCGCCGACGTGCTGGCCGCCGCCGGCACCAAGTGGAACTTCCTGCCGTTCCAGCCCGGCCTGGTCGGTGGCCACTGCATCGGCGTCGATCCTTATTACCTGACGACCAAGGCCGAGGAGCTGGGCTACCAGCCCGAGGTCATCCTCGCCGGCCGCCGCATCAACAACAACGTCGGCGCCTACCTGGCCCAGCGCACCATCAAGATGCTGTCGCTCGCCGGCCGGTCGCTGCCCGGGGCGCGCATCGGCATCCTCGGCCTGACGTTCAAGGAGAACGTCCCCGACCTGCGCAACAGCAAGGTTCCGGACATCATCGCCGAGCTGGCACAGTTCGGCATCGAGCCGCTGATCCACGACCCGATGGGCGACCGCGACGAGGCCAAGCACGAATACGGCGTCGACCTGTGCGACTGGGATCAGGTCGTGAATCTCGACGCCATGATCTACGCCGTCGCCCACGACTTCTACGCCGACATGCCACTGCCGGAGCTGCTCGCGCGCGTGCGCGAGGGCGGCACCGTCGTCGACGTCAAATCGCGGCTGGTGCCGGCCTCGGTCGAGGCGATCCGCAACCTGACCTACTGGAGCCTGTAGTGTCGCGCTACGACCAGGTCCGAACCGCCCTGCGCGCCCAGCCGCGGCGCTGGCTCGTCACCGGCGTCGCCGGCTTCATCGGCTCGGCCCTGCTCGAAGAGCTGCTGGCGCTGGGCCAGGAGGTCGTCGGCCTGGACAACTTCGCCACCGGCCACCAGCACAACCTCGACGACGTGCTGGCTGGTGCGGGCGACGGCGCCGCCGCTCGCTTCCGCTTCATCGAGGGCGACATCTGTGACCTCGACACCTGCAAGCGCGCCTGCGAGGGCGTCGATCGGGTCCTGCACCAGGCGGCGCTGGGGTCGGTGCCGCGGTCGATCGCCGACCCGCTGGCCTCGCACCGGGCCAACGTCGACGGCTTCCTCAACGTGATGATCGCCGCCCGCGACGCGGGCGTGACCCGCGCGGTCTACGCCAGCTCCAGCTCGGTCTACGGCGACCATCCGGGGCTGCCCAAGGTCGAAGCTCGCATCGGCCGCCAGCTGTCGCCGTACGCGGTCACCAAGTACGTCGACGAGCTGTACGGCGGCGTCATCCAGGACAGCTACGGGCTGGAGATCATCGGCCTGCGCTACTTCAACGTCTTCGGTCGCCGCCAGGACCCCGAGGGCCCGTACGCCGCCGTCATTCCGCGCTGGATCGGCCGGCTCGTCGCCGGCGAGACCTGCGAGATCTTCGGCGACGGCAGCAACAGCCGCGACTTCTGCTACGTCGACAACGCCGTGCAGGCGAACATCCTGTCGGCGATGGCCGACGCCTCGGCGACCAACGCGGTCTACAACGTCGGCTGCGGCGGACGCACCGACCTGAACGAGCTGTTCCGCATCATCCGCGACGAGCTGGCCACCACCCACCCGGCGGTCGCCGGCGCCGAGCCGGCCATGCGCCCGCCCCGCGCGGGCGACGTGCTGCACTCGCAGGCCGACGTCTCGGCGTTGACCCAGGCAGTGGGCTACGAGCCCACCCACCTGGTCGGCCCCGGCCTGGTCGAGACGGTGCGCTGGTTCGCCCACCGCGCTGTCAAATCGCCGCCGGTCGAGTAGAATGCGGCGATGGCTGACGACGATCTGCTGCCCAAGCCGGAACCCAAAGAGATCGACGAAAAGAAGGCGCTCGAGCTGCGCCACATGGCCTACGACTCCGTGCTCAAAGGGGTCCCGTACGTGGACGAGCAGTGCGACAACTGCTTGTACTACCTGAACCCGGACGAGAAGCTGTCGTACTGTTGGCACCCCAAGCTGCGCATCCTGGTCGGTGCGACCTGGTGGTGCCAGTGGTGGGAAAAGATCGAGGACTGATCGACCGCGGCGGGTAGGTGGTGGAGTCTCAGCGCAAACAGCCGGAGCGTCCGGAAGAGGAGCTGGAGCCGCAACGGCAGCGCGCGCCGGCGGCCGAGAAAGGCGAGGAGACCGGCAAGGGCGAGGGTCAGGATCGCCGCCAGCAGGAAGAGGACGAGGAAACTGCTGCCGCCGAGGAGCAAGAGGAAGGGCGCAAAGACCAGGGGCGCGCGCTGGGCGAGTTCGAAACTCTGTACACCAACATCGAGCACGTGCTGCACTCGGGGATGCACGACATTCCCCAAGATCTGCAGGGTGCCGATCAGCAGGCGATGGAGCTGCTGTTCCAGGCCGCCAACGGCGTCGACGAGTACGGTCTGTACGCCAGCGGTCTGGCACGCATGGGCTTCCTCAACCAGGCGCTGGCCGAGTTGGCGCCCAAGCTGGGAGCGGCCCGCCGCTCCGACCTGGCGCCGCTGCTCGAGCAGAAGTACGCCCACCTGCAAGAGGTGATCGGCGAGCTGCGCGAAGAGATCAAGACGAAGATCAAGGTCGAGGCGCACCGAGGCGGTCGGCGGCGGCGCGTGGCCAAGCAGCTGGACGACGACCGCACCGCGCTGAGCGAGCTGGGCCAGCTCTGTCTGGACCTGTCGCTGCTGATCAAGAAGCGCAAGCGCCCCGAGCTGCCATACGACCCAACCGAGCATCCGGTGATAACCGGCCTCGATGCGCTGTGGGACATGCTCCTGGCACTGGGCAAGATCGGCGGGGAGATCGCGCGCCTCGACGAGAAGCGGACGGGCGCCAGCGCGGCGCGCCAGGCCGACCTCAATGCAGCGTTCGCCGGGGCGGTCGAGCGGCTGACCGAAACGCTGGTCGCCACGCTCGAGCGCTGCCGCGAAGGCGCCGAGGCACCGAACCCCGGCGCCTTCCCCGAGATCGCCCGGCCACTGGCAAAGCTCGCGGGCAAGCCGCCGCAGCCCCAGGGTGAAGCCGCGGCGCGGCTGGCGCTGGACTTCGCGCAGGCGGCGATCGCCGTGCTCGACGGCGCCGAGGCCGCGGTCGCCGGCGGCGGCGACAAGAAGGAACGCGGCCTGCTGGGGCGGATCTTCGGCCGCGGCCAGCGGGAGAAGAAGGGCGAATGAGCCTGCCCGACGCGCTGGCGCCGCACGTGCGTCTGGTTCGACTGCGCGCCGAGGCAGCGCTCATCGGGCGGCTCAACGCCGGCTACGGCTTCGAGGCGCGAGCGCCCGCGCGGCTCTACCTGCGCGACCAGGAGGCGCGCGAACGCCTCGGCCGCGATGCGCTGCAGCCGCAGGACACCCACGTCGCCCAGGCCGAAGAGCTCGACGAGGTGATCGCCGAGGCCGAGGCCGCGCTCGAGCTGCACGAGTCGCCGCTGACGCTCCTCGCCGCCCGGTTCGCGCTGGCGCCGGCGGAGCTGTCGCTGCTGACGATCGCGGTGGCGCACCAGATCGACCCGGACGTGCGCGACCTGTGCGACGCGCTGTCGCCCCGGCGCCGCGGCGGGCTGAGCGGCGACGTCGCCCAGGAGATTTCGGCGGAGCTGGGAGACGTGGCCGATCTGTATCGCCTGCTCCACCCGGGCGCCACGCTGCGCCGCGAGCTGCTGCTCGAGGTCGACGACGACCGCGGTAGCTTGGCGACGGCGACGCTAGTCGCCAACCGGCGCGTGCTCGAGTGGCTGCTCGGCGACGAGCGGCTGGAGCCGTCGCTGCGCCCGGTGCTGTCGTTCATCGGTCCCCGCGCCAACCTTGGCGTGCACCTGTCGGGCGACGCCGTCGACCGGATCGATACCGTCGCCGATCAACTGCGCGCCGCGCTGGTGCAAGCGCGTGAGCAAGACGAGCCGCTGCCGATGGTACTGGTGCAGGGCGGCCAGGGCGCGGGCAAGCGCGCCGCCGCGCACCGGCTCGCCGCCGCGCTGGGCCGGCCACTGGCGGTGCTTCCGGTACCGGCGCTGCTGGACGCCGCGCGCCGCGGCGATGCGGGCACGACCCGGCGGGCGCTGGCCGAGGCCCGCCTGCGCGGCGCGCTGCCGTACCTGGCCGGACTCGGCGCGCTCGACGCCGACGACGCCCGCGAGGCGCGCAGCCTGATCACGCGCCCCGCCGAGGAGCACGGCGGCCTGCTGTTCGCGTCGACCCGCGAGCGCGGCATGCCATCGGCGCCGATCGGCCGCCCGTTCCTCCTGATGTCGCTGCCGCGGCCGGATCTCGAGACCCGCCGGGCGGCCTGGTCGACCGCGCTGGCCGGGTTGTCCGAAGTCGCCGAGGTCGGCCCCGACACCGCGGGCGCCCTGGCGGCGCGCTACGTGATCGGACCGGGCACCATCGGCGACGTCGTGCGCGAGTCGCGCGCCTTCGCCCGCGCGTCGGGGGCGCCGGTGCAGCTGACCGACATCGAGCAGGCGATCGGCCGCCGGCTGACGTTGCGGCTGGGAGCGTTCGGCACGTTGATCACCCGCCGGGCCAGCTTCGATCAGATGGTCATCCCCGAGGACGTGCGCGACACCCTCGAGGACATGATCTCCATGGTCCGAGAGCGGTCGAAGATCCTCGAATCGTGGGGCTATGCGCGTCACCTGGGGATCAGCCGCGGGGTCTCGGCGCTGTTCTCGGGCGCGCCCGGCACCGGCAAGACCATGGCCGCCAGCGTGATCTCCAGCGAGCTGGGGATGGACCTCATCCGCATCGACCTTTCGTCGGTGGTCTCCAAGTGGGTCGGCGAGACCGAGAAGCACCTGTCCAAGATCTTCGACGAGGCGCAAAACGCCAGCGCAATGCTGGTGTTCGACGAGGCCGACAGCCTGTTCGGCAAGCGCACCGAGGTCAAGAGCGCGCAGGACCGCTACGCCAACCTCGAGGTCAACTACGTGTTGCAGCGGATGGAGACCTTCGACGGCATCTGCATCCTGACCAGCAACCTCGAGGCGTCGATCGACAAGGCGTTCCTGCGGCGGCTCAACTTCCGCATCCGTTTCCCCGAGCCGGACATCGACGAGCGAGTGCTGTTGTGGAAGAAGCTACTCCCGCCAGAGGTGGCGTTGCCCGACGACACCGACTTCACTCGGCTGGCGCGCACCTTCGACATGACCGGCGGTCACATCAAGAACGCGATCGTCCGCGCGGCGGTGATCGCGGCCCGGCAGGACCGGCGCCTGCAGCCGGCGGACCTGATGGCCGGCGCCCACCTCGAGTACCTCGAGCTGGGCAAGGTGATGCCCACGCTTCAGTAGCCCGGGAGCGCGCTGGCCGTGCTAAAAGGGCGCATGTCCTCGCTGCAGGGAAAGACGGTTCTCATCTCCGGCGCCAGCCGGGGCATCGGCCTGGCGATGGCGCTGCGCGCCGCGCGAGACGGCGCCAACATCGCCATCATGGCCAAGACTGCCGAGCCGCACCCGCGGCTGCCGGGCACCATCTACACCGCCGCCGAAGAGATCGAGAAGGCTGGCGGCAAGGCGCTGCCGTGCATCTGCGACGTGCGCGAAGAGGCGCAGGTGCAGGCGGCAGTCGACAAGACGGTGGAGACCTTCGGCGGCATCGACGTGCTCATCAACAACGCCAGCGCCATCCACCTGACTGGCACCGTGGCCACGCCGATGAAGCGCTACGATCTGATGCACACCATCAACACCCGCGGCACCTTCCTCTGCTCGCAGAAGGCGATCCCGCACCTGGCCAAGTCGGACAACCCGCACATCCTCATGAACTCGCCGCCTCTCAACATGGAGGCCAAATGGTTCGCGCCGCACGTGGCCTACACCATGGCCAAGTTCGGCATGAGCATGTGCGTGCTGGGCATGGCCGAAGAGCTGAAGCCGCAGGGGATCGCGGTCAACGCGCTGTGGCCGCGCACCACCATCGCCACCGCCGCGGTCAAGAACCTGCTCGGCGGCGACCAGGCGATCCGCGGCTCGCGCAAGCCCGAGATCATGGCCGATGCAGCCCACGCTGTGCTCACCCGCCCGTCGCGCGACTGCACCGGCAACTTCTTCATCGACGACGAAGTCCTCGCAGCCGAGGGCGTCACCAACCTCGATCAGTACGCCATCGACCCGAGCGCCCCGCTCCTGCCCGACTTCTTCATCTAGAAGGTTTGCGCAGGAACGACCACAGGCCGAAGCCGAGGACGGCAACCGAGAAGGCGGCGCACAGGCCGCCCCAGAACCAGTAGGGCGCGCCCAGAGCGACCTGCATCTGCATGGTGTCCGACGGCATCGCCTGGCCGTTGATCACGCCGGCGGAGTTGGTGAACAGGTAGTCACCGCGGCTGAAGACGCTGAGCGCCAGCTGCACGCCGAGGAAGACCAGGGCGAACTGCGCCACCGGCGGCGAGGCCCAGAACGCCAGCAGCAGCAGCACCGCCGCCAGCGCGGCGACGAAGCCGAAGCCGAAGCCGTTGCGCACGACCAGGATCTCGGCGAGCACGAGCAGCGCGCCGAAGATGCCGAGGGTCCAGCGAGCGGCTTTGGCCCGCCGCGCGCCGAGGAAGCAGGCAGCCGCCCCCACCGCCGGGCCGCACAGGCCGCCGGCCGAGACGAACGCCGACGCCGCGCCACCGCCGACGCCGGAGTGGTAGGCCACGCCGGAGCCGTTGGCGTTCATGATGAACTTGTGGAAATCGCCGCCCATCATCACGGCTGCCACGCCGTGCCCCAGCTCGTGGACCAGGGTCGAGATGAGCAGCAGCGGGTAGGCGAGATACCGGCCGTTGGGAATGACGTACAGGGCGACGGTGATGACGACCGACAACAGCAGTGCCTTGCCCGCCGCGGAAGACGCGGTGGTGCGCTTCATCAGGTTGGACGTCGTCACGATCGTAGGCTAGCGCGCGCCCGCCCCCGGCGCCACCAAAGCAACCGCCCTAGAGCTCGATGCCCTAGGGCTCGATGTACTTGTACGGACAGTTGACGTCACCGTCCGGCGCGACCAATACGGTCGCCATGGTCGCGCTGTCGTAGTCGGTGACGCTGTCGAAGAAACTGTTGTCGTAGATGCTGACCATCCACAGCGGCGAATAGTCGGCGTCGGAGGGAATAGTCGCCAGCGCGTTGTGGGTTTGATCTGTGCCGCTCTCGGTCTTGAACCCGGACGGCAGACCGCCGCCGGTTTCGCCCGGGTTCACGTTGAAGGTGACGAAGATGTACGAGATCGGCACCTGGCCCTTGTAGTCGCCGATCGCCACCGGCTCGATGGTCGCCTCCGCGAAGCGGAAGAACCACACGATCTGGCCGTCGCGCCAGGCCCGCTGCAGCCCTGGATCGCCGCCGCCGATCCGGTCGATCGCCGTCGACCCGGCCGGCACCACCGGGCGGTTGACGATCTCGGACTCGATCCCGACCGGCAACCCGGCCAGCTCGGCCACGCTGGTGTACTCGTTGGCGACGTAGTCGGACAACACCGTCGCCCGGCGCACCCGCCAGAAGTCGCTGTAGCCGGCCTCGCCGGGAATCGCGCTGACGATCGGCAGCTGCCCCTGGATCGGCTGGCCTTTCTCGTCGACCAGCTCGTAGACGACCATCGGCACCCGCGACTGCACGTCGAAGTTGTAGTAGCGGACTTTCTGCCCGTCCGGTCCCAGCCCCAGGGTCTGGAACGGGGGCTGGTCGAAGTCGACCGCCGCCCCCGCCGCCGGCAGCGACGGAAACATCGACCGCATCTGCAGCGTGGCGGCGTCGTCGGAGAACCGGTCGACGGACGCCTGCGGGGCGGTGTCGGGATCCACTCCGGTCGCGCCGTCGCCGCAAGCTGCCGCGGCGAGGCACACCGCCAGAGCTAGCGCAAGCTTCCCTCCCATGGTCCTACTATGCCACTACCTGGTCGCGGTGCTAAGCCTGCGGGCCCGCACCTTGCTGCTGGGCCGCTTCCAGCGCGCGGCGGTAGGTGCGCGTCAGCCAGCGCAGGGCCAGCAGCCCCAGCAGCACCAGCACGGCGATGGTCGGCCACTTGACCAGCGGATTGTCCTGCACCTGCTCCATGTCGATGATGGCGCCGCGAAAGAACGCCGCCAGGAACGCCATCAGCATGCCGCCGATGAAGCCGCCGGCGGCGACCGCGGCGATGGTGACGTAGCGGTGCAAGCCGAGCAGAATGCCCAGGAACGCGCCCATCATCGCCCCGGTGCCGGCGACCGGGAACAGCACGAACAGTGCCACGCCGACCACCGCGCCCTTCTTGATGCGCGGGTAGGCCGTCAGCACCAGGCTGGCGTTGGTCTGTACCTTCTCCAGCGCCCGCTTGAGCCGGGCGAAGCGGTACAGCCCCTCGAGCGCGTAGACGATGAACAGCACCGTGCAGGTGTCGATGACGCCGATGACCAGCCCCAGCTCCCACGGCCCGAAGTTGCTCTTGCCGGTAACGCCCCACAGCGGCAGGAACTTGCCGACGGCGAACATCGACAGCGGGATCAGGCCGAGCAGCTCGACGGTGGCGCCGTGGGCGAAGATCAGCCCCAGCACCAGCGCCGCGATCACGATCCCGGTGGCGGTGCCGAGGACCAGCAGCCGCTCCCGCCAGCTGGCGTCGTACGGGTCGGGACGCTCGGGCCGGCTGCGCCGAAACACCGGCGATTCCGGCGAGGGCGGCGGCGCCGCCGGCTCTGACTGGGAAGGTGCTGCGTCCAAGACAGGGGAATCTACCTCTGCGCAACCGACACACGCCATGGATTTTGCCCACCACTCGCATGTGAGCTAAGAGAGGTCGATGCGCGCCCTGGCGACCGCGGCGATGTTCCTGCTTGCGTGCGCTCCGTCACCGCGCCCGGGGCACGCCGGTCAGGCGTCCCGGGCCGAGCTGCCGGCCGCCCTGGCACTGGTCAGCAGCACCGCGCCGTTGGTGATGGTCGCTCGCGATCCGGCCGCCGTCGATGCCGACCTCGGCTGGTCGCAGGTGACCGCCGCGCTCGGCGCCTCGTTCGCCTCGCCGGCCGCCCTCGCCGACAGCGGCATCGCCGCCGACCGGCCGATCGTCGTCGCGCTGAACGACCCCGACCACGGCGTGTGGACCGTTGCCGCCGAGCTGCGCGACCGCACTCGCGCCATCGCCTGGGTCCTGGCGCAAGCGCGCGCCGCCGGGGTGCCGCTGGCCGAGTCCACCGTGGCGTCGGCCCGCGTCTTCCTGCCCGACCGCGACAACTTCGCCGTGGTCGTCCGCGACCGCACCCTGGTGCTGATTGCCACCCCCGGCCCGCAGTCGGTGCGCGACCTGTCGGCGGTGCGCGTGGCCGGCATCGACCGGGCCGACTCGCTGGCCGCCAACCCGCAGGTCGCCGCCACCGTCGACGCCCTGCCCCACCCCGCCGACGCAACAATCTATATGGACGTCGATCGCCTCGGCCGCTTGCTGCTGGCGCCGGGCGACCGCGAGCTGACCGTGCTGCACACCCTGGACGACCTGCAGCACCGTCTGGCGACCGCCCGCACCAAGGGCGCCGACACCGCCGCGCTCCAGCGCCAGGTCGAGCTGCTCACGCAGATCAGCGCTCGCGCCCGCGCCTCGCGCGAGCTGCTTGCCCGGCTGGTCGCGCCGCTCGGCACCGTCGCGATCGGTCTGTCGGCCGCGCCGGATCGATTGCGCGTCGAGCTCGCCACCTCGCCCGCGCGCGACTCGCTGCCCGATCGCCTGCTCCCCGGCGAGCCGACGGCGGCGCCGGTCACCCGCGCCCAGCCGAACGCCTTCCTGGCCCTCGACCTGCGCGCCGACCCGACCGCGGTGGCCACCGTGGTCGACGAGCTACTGGCCGCGCGCGGCACCAGCCTGGCCCAGCTGGCCGAGGCCGGCGACGCCGACCGTCTGGCCCTCGACCTGCGCGGCGCGCTGAACGGCAATCTCACCGGCGACGTCGGGCTGGCCCTCGGCCCCGGCGACCCGCCCGCGGTCCTGGCCGCGGCGCGCCTGCGCACCCCAACGCGCGGGCGCGACCTCGTCGATCGCGTCGCCACCGCGCCGCTGCTCCGCGGCCACGTGTCGGCGGCCGCGGGCCGCGCGACCATCGACCTGCCGGGCCAGGGCACGCTCGCGGTCGGACAGCTCGGGCCGATCCTGGCCCTGACCAGCGATCCGTCGGCCCTCGATCGCATGGCTGCGGCGCACGCCCCGCACGCCGGGCCGGCCGCCGTCCTCACGGCAAGGGGAACCCTGCTCCCGCACCTGTTCCCGCCCCAGCCCTCGCCGCCGGCCAAGCTGCTGATGCTGTCCGATGGCTCGCCGGCGCCGGTCTCCGAGGAGCTGGCCGGGGCGCGCGACGCGGTCAACGAGGCGCGCGCACACTTGACCGAGGTCCAGACCGAGGGAGCCAAACGTAGGCTCGCGTACCTGACCCGGCTGGGCGAACACGCCGGCGGCGCGGCGCTGTGGTTCACCCGTCGTGGTCCCGTCGTCGAAGCCGCCGGCGACTGGCACCCGCCGGTCGCGTCGCTGCGTACTGCGGTCGCGAGCCTGGCCACCGACCTCCAGCAACTCGCCGCCGACGCCCACACGCAGGAGGGTCGCGAGGCCGAGGTTCGCCGGTCGATCGACGCGCTCGAACAACGCGCCGGCGAAATCCGAGAGCGCGACGTGAAGCAGTGGAAGCACGGCCGCGATGCGGGTGTAGGCGAGGGTGCGCACCAATGACCGCGAGCCGCGCCGCGTCATCGGTGCGAGCTGATCCAACCCGCCGAAACTCGTCGCTGATTCGATCCGAGTCCCAGTCGATCGAGGTAACATAGGCGACCTCGGAGAGGGTCCGGCGCAACGCGTCCAGGCGGAGCCCTCTGCGCTTGGGGAGCTATCCACAATGGCGAATCACGACCAGTTGGTGGCTGCGATCGATGCGGCCAAGAACACACCCGAAGACCTGGCCGCCTGGGATGCGGTGGAGTCGCTCGCAGGCGATCTCGACGCACCGGATCCGGTCGCCGAAGCCTATCGCGAGGTGATCGAGGGCGAGCTCGAACACCACGTCGTGCTCGAGCTCGGCTTGCGTGCCGCGCAGTTCCACGAGGAATGGTACGCCGACGATCCGTCCGGGCTGATCAGCGTGCTCTCCCGCATGCTCCAGGTCGACCCGGAGTCGATCGAAGCGTTCCAGCGTCTCACGGTGGTGCTGACCGTCGCCGAGCGCTGGGACGATCTGCTGTCGCTCTACGACACCACCATCGACGCCGTCGACGATGACGAACGCAAGCAACGTCTGCTCGACGAGGCCGCGCAGGTGGCCAAGGATGTCGCCGGCAAGCCGGAGAAGGCCATCGGCTACCTGCAGCGCCTGCTGCCGCTGCGCCCGACGGACAACAAGCTGGCGCAAAACCTCGAGCGCTTGCTCGAGCGCCACGAGCGGTGGCGCGAGCTGATCGCGCTGTGGGAGCAGCTGCTCGCCGACCAGAGCGACGTCGCGCGCGAAGAGACCCGCCTGCGCATCGCCACCTGCTGGATGGACAACCTCAACGAGCCGGCGCAGGCGCTCGAAGCCTCGCGCCCGCTGCTGGCCGAGGCCAGCGACGATCGCGCCGCCTGCGCCCTGGTCGAGCGCATCCTGCGGTCGGACGCCGACGAGTCGGTGCGCGACGGCGCCCTCGCGCTGCTGCGCTCGCACTACGAATCGACCGCGCGCCACCGCGAGATCGTCCGCGTCATCGGGGTCACCATCGAGCGCGCCGAGGGACAGCGGCTGCGCGAGCTGCACGAGGAAGCGGCCGAGCGCCTGGCCGACCTGGGCGACGACGCCGCAGCCACCGAGCATTACGCCGCGCTGCTGGCGCTGGCGCCGAAATCGTCGGTCGTGCAGGAGCAGCTGCGCCAGCTGGCCCAGCGCTCCGGCAACTACGAGGCCTACGCCCAGGGCGTGGCTGCCGCCGCCGAGGCGTGCACCGACGTGTCGCGCCGGGTTCACCTGCTGGCCGAGGCCGCGCGCACCCGCCTCGACTATCTGGAAGACGAAGCCGGCGCCATCGAGCTGCTCAAGCACGCGCTCGAGCAGGAGGGGATCGCCAGCGCCGACGTTCGCGTGGTCGGGCGTCGTCTGAGCGAGCTGTTGGCCAGCGCCGATCGCCCGGCCGAGCGGCTCGACGTGCTCGAGCGACTGGCCGGTGCCGAGAACGCCAAGGCACGCAAGCGCGCGGTGCTGGGCGACGCCGCCCGCCTGGCCGAGAGCCTGGGCGAGATCGACCGCGCCCTGGCTGCGTGGAACGCGCGCATCTCCATCGACGCCGGCGATCACGTCGCCGTCAACGGCGTCGTCGCCCTGCTCGAGCGGGCCCAACGCTGGGAGCCGCTGATCCAGGCGATCGAACAGCGGCTGTCGAGCACCCCCGAGGCCGGCGATCGCAAGGCGGACCTGTCGCGCATCGCCGCCATCTACGACGGCGAGCTCGGCGACACCGAGCGCGCCATCGAGGCGTGGCTGCGCGTTCAGAGCGAGTGTGGCGAGGACTCGGCCAACACCGACGCGCTGGTCGCGCTGCTCGACCGCGCCGGCCGCCACCAGGAGCTGGCCGATCTGCTCGAGCGCGCGTCGAGCCGCGAGGTCACCCTGGTCAGCGAACGGCTGACTCGCCTGGCCGACACCCGCCGCGCCCACCTGGGCGCCCCGGCCGACGCGCTCGAGGCATACCGACGGCTGTTGCTGATCGACTCGCGCCACGAGGGTGCCCGCGCCGGCCTGACCGAGCTACTCGACGACGACGCGTTGCGCGACCGCGCCGCCGTGTCGCTGGCCACCTCGTACCGCGACAACGGCGAGTGGGAGCGGTTCCTGTCGTTGGTCGAGCCGCGCCTGGCGCAGGCCCGTTCGGACGGCGAGAAGCTGTCGATCCTGCGCGAGGCTGCCGAGATCCGCGAGCAGCAGCTCGACGACACCGCCGGCGCTCTGGAAGCGATCGCCCGGGCGATGCCGCTGGCGCCGCGCGACGCCCGTCTGGAAGAGGAGATGGTCCGCCTGGCGCGCGCGACCGGCAGCTGGGACGCCGCGGTGGCCGCCTACCGCGCCGCCGCCGAGGCGCTGGGCGACGATCCGTACGTCGCTCACCTCAAGCTGGAGGAGGCGCTCCTCCTCGAGCGCGAGCTCGAGCGTGGCGACGAGGCGTACGCCGCCTATCGCGCGGTGGCCGCCATCGAGCCGCATCACCTCGAGGCCGCCCGTGCGGTCGCCCGCCTCGGCTGCGCCGCCGGCGCCTGGGACCAGGTCGCCGCCGTAGTGATGGCCTACACCCGCGCGCGCAAGGCGATCGACGAGGATCTGGTCTCGCTGATGACCGACGCCGCCGGCGAGACCGGCGGCTGGGACGGCATGGTCGGCGCGCTCGAGCGCGAGCTGGAAGCCGGCGACGTGCCGCCGATGATCGCCTTCGAGCTGTGGCGCCGGGCGGCGCTGTGGCACCGCGATCAGCGCGACGACCGCGACGCGGCCGCGCGCGCCTTCCTGCGCGCTCTGTCGTTCGACCCGGCGCAGCCGGAGACGCTCCGCGCCCTGGCCGAGCTGCAGAAGGACACCCCCGACCGCGCCTACTTCGACACCTTGATGCGCCTGGTCGACAGCGACCCGGCCAACCTGGTCGACGCCCACGCCGCCGCGCAGGTGGCGATCGGCCTCGACGATCCCGAGTTGGCCCGGCAGACGGTGACCACCGTGCTCGGCCGCGCCGCCGCCGCCTGGCGTGCCGGCGAGGCCGGTGCCGGCGACGAGTCGCCCGAGCAGCTCGTGTCGTGGGCCCTCGGTCGGCTGGTCGACGACCACCTGGCCAACGGCCGGCACGCCGCCGCCATCGACCTGTTGGTCGACGCCGCGCGCATGCCGTTCTCCACCGAGGTCCGCCGCAACCTGCGCGAGCGGGCCGCCACCATCGCCAGCGAGTCGGGCGACGTCGACGCCGCCATCGAGATGTACCGCGCCGTGGTCGCCATGGCACCGGACAACGCCGAGTCGATCGAGCGGCTGGCGCGGCTGTACGAGGCGCAGAACCGCGTCGCCGAGCTGCTGACCCTGCGCAAGCACGAGCTGGGACTGGTCAGCGATCCGGATCGCCGGCTGTCGCTGCGGCTCGAGGTCGCGCGCCTGGTTGGCGAGGTCGAGCGGACCGGCGGACGCCTGGACGCCCTGCGGCAGAACCTGACCGAGCGGCCGGGACACGAGGCGTCGATCGAGGCGCTGTGCCACCTGCTCGACGCCAGCGCCCAGCACGGGTCGCTGGCCGACATGCTCGAGGAGCAGGCGACCAAGCTGGAGGCGATGAGCGAGGGCGAGCGCGCCAGCGGCCTGTGGCAGCGCGCGGCCGAGATCGCGCGCACCGAGCTCTCCGATCCCGCCCGCGCGATCGAGGACTACCGCCGGTCGGTGGCGCTGGTGCCGGCGTTCGACAAGTTCGACGCCCTGGCCCGGCTGCACCTGGGCCGCGACCAGGCCGCCCAGGCGGTGCCGTGGCTCGAGCGCTGCCTGCAGACGGCGCCGGCCGAGCGCGCCAGCCAGGTGGTGCTCGACCTGGCGCACGCGCATCTGGCCGCCGACCAGCGGGCGCAGGCGATCGCCGCGCTCGAGCACAACATCCCCGACGACCGGCCGGCGCTCGAGTTGCGCGAGCTGCTCGCCGACCTGTACCGCCAGTCGCAGTCGTGGGAGCCGCTGGCCCGCCTGCTCACCCGCAGCCTGTCGATGCTCGGCAGCTCGGACCAGGGCGTGGCCTACGCCCGCGAGGCGGCCGAGATCTACGCCGACCGCCTCGACATGCCGGACAAGGCGGTGCCCGCGCTGCAGACCGCGCTGGAGCTCGACCCCGACGATCGCTCGCTCAAGCTCAAGCTGGCGGTCGGCATGCGCGTCGCCGGCCAGCTCGAAGAGTCGCGCGAGATCCTCACCCAGCTCGTCAAGAAGTTCGGCCGCCGCAAGTCGGCCGAGCGGGCGGGCGTGCACGTCGAGCTGGCACTCGTCGCCAAGGCCGAGGGCAACAGCGACGAGGCGCTGGCCGAGCTCGAGCGCGCGTCCAAGATGGACGCCGGCAACCCCCGCATCCTCAAGATGGTCGCGGACCTCTACGTCGCACAGGGACAGCTCGACGACGCCGAGAAGACGCTGCGCGCGTTGTTGCTGCTGGTCCGGCGCCAGCCGCCGGGCGACGACGTCACCACCGTCGGCACCAGCGAGATCCTCTACGAGCTACACCGCATCGCCGGGCAGCGTGACGACGGCACCGAGCAGGCGTCCGAGCTGCTCGAGTCGGCGCTGGAGGCGGCGACCAAGAGCGACGCCGAGGTGCGCCGCTTGCGCCGCGCGCTGGACGCGGCCGATGACGCCGAGACGCTGCTCGAGGCGCTGCAGATGCGCCTCGAGGTGGCCGAGGAGACCGAGAGCCGGGCGTCGCTGCTGACCGACCTGGCCGGGGTCCTCGACGGCAAGCTGCACCGCAGCGAA
>Ga0114931_10003844_pt1 | contig 18907 bp, 15 predicted proteins | sample 2SBtaG_FD_89579 | JGI IMG/M metagenome (GOLD analysis project Ga0114931, IMG submission 89579) | Deep subsurface microbial communities from Kolumbo volcano to uncover new lineages of life (NeLLi) - 2SBTROV14_V59a metaG | ecosystem: Environmental > Aquatic > Marine > Volcanic | place: Kolumbo...
GATAAAATTTCAGGAAGAGGCGGCATCACTTTTTTTATGCGTTCTATGTAGCAGACGGGATTCTTTGGAATAGCTCTCAGCGTGTTAGGCTTTGTCAGTCTATCCAGGAAAGGCTTGTCATTAGAACAGTTTTTATCAAACAAATGCTGGCATGCTTTATAGACGGGACGGATATGAGCATGTCGGGATTTGACAGGAAGAAAGAAGATGGGGGCTATGCAGGGGTGTTGGAAAACACGAAAGCGCAAATGGCTTCATCGGATGTTTATATGGCGCGTAAAAGTGGAAAAGCCGAAGGTTATTATTTTGGACATGGACACGATGGTGCTGAATAACGATGATTCTAAAAAAGATTGAAAAAAAACTTCCCTAAATTGAACGGTTATTCTGGAGCAATCCCCAACACCGCCGGATTCAGCCCCATGCTGGAAAAGCCGCCGTCGTGATACAAATTTTGCATCGTTATCATTCTCGATAAATCGGAAAAGAGGAAGGCGCAATAATTGGCGCATTCTGCGGCGGAAGCATTTCCTAAAGGCGACATCTTGTCGGCGTAGTCAAAAAACTCGGTGAATCCTTTGACGCCGCTGCCTGCGGTGGTTTTGGTGGGAGATTGGGAGAGGGTGTTTACCCGAACCTTCTTTTTAATGCCGAAATGATAGCCAAAGCTGCGGGCAAAGGATTCGAGCAGGGCTTTCGATTCGGCCATCTCGCTGTAATCGGGGAAGGAACGTTGGGCTGCGATATAGGTCAGGGCGAGGATGGAACCCCACTCATTCATTGTATCCATTCTCCAGAGCGTTTGCATCACTTTGTGAAAGGAAATAGCGGAAATATCGAAGGTTTTCTGCATCCAATCGTAATTAAAATCGGTGTAAGCCCGCTTTTTCCGCACATTCAACGACATGCCGATTGAATGCAATACGAAGTCAATTTTACCGCCTAAAACTTCTTGCGATTTGGCAAACAAATTTTCCAAATCTGCCAGGTCGGTGGCATCGGCGGGGATGATTTGGGCATTCAGTTTTTCGCCCAGTTCCTGAATTTTTCCAAAACGCAGCGCAACGGGGGCATTGCTCAATGTCAGTTGTGCGCCTTCTTCGGCGCAGCGTTCGGCTACTTTCCATGCGATGGATTGTTCGTCGAGGGCACCGAAGATAACGCCTTTTTTACCTTTCAACAAGTTGGTTCCCATGGTTGGTTGTTTTGTTTTTAATGAGGGATAAAGTGGAGTGAGGTGGTGACTTTAAGTCATCACCTCACTGTGGGTTCTCCTGGTAAAATGTTTTTTTTTACTGAAGGACAAAGTTACATTTTTGATTCAAAAAAAGGAATTGAGTGGATTTGGAATCAAACAAATTCCGTTCGCAAAAAAAAAGCCTGCGCAAAAAAACGCAGGCTAGGAGAGTAGTTTTCTCTTTTCATTCGTGGATTATACCTTGACCACATTTTTTTGCCGCAGCTTTTCTTTGTATTTGGAAAGCTGACGTTTTAGGTTGTCGGCGGACTCATCAATCGAAGCCTCGAAGGTTTTGTTGGTTTCTTTAGCGAAAAGGGTAGCCCCTGGTACTTTGAGGCGGACTTCGGCAATTTTGTCTCTGATTTGCCCCGAATTTTCCAATCTAAAAGTAACTTTGGAATCGATGATTCGGTCAAAATAAATGTCCAGTTTTTTCAACTTTTTCTCGGTGTAGTCAATCAGTTTACTGTCTGCTTTGAATTGAACCGATTCGATGTGTACTCTCATAAGAAATTAAGTTTTTATGATTAGTGAATGATTAGTCATTGAGCGTTGCCTTCATTTTTGCTTTCGGATGCGCCTGTTGATACACTTTTTGCAATCGCTTCACCGAGTTGTGGGTATAGACCTGTGTGGCAGCGAGACTGGCGTGCCCCAACAATTCTTTCACTGCGTTTAAATCAGCGCCATTATCCACAAGATGGGTAGCGAAGGAATGGCGCAAAACATGGGGGCTTCGTTTTTCTACTGTACTGACCATTGACAAAAACCGGTGAACCAAATTGTAAACAAACTTGGGGTAAAGCGCTTTGCCTTTGTCGGTCAGAAAAAGATTCGAGACTGCTGAAGCGGGGAAGTTGGCAGCCCGTTGTTCCAGATAATTCAAAATCAAGGCTTTCAAATAGGGCGCAATCGGCACGAAGCGCTCTTTTCTTCCTTTGCCGAATATCTTGATTCGATTGCTTGAAAAATCAATGTCTCGCGGCTTAATTTGAATCAACTCCGCTCGACGAATTCCCGTTCCGTAAAACAACTCCAAAATCAGCCGGCTGCGCAAACCGGCAAACCCTTCGCCAAAATTCACTTCCTCGAATAGGAACTTCAAGCTGTTTTCATCTATGAAAACGGGCAGCGTTTTGCCTGCTTTGGGCGCAATGACTTTGAGCATCGGGTTCTTTTCCAAAGCGCCTATTTTCAATAAAAATTTGAAATAAGTTTTTAGAACGGACAGCTTGCGGCGGATGGAACGCGGCGAGATTTCTTTTTGCATCAATTGCACAATCCAAGAACGGATGTGCAGATGCGTAATTTGTTCAAAAGAAGGGAAATGATAGGTCGTCTCGATAAAGACTAAAAACTGATTTAAGTCCGCTTGATAGGTTTCAATGGTTCGGGGCGTACACCGTTTTTCGAATTGGAGATATTGGAAAAATGTGTTTTGCTTCATTCTTTTCGACTTGGTCTCGGTACGAATAAGGTTTCGGTAAAATTAACCCAATTGATGGAAAGATGCAACCCGAAAAATTAGAAATAGCCCGGTTTTTTGTCTGGAGAGTGTAATTTTTCGATGAATTTTTTTGAAGCTGTTTCCTTTTAAACCACCTCTTTTTTATTTATAATTTAAAAATAAAAACCAGTTTAAAATATTTAAAATCAATTATTTACAAATAAAAAACATTCATTTTTCATATTTTATTTACATTAAAACAGGTTCGACAGTAAAACGAAATACACCCAAAAATTAAAAAAAAGCCCTCCCCCTGGGTGGAATACGTCTTCTGGCTCAAACTTAAAACAGCTTCGGATAAAACGACCCTGAATTGGAAAACGGTTTAGGCTAATCCTTTTTCTTTCCGTACCTTTGCAAACTTTTCGACCCGCATATGCATATCCTCCGAACTCCTGTTTGGAGAAAGAGATTGACCTTCTCCGAATGAGCCTTCGGAGGCACAAATTTTCAAAATGTCAAAAAATAAAGGTAACGGTACGATTGAAAAAGGAGGCATTGTCGAAGCGCTCGAAAACGGTCATATCGAGGTCACTGGTGCGAAAGAACACAACCTGAAGGATATAACCGTCCGCATCCCCCGCAACCAATTTGTCGTCATCACGGGCATCAGTGGCAGCGGCAAATCCTCGCTTGCCTTTGACACGATTTATGCCGAGGGGCAGCGGCGATATATGGAGACCTTCACGGCCTATGCGCGCCAATTTATCGGCGAAATGGAGCGCCCGGATGTAGAAAAAATTACAGGTCTCAGCCCCGTCATTTCCATCGAACAGAAAACGTCGGGACGCAACCCCCGTTCTACCGTCGGAACGATTACCGAGGTGTACGATTTTCTGCGATTGCTGTTCGCGAGAATTGGAGAAGCCTACTCTTTTGCCACCGGCAAAAAGATGGTTCGCTACACCGAAGAACAGATGATTGGGCAGATTTTGCAGCAATTCGCGGGCGAAAAAGCGCTGCTGCTTGCCCCCCTGATTCGGGGTAGAAAAGGGCATTACCGGGAACTCTTCGAGCAGGTGCGAAAGCAGGGCTACACCAAAGTCCGGGTGGATGGCCTCGTGATGGACATCTCGCCGCGGATGCAGGTGGACCGCTACAAAGTTCACGACATCGAGGTCGTCGTGGACCGGCTGAAGGTTTCCAATGAACGCAAAGAACGGCTGACAACTTCTATTCAGACCGCACTGAAAATGGGCAACGGTCTGCTCCTGTTGTTGAGGCACAATACCAAAGAAATCAAAACTTTCAGCAAGCATTTGATGGATGCCCAGACGGGGCTTTCCTACGAAGAACCTTCTCCCAACGCCTTTTCTTTCAACTCCCCCTACGGTGCCTGCCCCCGCTGCAAAGGTTTGGGAAAAATCAATGCGGTAGATTTGGAACGGGTCATTCCCGACTACGACAAAAGCATCAACGGAAAGGGGATTGTTCCTTTTGGAGAGGTGCGGGAGAACATGACTTTCAAGCAGTTGCGGGCGATTGCCAAAAAATACAATTTCAGTTTTGCCACCCCGATCAAAGATATTCCCGAAGAAGCCCTGAACACCATCCTTTACGGAGGCGATGACACCTTTCAGGTGAAAATGGGCTACCACCAACACGACTTTGTTTACAACCTCGCCTACGAGGGTTTGGTCAAAATGTTGGAACGGTGGTACAAAGACACCTCCTCCGAAAAAATCCGCCAGTGGGCAGAAGAATTTTTGACCGTGGACACCTGCCCGGATTGCGGCGGGCAGCGTCTGAAAAAGGAGTCGCTTCATTTTAAAATCCACGAGAAAAATATCGCCGATTTGGCGGAAATGGATATTTCCGAACTGAGCGGTTGGATGAATGATTTGGAAAAACATCTCTCTGAACGTCAACGATTTATCGCAAAGGATGTGCTGAAGGAAATTTGTCTGCGCCTCGGTTTTCTGCTGCACGTTGGCTTGAATTATCTCAGCCTGAACCGCCCTGCAAGAACGCTTTCCGGCGGCGAAGCACAGCGCATTCGCCTGGCCACTCAAATCGGTTCTCAACTCATCGGCATCACCTACATCCTCGATGAACCGAGCATCGGTTTGCACCAAAGAGACAACCGCCGGCTTATCGAGGCTTTGCAGGAACTGACCTTCATTGGCAACACCGTGTTGGTGGTTGAACACGACAAAGAAATAATGCTTTCATCCGACTACCTGATTGACCTGGGACCGGGTGCGGGAAAACATGGCGGCGAAGTGGTAGGCGAAGGGCGACCGAGTCATTTCATTAAAAACCAAACCCTCACTTCCGAATACCTGAACGCCAAAAAACAAATCGAACTGCCCCCCAACCGCCGCAAAGGAAACGGCCACTTTCTCGAACTCTCGGGCGCAAGGGGAAACAACCTCAAGTCGGTGAATTTGAAAATACCGCTCGGAACCTTCACCTGCGTTACCGGCGTTTCTGGCAGCGGCAAATCTTCCCTCATCAATGAAACGCTCTATCCCATTTTGCGAGCACATTTTTATAAAAGTTTGAAAAAACCGCTGCCCTATCAGGAGATTAAAGGGATGGAACATATCGACAAAGTTATTGAAATTGACCAATCGCCTATCGGGCGGACACCTCGTTCCAATCCCGCGACTTACACGGGTGTTTTTACGGAAATACGGAAGCTCTTCACGGGCTTGCCGGAAGCCAAAATCAGGGGCTACAAACCCGGTCGCTTTTCGTTCAATGTGAAAGGAGGGCGTTGTGAAACCTGTCAAGGTTCGGGAATGAGAATCATCGAAATGAACTTCCTCCCCAACGTTCAGGTCGAATGCGAGACCTGCCTCGGCCGCCGCTACAACCGGGAAACGCTGGAAATTTTGTTCAAAGGCAAATCCATCAGTGGGGTGTTGGACATGACGGTGAACGAAGCGGTCGAGTTCTTTCAAAACATTCCGAAGATTTACCGCAAAATGAGGACTTTGCAAAATGTAGGCTTGGGATACATCACCCTCGGACAGCAGGCAACGACCCTCTCCGGCGGCGAAGCACAACGGGTAAAGCTCTCCGAAGAACTTTCCAAAAGAGACACCGGCAACACCCTCTACATCCTCGATGAACCAACCACCGGCCTTCATTTTGAAGACATTCGCCACCTGCTCGCCGTCTTGAACAAATTGGTGGACAAAGGCAATACGGTCATCATCATCGAACACAACATGGACATCATAAAAGTAGCCGACCACCTCATTGACATGGGCCTCGAAGGCGGCAAAGAAGGCGGCGAAATCGTCGTGACCGGCACCCCCGAAGAAGTCGCAAAACACCATTCGAGCCATACCGGGCGATATCTGAAAAGGGAGTTGGAGGGAGCGGAGTAGGGATTGGTTATTGGAGGTTATTGGTCATTCAGGGTCATTGGGGTAAGTTATTGAAAAATAAATGTTTATGAACATTAGTGATGGCAATTATTTTAAATAAGTTACAGGTATTTTGATTTCTCGATAACTTATCAAACCTAACAACAAATGGATTTACACAAAAAACCCTTCGATGACGCGACTATCGCTAAGCTAGAAATTTTTGAGAATTATGCTGAACAATGGCTGCCTACCTTTGTGATGAAGAAGGGAGATAATACGCTGGCAATAATTGATTTTTTTGCTGGAACAGGCTACGATGAAAATGGAACAGCCGGAAGCCCAATTCGAATTTTGAAGGTAATTAGAAAATTTATCCGGCATATTTTTCAAAAAAATATCACCCTAAAAGTTTATTTCAACGAATTCAAGAAAAAAAAATGCCAAAAACTCAACATAGCCTGCTCAGATTTTTTTAAAGAATTTCCGGCGGTCAAAAGAGCTATTCAAATAGAAATTCTAAATCTTGATTTTGATAATTGTTTCCAAAAACTTTATCCGGTAATTCAATCTTATCCAAGTTTGGTATTTCTTGACCAAAATGGGATAAAGTTTCTTTCAATGGCATATCTTCTGAGATTAGAAAAGACAAAAAAGACAGATTTTCTATATTTTGTTTCGTCTTCTTACTTTTTTCGATTTGGAGACACTCGTGAATTTCAAAAGCATTTTGCCTTTGACTTAGACGAAGCAAAAAAGTACCCTTATCGCTTCATTCACAACATTTTGCTCGAACAATTGAGAAGACAACTACCCCCAAATTCAGGCTTGAAACTTTATCCGTTTTCGATAAAAAAAGGTGGCAATATTCATGGGCTTATCTTTGGTTCAAAAAGCCCGAGGGCTTTAGAAAAATTTTTGAATGTAGTTTGGAAACAAAACCAACTAAACGGAAATGCTAATTTTGATATCGATGAAGATAAAAGGAAAGCACAATTGAGCATATTTGAACCCAAAAGGCTTACAAAAATTGAAGCATTTCAGGAAAAACTGAAAAATTTGATAAAGACCAAAATCCAAATTTCAAATAAAGAGATATATTTATTCACTCTCGAAGAAGGTCATCCACCAAGTCATTCAAGGCTTTATTTGCTAAAATTAAAGAAGGCAAAGAAAATTCATTTTGAGGGAAAAAGTCCGAAGATTATCTTTGGTTCGCTTCGAAAAAATGGCGACCTTGTAAGCATAAAATGGATAAAACAATAGCAAAATCATGTCAAAAATCGAATGGATAGAAGCAACTTGGAATCCTACAACGGGATGCAATAAAGTTTCGGCAGGATGCAAAAACTGTTACGCGGAAACAATGGCAAAAAGACTTCAGGCAATGGGGATTTTGGGTTACGAGAACGGTTTTGAATTTTCAATGATGCCGGAGAGACTTGCTATTCCCTTGAAGACAAAGAGACCTACAAAATACTTTGTAAATTCAATGAGTGATTTATTTCACGAGAAAATTGATTTGGATTTCCTCGATGAAATATTTGAAGTGATAAGGGAAACCCCACGCCATACCTACCAAATATTAACCAAAAGAGAAAACCGGTTAAAAAGATACTTTTCCTATCGCGAAGCGCCTGATAACGTTTGGCTGGGTGTATCAGTCGAGAGTAAAAAACACATCAACAGGATTGATATTTTAAGGGAAATCGATGCTAAAATCAAATTCCTTTCCATAGAACCATTATTAGGAAATATTGGCAAAATAGATTTGTCGGGGATAGATTGGGTAATTGTAGGAGGAGAAAGTGGAGCTAAAGCAAGACCTATGAAAAAAGAATGGGCAATTTCCATCAAAGAGCAATGTGAGGAACAAGGCGCGGCTTTCTTTTTTAAACAGTGGGGGACATGGGGAGAAGATGGAAAAAAAAGGAGTAAAAAGGCTAATGGCAGAATTTTGGAAGGGAAAGAGTGGAATGAAGAACCCGTCTTGATTTTGACTTAATTTCAAATTGATTGTAACAATAACCAATGACCATCTAATGTCATAAAACCTCCACCCCTTTCCATGCGTAAATCCATCAAAGTCCTCGTCATCAGTTCGTACCGCGATGCGTTTCATGCGGTGCGGCCGGAAGGAGAGATGCTGATTGGGCTGCAGCGGGCGGGAGTTGAAATGGAAATCATGACGCAGGGCGATGCGGAATATGCCGCCCTTTTCAGGAAAGCGGGCATCCGGGTGATTGATTTCCATCCCGAAAAAAAATTCAGTTGGACTGCCATTCGCCGTATCCGGGCGGAACTGCAAAGGGGCGGGCATCACATCCTCCACCTTTTCAATAACAGAGCCATCGTCAACGGAAACTTTGCGGCATGGGGACTGCCGGTAAAGGTGGTGACCTATCGCGGGGTGGTCGGAAACATTCATTGGTACGACCCCTCTTGCTACCTCACCCATTTGAATCCGCGGGTCGATAAGATTATTGCGGTGGTAGATGCCGTGCGGGATAATTTGCGGAAACAGGTTTGGTATCCAAAAAAAATCGAAACCGTTTATAAAGGGCAGGAGGTGTCTTGGTACGAAGATGTAAAACCCGCAGACCTCCGCGAGTTTGGCATTCCCAAAAACAGCTTCGTGGTGGCAAGCGTGGCGAATGTTCGAAAATGGAAAGGAATCCGCTTCTTAATTGAATCAGGGGGCTATTTGCCTGCGGATGCGCCGATTCATTTTTTGCTTATCGGCAAGGGAATGGATTCTCCCGATTTGCTAGAAATGATGCGGAAAAGCCCTTTGGGGGGTCATTTTCACGTCGCGGGCTTTCGGGCAGATGCTGTCAATTTGGTGGCGGCTTGTTCGGTTTACGTTCAGCCATCCTACAAAAAAGAAGGCTTGGGAAAGACCGTTCTGGAAGCCATGTGTTTGGGCATTCCCCCGATAGTCACAGATGAAGGCGGCCCGAAGGAATATGTCGAAGACGGGGAGAGTGGTTTCGTGGTACCGTCCAAAAATGCAAAGGCGATTGGGGAAGCGGTTGAAAAGATTTGGAGAGACGAAAGCCTGCGAATGAAAATGGGCGCCGCCGCTAAAAAGCAGGTGGCCAAAAAGCTTTCTATTTCTCAATCAGTTGACCAAACGAAACGGATTTATGAAGAATTAGGACTTTAGATGAAAGATTGAAAGATGAAAGATTGAAAGATGAAAGATTGAAAGATGAAAGATTGAAAGATGAAAAATTGAAAGATGAAAGATTGAAAGACTCAGGGGCTTTGCGTTTTTGAAACAGGTGTGGACCAGCCTTCAAAAAATGGAAAAACTTTTTGCAAATTGGACAATGAAACGCTGCTTAGAGGAAGTGAACTTTTTAGAAAAGTTGAAAAAATAAAATGAACCATTTTTTGAGCTAAAACACTGACTATCAGTACTTTTACATTTTGCATTTATCATTTTGCATTTTACATTTCACTTATGTCTTTCATCAAAAATCTTAAAGTCTTAAAGCTAATTAGTCGCTAATTTGAAATAATTCTTTAATTTAGGACTGGAAAAATGGTGAACAGATTTTTTCAGGCCTATGAAAAAGTTACTCAACAATGGTTTTCGGCATTTCTTTCAGGTTCGAATGCGGCGCATTTTGAACTATATCGAGCATCCGCATGAGGTACAGCGCTCCGTTTTGACTCAATTGATTGAGGCCACCAGACATACCGAATGGGGCAGAAAATACGATTTCAAATCCATCAAAACACCCGAACAATTTGCAGCCCGCGTTCCGGTGCAAAATTATGAACGCCTCCAACCTTATATTTTTCGGATGATGCACGGGGAAAAAGACGTTTTGTGGAGTGGGCAGGTGAAATGGTTTTCCAAATCATCCGGCACGACTGACAACAAAAGCAAATTTATTCCCGTCAGTAGTCAAAACCTGAAATATTGCCACCTCCGGGGCGGATGGGATACGATGACTTTTTTCTACGAACAGCGGCCGGATGCCTGTCAGTTCGAGCGAAAAAGTCTGCTCATGGGAGGCAGTCTCTATCCTTTCAAGCCCTTCCCCCAAACGACTATTGGCGACGTTTCCGCAATTATGATTCAACACATGCCCTTCTCTGCGCGACCCTTTTTCACCCCCGATTTCGAGACGGCTTTGTTGACCAATTTCGAAGAAAAAATTGAGCGGATGGCGCAAATTACCGGACGGGAGCGCGACCTGGTCATGATTGGCGGCGTACCGACCTGGACGGTGGTATTGTTCCGCCGCATCCTCGAAATTACGGGGGCGGATAACCTGTTGGAAATTTGGCCGAACCTTCAGGGCTACATTCACGGAGGGGTCAGTTTCACCCCTTACCGGAAACAGTTTCAACAATTTTTGCCTTCTTCAACTATTAGCTATCAGGAAATTTACAACGCATCGGAAGGCTATTTCGCAGCCCAAAACGATTTCCATTCCGATGATTTGTTGTTGTTGTTGGAGAATGGCGTTTATTACGAATTTTTGCCGATGGAGGAGTGGCATAAAGAAAAACCCGAAGCCCTACCCCTGGAAGAAATTGAAGTCGGAAAAGATTACGCGTTGGTCATCAGCACCAATTCGGGTTTGTGGCGTTATACCCCCGGCGACGTGATTACCTTTACCTCAAAATATCCTTTCAAAATAAAAATCACCGGCCGGATGAAGGAATTTGTCAACGCTTTCGGAGAAGAGGTGATGGTTGAAAATACGGACAAAGCCTTAGCCGCAACCTGTTCTCAAATGGATGCCATTGTATCGGAATACACGCTTGCGCCGATTTATTTTAAGGATAGCGCCAAGGGGGGGCACGAATGGTTGGTCGAGTTCGAAAAAATGCCTTCTAACATAGAAGTATTCAGTAAATTTTTAGATGAAAATTTGCAGGCCGTCAATTCTGACTACGAGGCGAAACGCTTCAAAAGCATGGCATTGAAGCAATTGCAATTGCAAGCAGTTCCGCAAGGCACCTTTTACAATTGGTTGCGTTCGAAAGGAAAATACGGCGGTCAACACAAAGTACCCCGCTTGGCCAACCACCGCAAATATGTGGATGAAATATTGAATTTTTTGAAAGAGAAAGTTTAGGAACGGTGAAAAAATAAATCCTGATTCTGACAAAAAAAACAAAATCATGGGCGAACAAAAAGTATCGATTGTCAAAGACCAGTCGCAAATGCGGAAATTCATGCGCTTGTTGTTGAATGACGTCAAGGCAATAGAATTCATGTTGGAGAACGATTGGTTCGAAAGCGATGTGACCCGAATCGGGGCTGAACAGGAATTGTGTTTGGTGGATGCGAAAACCTTCAAACCGGCGCCTTTGGACGATGGAGGGTTGGACAAAGTGGTGGATGCTTTTGATTGGTTGGAAACGGAATTGGCGCGCTTTAATTTGGAGACCAACCTGACCCCCCGCGTATTTGAAGGAAGTTGCCTGCGGTTGCTGGAAGAAGAAACGGCTGACAACCTCGACCAAATTCGAAAAATGTTGAACGGCTTTGGCATAAGCACCATCCTCACCGGAATCCTCCCCACCCTCCGCCAATCCGATTTGAATTTTCACAATTTGACACCCAAAAAGAGATATTTCGCTTTGATGGAAGCCATTAAAGAACATTTGGGTGAGCGCGCTTTTAATTTGCACCTCAAGGGTATCGACGAACTAAAAATCAGCCACGATTCTCCGCTTTTGGAAGCCTGCAACACCAGTTTTCAGGTTCACCTGCAAATAGCTCCAAAAGAATTCGTCTGCATGTACAATATCGCCCAAGCCATTGCCGCCCCCGTGATGGCTATCGCTGCCAACTCTCCCCTCGTTTTTGGAAAGCGACTGTGGCACGAATCCCGAATCGCCATGTTTCAGGGTTCCTTGGATACGCGGCGATTTGGTGAGCGGGAAAGTAAACCGCGAGTAAATTTTGGAACCGGCTGGCTGGAACGTTCCATCCTGGAAATTTACAAGGAAGACATTGCCCGTTTCAGAGTGTTGCTGGCGGGGGATGAAGAAGAAAATTCTTTAGATTTGATAAAAGAGGGTAAAGTCCCAAAACTGCGTTCCCTACAGGTGCATAATTCGACGGTCTATCGTTGGAATCGCCCCTGTTACGGTATCAGTGGCAACGGCAAGCCGCATCTTCGCATCGAAAACCGGGTATTGCCTTCCGGTCCTACCATTGTTGATGAAGTAGCCAATGCAGCCTTTTGGCTTGGCGCAATGAAAGGCATGGCATCTGAATGCCAAGACATCACCAAGCGCTTGATGTGGGAAGATGTGGGGGACAACTTTATCAAGAGCGCCCGCTTTGGCATCGATTCAAAATTCAATTGGTTCGACGAGAAAAAAGTAAACGCCTGCGATTTGATTCTCTCCGAATTGCTACCCCTTGCCCGCTTGGGGCTTGAAAAACAAAAAGTTGACAAAACCGACATTGACAAATACCTCGGCATCATCGAAGAGAGGGCAAAGCGGCATGCGAATGGGGCCAGATGGCAACTCAGAGCATTTACCAATTTGAAAAAAACGGTCTCCATCGATGAAGCCGTCTCTGTGATGACGGCCAGCATCATAAAAAACCAGGGAAAAGGCATCCCCGTGCATGCTTGGGAACTACCTGAATTGAGCGACCTTAAAGAGTACCGCCCTTCAAAATTGCGAGTGGACGAATTCATGGTCGCCGATTTGTTTACCGTCCGCAGAGAAGATATTATTGAGATAGTTGCAGGGATAATGGACTGGCGAAAAATACGGCATTTACCCGTAGAAGATAAAAAGGGTAACCTTGTTGGTCTTATCACCTCCCGCTTGCTGCTTCATTATTATTCCCAAAGGGACAGTTTCAATGGGGGCGAAACGACCCTGGTCAAAGACATCATGATTAACAATCCCATCACGGTACAGCCGGGCACTACCATCGTAAATGCCATGCGCATTATGCGGGATAAAAAAATCGGCTGCCTGCCTGTCGTTATAGAAAATGGAGAAGATAAAAAAGAAAAAAAACTCGTCGGCATCATTACCGTGATGGACTTCCTGCGCATTTCCGGAAGCTTGATCGAACGAATGGAGCGCGAGAAATAAAAATCCCTCCGGCCTTTCTATTTTTGCGGGATGAATGAATTGCAAAAGCTGTACGTTGCTAGGGCAGAAAAATTCCAAACCACCGCCCAAAGCCTGAAAGCAAAATACAACAATTTCTCCCTCATCCGGCTAATTTGTTTTGTTGCCGGAACCGGGGCTGTCGTTTTTCTTTGGACAACTTTTGGGATGCTGGCAGGGGCATTTTCCATCGCTGTTTTTCTTTTTGCTTTCGCCAAATTTGTTCGCTGGCACCTGGCCATCCAACGGCTTCAAAAACACTGCGAGGCGCTCAGTCAAATCAACCGGAACGAAGGGCGTTGCTTGCGAAATGATTATTCTGCTTTACAGGATGGCGCCGAATTCATAGACCCTCATCACCCCTACGCTATTGACCTGGACATCTTCGGCGCTTTTTCTTTTTTTCAATTTTGCAACCGCACTTCTACCGCCATTGGAAAGCGCCGTCTGGCAAATTATTTACAAGCCCCGGCTGAAAAAGAAGTGATTTTAGAACGCCAAAACGCCCTCGCCGAATTAAAAGACAAACTAAACTGGCGACAGGACTTCCAGGCTTACGGCAGGGCCGCAAATGACGATATCCGCCACCTCGAAGCACTCGAAAAATGGTTGAACAGAGCCTCCTTCGTGCTGGGCAATAAATGGTTGCGAATGACGCTTTATGCTGCCCCCATTTGGACTATCATCAGCCTGTTTCTTTTCATTTTTCATCTGCCCTGGCAACTTGCCATCTTGCTGCTCATCCCTCCCGGGTTGGTATTGCAAAAAACAGTTTCCAGGGTCAACCAAACGCATGAAGAAACGACCCACGCGGAAAAAATATTGGCTCATTATGCCCGCCTCATTGGGCACATCGAAAAAGAGAACTTTTCTTCCGAAATGTTGAGCAGTTTGCAAAAAGTGTTTTTTCAAAACGAAAAAAATGCCGCCGCTCAAATGATTCGTCTTTCCTACATCATTCGGCAGTTGAATGTCCGCCACAACTTCTTTGCTATTTTTTTGAACATCTCCGTTTTATGGGATTTGCGGTATGTTTATCAGCTCGAAAAATGGAAAGCCGGCCTGAAAGACCATCTGCCGGAATGGTTCCATTCGCTCGAAGAATTTGAAGCCTTGCTGAGTCTTGCCACCCTACACTTTAACAATCCTGAATGGCGTTTCCCGCTCATTCACGAACAACCGGTTTTGGTGGCGGAAGCATTGGGACATCCTTTAATTCCAAGAGAATCAAGGGTTTGCAACGACCTTGAAATTTTCATCAGAAGTCACATCAAATTGGTGACTGGCTCCAATATGGCGGGAAAAAGCACCTTTTTGCGCACCGTCGGTTTAAACATTGTTCTAGCAATGGCCGGCGCCCCAGTTTGCGCCAGAAAGTTGAAGTTGCCGCTGCTTCGCGTTTATACCAGCATGCGCACGCAGGATGCTTTGCACGAAAGCACTTCCTCTTTCTATGCCGAACTGAAGCGGTTGAAATTCATCATTGACTCCGTGGAGAAGAGGGACAACATTTTTTTTCTGTTGGATGAAATATTAAAAGGGACGAACTCCAATGACCGTCATGCGGGTTCAAAAGCCCTTATCAAGCAACTGATAAAAAGCAATGGCGCGGGCATCGTTGCCACCCACGATTTGGAATTGGGCAAATTGGAAACGACCGCCGAGGGCGCGATTGAAAATCTTTGCATGGAAGTTGACATAAATGAGAACGAACTGTTTTTTGATTACAAACTGAGGAAAGGCGTCAGCCAAAGTTTTAACGCGACATTGCTGATGAAAAACATGGGCATTCAAGTGGGAGAGGAGTAATCAAGGGTCATTAATCGTCATTGTTTTTTTGAGATGGGTCGCGAAAAAAAAATCCGGTTTGTGCCAACCAACTTATTTTTTCTTTAAATTGTTACCTTCGCCTCCCCTTTAAATGCACAACAAATAATGAAAAAATTTAAGATTCCTCCTTTCCAAGCTGTAATGGTCGTATTGGTAATAGGCTTTTTTGTCGGTCGGCATTTTTATTTTCATCCGAAATACGGTGACGGTGAAACAGCCCCCAATTTTACGGCCCAGTTGCCTTCGGGGGAGAACTTTCAACTAGGCGACCTCAAAGGAAAATACGTTTTATTGGATTTTTGGGGAAGTTGGTGTGGTCCCTGTTTGGCTGAAAGCCCGCAATTGGTTCGCTTGCACAAAAAATACCAAAATTCGGGTTTTAAAGATGCGCAGGGTTTTGAAATAGTCAGCATTGGCATCGAAAGAGACAAGAGGCGTTGGCATCGAACCATTCAAAGACTTGGCCTTTCTTGGCCGTATCACATCGCCGACCTTACGAACAGTTTCAAATTTTTCGATTCCAAAATCGCCAGGCAGTTTGGGGTCCGCCAAATCCCGACCAAATTTTTGATTGACCCAAAAGGGCAAATTGTGGAAGTAAACCCCTCGGTAAGTGAAGTGGATGAATTTCTACGACAGCGGTTGCGATGATTTTCTTTACAGTCCTGAACCTTGACTTTGCTAAGGAAGGGTGAGAAAATAAATTGCACAATTTGGCTGATTATAATTCATTCAAACAGCACACTTTATTACCTCACCGTTCCTTAGTTATTTTTACCATTGGCACTTTTGATTTTAGAGGTTTACAATTTTTTTCTCTTAAATATTACGTCTTTTGTCTTGTGTCCAGAGTCTAAAATCTTAAAGTCTAAAAGGTGAATTAGCAATCCCCTCATTTTTCTATCTTTGCATCGCAAATCCCCAAAATCATCTTGTTTCATCCATTTTAAACCTTACAAGAAGAATGGCCAATACATCTGATATTCGCAACGGACTGTGCATCGAATTTAATAATGATATTTGGACTATCGTTGAATTTCAACATGTGAAACCGGGAAAAGGAAATGCTTTCGTGCGAACCAAGCTGAAAAGTTTGACGCATGGTAGAGTGGTAGATTACACTTTCTCGGCAGGGCATAAAATTTATCCGGTTCGGGTAGAAAGGCGGAAATTCCAGTACCTTTACAACGATGACATGGGGTATCATTTTATGAATACCGAAACCTACGACCAAGTGGCTTTTGAAGAACACATGATCCACAATCCAAAATTATTGAAAGAAGGAAGCGACGTAGAGGTATTATTTCATGCCGAAAAAGAAGTGCCTTTACAACTGGAAATGCCCCAATACATCACCGTTGAAGTAACATATACGGAACCGGGCATGAGGGGAGACACGGCCACGAACACCTTAAAACCTGCCACTATTGAAACAGGCGCGGAAGTGAAAGTCCCTTTGTTCATTAATGAAGGCGACAAAATAAAAGTGGACACCAAAACAGGCTCATATATGGAACGGGTAAAATAACAGTCTGACCTTTAATCAGTTAGGAATGGTGATTAAATAAATGCACCATTTTGAGTCGGTTATTTTGTTCTTATTTTTTGCTTTGAAAATGGGAGTCATGTACATATGAGGACGATTTCCAAAGTGAAAAGTAAGGAAAAAAGAAGCAGTTGAAATGGTACATTTATTTTGTCACCATTCCTGTAGGAGTGAAGGTTGGAGAGTCGAGGTTTCGCAAAGAAACGGCTGATTCTCGCTGCTTTTCTCCGAAACCACCACAAGATTATGACTTATAAAGAAATTCAGGACCTTATTAAACTCATTAATAAGTCTAATGTAACGGAATTAAAATTGAAAGATGGCGATTTTGAAATCTCCATCCGAACAAAAAAATACCACAAAACGAAAGCTAGTCCGATTCTTTCCCCCCCACAGCAAATCGTTTCTTTACCACCCTCGTCCGGTCAGTCGCCATCCCCTCCATTTTCTTCACCCGTTCCGGTTCCTCTACCGACTGAATCCGCTACTGACCAGGCTTCCGAAGCAAAAGAAGCGCAACCGATAAAAGAAGAAACAGCAAACCTGTTAAAAATAAAATCTCCGATAGTGGGCACTTTTTATCGTGCGCCCTCTCCTGAAAAATTGCCTTTTGTCAAAGTAGGCGACACGGTTGAAGCGGGGCAGGTAGTTTGTATTGTTGAAGCGATGAAACTCTTCAACGAAATCGAATCAGAAGTGGCCGGCAAGATTGTTAAAGTCTTGGTGGAGGAGGCACAACCAGTAGAATATGACCAGGTTTTATTCCTTGTTGACCCCAGTTAATTTGCGAACTATGATGGAATGCCGTTTTCGCAAATGGCTGAAAAAAAATCCGTAATTCCCAATTCGTAATTCGACCTATGTTTGATAAAATTCTTATTGCCAACCGGGGTGAGATAGCGCTCCGAATCATTCGCACATGCCGGGAGATGGGGGTTAAAACCGTAGCCGTTTTTTCTACTGCCGACAGAGAGAGTCTGCACGTTCGCTTCGCTGACGAAGCAGTTTGCATTGGGCCGCCTACAGCCGCCGAATCTTATTTGAGCATTCCGAAAATCATGGCAGCAGCCGAAATCACCAATGCCTATGCTATTCATCCGGGCTATGGTTTTCTGGCGGAGAATGCAGATTTTGCTGAGGTCTGTGCCGAATATGGCATCAAATTCATTGGTCCGACGCCCGCTCAAATTCGGAAGATGGGGGATAAAGTAACGGCGAAAGAGACCATGATTAAAGCAGGCGTTCCGGTAGTTCCCGGTTCGGATGGACTGCTCAAAGATTTGGAGCAAGGCTTGAGCATCGCCAAAGATATTGGCTTCCCAGTCATTTTGAAAGCCACCGCAGGTGGTGGCGGCAAAGGGATGCGGGTCGTATGGGAAGAGAGGGAGTTCGAAAAGCATTGGAATGCCGCCCGTCAGGAAGCAAAGGCCTCTTTTGGAAATGATGGCATGTATCTCGAGAAGTTCGTCGAATCCCCCCGGCATATTGAATTTCAAATAGCAGGTGACCAAAAAGGCAAGGTTTGTCATCTGTCCGAGAGAGAATGCACGATTCAGCGTCGCCACCAGAAATTGCTGGAAGAAAGCCCTTCTCCCTTCGTCACCAAAGAAATGCGCAAAGCCATGGGCGAGGCCGCCATTCTAGCCGGTGAGGCTATCCATTATGAAGGAGTGGGAACGGTGGAGTTTTTGGTGGATAAATACCGCAATTTTTACTTTATGGAAATGAACACCCGCATCCAGGTAGAGCATCCGGTAACGGAAGAAGTCGTTGACCACGATTTAATAAAAGAACAGATAAAAATTGCCGCAGGCACGCCTATCATCGGCACCAATTATTTCCCAACAAAACACGCCATCGAATGCCGAATCAATGCCGAAGACCCCTACAATGATTTTCGCCCCTGCCCCGGCAGCATCATTTCTTTCCATAGCTCAAAAGGACTTGGCGTGCGCGTAGATACCCATGTTTATGCAGGCTACAACATCCCATCTTATTATGATTCCATGATTGCCAAATTAATCTGCCGAGCGCAAACAAGAGAGGAATGCATTACCAAAATGGAACGGGCATTGGATGAATTTATCATCGAAGGCATCAAAACGACCGTCCCTTTTCACAAAAAACTGATGCGGGATGAAAACTTTCGAAAAGGAAATTTCAATACCGGCTTTTTGGATACCTTTGAATTGGGAGAACCGGAAGAAGATTGAGAAAATCCTTCCCAACTGTTTCCTCCTAAGGAACGGTGAAAAAATAAATCAAGCTTCTTGGCTACTTCTTTTGTCCTTATTTTTCACTTTGAAAACAGTCATTATATCAACATAACTCTTGTTTTCAAAGCAAAAACTAAGAAC
>Ga0114931_10003845_pt1 | contig 18905 bp, 14 predicted proteins | sample 2SBtaG_FD_89579 | JGI IMG/M metagenome (GOLD analysis project Ga0114931, IMG submission 89579) | Deep subsurface microbial communities from Kolumbo volcano to uncover new lineages of life (NeLLi) - 2SBTROV14_V59a metaG | ecosystem: Environmental > Aquatic > Marine > Volcanic | place: Kolumbo...
AACCGCCCCCCGCTGAAATTCCATCGGTTCCGACGGAATCTGGTACCACGCCCCGGACTCGAACCGGGAACCTGCGGATTAAGAGTCCGTTGCTCTACCATTGAGCTAGCGAGGCATTGTTTGAATGACAAGTCCGGTAAAATTTCACTCCAATTCAGCGGAAGGGCAAGTAAATATAGTGCCGCCCAAGGCGAGATGTAGAATTCGCCCTCGCCCTATTCCGCGACGCCGGCATTCTCCGCCTGTGGAAGGGTCGGTCCATCTTCAGTTTCAGGCGCCTCATCCGCTACTCCCTCTCCCGCCTCTGCCACCATGGCTTCTCCAACCGGGCCATAAGCTTCGGGGACGTATTTTTCGTTGGTGGCAAGAGCCCCGGTGGGACAGGCTTCCACCACTTCCTCCGCCACTCTTTCGAGCCCCTCCCTGAGAGACTTATCGAGCGAGACACCCGCTTTCACATCGAATCCGCGGCCTACAAAGGTAAATCCGAAGGGCTCTCCATTGTCGTGAGTCACCTGAACGCAAAGACCACATTTGATGCATTTTCCGGGTTCAAAAACGGCGCCGGCGTCCTCATTGACATGCTCATATTTTTCCCGCAGGTCTCCCTTGAACATGCTCTGTTTGGCGCCGTATTCGTTACTGTAAATCCGAAGCTTACAGTTGTGAGAGGCACGGCAGTCGCAGTGCATACAGCGTTCGCCTTCAAGTTTGGCGTCGGCCAAATCGTAGCCTTCTAACTCCAGATTTTCGGGAGTGACTCGGGGTCGCGGATTGGCTCCGCTGACAAAGATGTCAATTTCACCCTCCTGCAAGCGACCCATCATGTGGTTGTACATCTCGACAATCCCGGTGATCGTCTCACCTTTGACGAACTGGCTGACACACTCCGCAGTCTGCTTGGCTGCCTGAACCAGTTTGAGAATTGGGGTGCCTGCCTTGGTGATGGTTCCCGCGGCAAAAACACCATCAAGCCCGGTCATGGCGGTTTTGCGATCCAGTTTGATTCCCTTTTCAGTCACCGGGATACCGATGGCTTCGAGCGTTTCATTACTGGTCTCGCCACAGGTCAAAATAATGGCGTCATACTCTTTTTGCAGATCTTCGAGAGACACCTGATCACCCAAGGCGCAGCCGCTCTTGAATTCGACTCCCATCAATTTCAAAACGCGGATTTCACCCTCCATGACCCAGTCCTGGAGCATCTCCTGGTCAAAATCCTCTTCCACCCGGAGGCGACCGCCAAATTGGTCTTCCTTTTCAAAAATCGTGCTGCCAACTCCCTCGCGCGCCAGATAAAAGGAGGCCGACAATCCCGTGGCGCCGGAACCAATGATGGCTACTTTTTTGCCGGTGCTCTCTTTCACCGGCGGGAGATAGGGGGTATCGCGCTTCAGATCCCAATCGGAGATGTAGCGCGTCAGATGCCGTATGGCAACGCCGTCGTCGTGTTGGGCCCTGCGGCATCCTTTCTCGCACGGGGCATTACAAAATCTCTCCAGGATCGAAGGAATGGCCATGTCCTCCCGCACGGTGGCAATGGCGTCTTCAAATTTTTCGTCCTTGATCTCGCGGATCATTTTTGGAATCTCGGAATGAACCGCACAAAGCCTCTGGCAGGGCGCTTCACAGTCACCAACGTGCTCGCTAAGCAGCAGTTCAAGAGTTGACTTGCGGGCTTCGCGGATTTCCTCACACTGGGTTTCGATTTCCATCCCGTCGACTGCTTGCGCGGAGCAGGCAGGCAAAGTTTGACCCGAAGTGTTGTCCTTGACGACACACATCATACAGGAAGTGAAATAGTCGTAGCCCTCCTTGTAGCACATCACGGGAATGTCGATCCCCAGTTTCGCGGCTGCATGGTAAATCGTCATGGGTTCGTCCAATTCGATTTCCTGATTGTCGATTTTGAGTTTCATCGGGCTTTCGTTATGCATCCAAATCGATCACGTGAATCGCGTCCACCGGACAAACTTGAAGACAGATGTCGCAGCGGGTGCACATGGGATCCTGAATAACGTGATGGTGATAGGGGTTCATTGGGATGGCATCGGTGGGGCAATACTGAGAGCAGCGGGTACAACCAATGCAAGTATCGTCAATATGGTAGCTGATTAATGGCACACATTTTTTGGCGGGACAAATGCCGTTGATATGGGCCTCAAACTCCTCTTTGAAGTAGTTGATGCAGGACAAAACCGGATTCGGAGCCGTCACCCCAAGTCCACAGAGGCTGCCTTCTTTCGTGATGGCGGCCAATGTTTCCAGTTTTTCGAGGTCACCCTTCCTGCCTTTCCCCTGGCAAAGTCGCTCCAGGATTTCCCCCATTCGTCTGGTCCCAATTCGGCAATGGGTACACTTTCCACAGGATTCATCCTGAAGAAAGCGCATGAAATACCGGGCAATATCGACCATGCAGTCAGTGTCATCGAGCACCACCATTCCACCGGATCCCATGATGGCGCCCACCTTGGCGATTTCCTCGTAATCAACGGGCGTGTCACAGAGATGCTCCGGAACACAGCCTCCGGAGGGTCCTCCCATCAGGATGGCCTTCAATTTCCGGCCGTTGGGAATTCCTCCACCGACGTCCTCGACGATCTGGCGAAGGGTCATACCAATGGGCACTTCGATCAGGCCACCGCGAACCACTTTTCCAGCCAGCGCAAAGGTTTTGCTTCCCTTGGTGGTTTCCGTCCCGATCGCGGCAAATTTCTCGGCTCCGTTTCGGATGATCCAGGAAACGGTGGCAAACGTCTCCACATTGTTGATGAGAGTAGGTTTGCCCCACAGACCTGATTGGGCTGGAAACGGCGGGCGAAATCTGGGCATTCCGCGACCACCCTCAATGGCCGACATCAGCGCGGTTTCCTCCCCGCAAACAAAAGCACCGGCGCCTTCCACCACTTCGAGTTTCAAATTCATTCCGGTGCCGAGAATATCGTCCCCGAGATAGCCGCGCTCCTCGCACTGGGCTATGGCATTTTGAATGCGTTCGGTCGCCAGTGGATATTCCGCCCGAATATAGAGAAATCCCTTGGAAGCTCCGATAACGTAGGCGGCGATCACCATTCCCTCAATCACCCGGAAAGGAAAGCTTTCCAAAATCATTCGGTCCATGAAGGCGCCGGGATCGCCCTCATCACCGTTGCAGATGATGTATTTTTGCTCATTCTCCACATTCCGGGTAAATCGCCATTTCATGCCAGTCGGAAATCCTGCACCGCCGCGTCCCCGCAAGCCGCTGTCGAGCATTTCCTGAATAATTCCCTCCGGATCTCCTCCCTTGAGACACTGTTCCATGGCAATGAAACCTTCGTGCTCGATGTAGTCGTCGATACGACGCGGATCGAGTTCTCCGGAATGTTCCGTCACGCAGCGGATTTGCGGGCCTTCAAACTGGACATCGATTGTTTGTCTGACGTCTTTGTCGAAACGGGTCGGCGGATCCCAGTCCTCATCGGTGAGAAGCGTTTCCAACAGATGAAAAACAGAGGCGCCCACCCGTCGCAACCAACTGGCTGGCTTAAAGTGCTTGAGCAAGATGCCCTGCACATCGGTTGGTTTGACCATCCCGTAACGATAACGCCCCTGATTATACACCGAAATTTCGATCAAAGGCGTTTCAAAGGAAAATCCCTTGCACCCCACTTTCTTCACCCTGGCAGGCAGACCCATATCGGTGACGACCTTATTGAGTTCTTCGTAAACCTTGAATGCCCCGCCCGCCGTGCAACTGGAACAAACGCAAATGCGAATTTCGCCGACCACGTCCTTCCGATCATCACCGCTGTCTTCACCGTCTCCCGCCCGGGCCTGTTCGGTAGCCAGAAAATCATCCAACAGAGTGGGTATGTTGAACGCCTCAACATCACCGTAAATGGTTTCGTCGATCTGCACTACCGGTGCCAGCATGCAGCAGCCGAGGCAGGCGACTTCTTCAACCGTAAAAAGCCCATCATGACTGGTGTGTTCCTCTCCCTCTATCTTCAGGTGACTTCGGAAGGTTTCGTCCAGAACGGAGGCTCCGCTGACGTGGCAGGCCGTCCCGATGCAGGTTTTGATGATGTGTTTGCCAACCGGGTGATGTCGGAATTGCGAATAAAATGTGGACACCCCGGTAATGGCGTCAGGAGTGATTTCCGTGATTTCCGCGAGCCGTTCCAAAGCCGTCGCCGGAAGGTAGTTCCACTTTTTCTGAATCGCCTGAAGCAGGGGAATCAGATCCTTGGATTCCCTCCCGATGCGCGACACCATGACATCGACCAGGGAGACGTCGATTTCCGGACCAACGGAATGTTGGCAGCTTCCCGGGCAGGTTTTAGTTTCAGTTAAAGTTTCTTCACTCACTTTCCAATTCGGTAGAGGTTTTGTTTTCCCCGCAGATACAGGCCGCCACCCAGAGCGGCGGCGGTGGCGGTGGCATCTTCGCCCAGGGTCGGCGTAGCGATTGCCTTGAACTCGGGACCGGGCTTGAAAATATGCATATTGCCACCCATATCCATCAGATACACGACCCCCTCGGAAGCAATCGGGGATGCGTAAAAACCGTAGTCCGTTTCTTCCAACCAGAGTTCTTCGCCGGTTTTGGCGTTGTGACAGGCAATCCCGCCGTCGGTCAGACCGCTGATCAGGTATTCACCCACAACGATGGGTGTCGAAACTCCCGGCATGAGTTCCTCGTTTTCCCAAATAATTTCGTGGGTCTTCATGTCAATGGCGCTCATTTTGGCGTAATCAGCAGAGACGTAGAGTATCCCGTTTGCAAAAGTGGGGGTGGGAGCCACTTCGGCACGCTCCAGGCAATCAACCCGCCAGAGTTCTTTCCCGTTATCAGGGTCATAGGAGACGACCGCCGGATCAGCCGCAAGGACTACTTCCTCATGGTCCGCCAGATGAATCAATGCCGGCGAGGACCAGGAGGTGCCGAATTTCCGTGGTGTCTTCCATGTTTCCTCTCCGGTGGCGCCGTCGAATCCGGCAACGAATCCATTCTCTTCCTGATCAAACTGCACCAGAAGAAGATTGTGGTAAACCACCAGCGAGGACGAATAACCGTAGTGATTTTCCGGGACGCCCAGGTTTTTGCCCCACACCCGGTTTCCGTCCAAATCAAAAGCCGCCAGATCTCCGTTGGCAAATATAGCGAAAACGCGCACCCCGTCGGTGGCCATGGTCGCCGCGGCGTAACCTGTGTCGTCGGTCACTTCCGGCGGTTTGGAGGGAGAACCCGGAAGGTCTCCAACCGGTTTCCGCCATAAGATCTTTCCGCTCTCCGCGTCGATGGCATAGACCTCCCGCGTTTTTTCGTCAGCGCCGGACAAATAAATTTTTCCCTTCCAGATAATCGGCGAACTGAATCCCGCCAGGGGAATGGGCGTTTTCCAGAGAATTCCCTCACCGCTTTTCCCGTCCCATTTCACGGGCAATCCGGCCGCCTTGGACAAACCAAACCGCGGCCCCAGGAATCCGGGCCAGTTTTCGAGTCGCTCCGCGTCGCTGGCAACAGGTCCGGCATCTGAGAGGGCGGGCACGGATTCAACGGGGGGAATCTCTGCTTTTTCAACCGCGGGATTTTCAACCGCGGAGACAGCGGTCCCTCCGTCAGTCGCTCCAGCCGGAGCTTCGGCGGGGGGAAATGCGCCTTCCGACAAGTCAAGCGGGGAAACATCGAGGGTGCTTTTCCACGGCAAAGCGATCATCAGGGAAAAACCGACCAGCACCAAGCCGATCGCGGTGATTGATTTCCGGGCCCAGGTAGCATTTTCAACAAGGTCGTCCTTGGGATCGGTGGCATCGGGAAACGGTGGAACGCCATTGAAGGATTCCAACGATTTAATGGCAATGACAAAAACCACCAGTCCGCCTGTCATCATATACACACCGAGGCGGTTAAAATGCTGGCTGGTGAAAAAGGCTTTCCGGGCAATTTGGTCCAGTTCGCGAATTTCCTGCCGCAAAGCCTGGTTGTTTTTGTCCGTCTTGAACTGCTCAATCAGGGCTTGCAGGGCCGGGGAATGAATGGGATCGCTCTTTTTGAGGCTGAGATTATTGGCAATAATCAGAATACATACCACCAGCGAAAACGTACCGGAAACCCATGCCGCCCCCCGGACCACCTGATAGGCGAGCGCTGTGGTATCTTTCTGGTATTCGACTATGCGCATCTGAATTTCAATCTGTCATCCAACCCTGTTGAGTCATTCACTCGACCCTGTTGAACCTGTCTCAACCAAGCACAAGTGACACAAAAATGCGACCACCGGGGAATGCCGCAATGACGGCTAAAAAAACATCTCACACCTTTGCGGGTTCACTCTTACCTTCTTTCTTCTCGGCGAGTTGACCTTCTTTTCCGGCATTGGGATCTTTCAGGGACAGGGCTTCGATATACGGTTTGCTACCGGGAATAAAGTTGGGCCGATGCATTTCGTCACTGGGACAGTAGCTGCAACATCGACCGCAACTGAAACAACTTGGCTTAATGACCTCGTAATCCTTCTGGGTTCGAGTGACGGAAAGGCCGATGAGTTTCAGACTGAAAACGAAGCCCAGAAATCCACCCAGGATCCATCCGCCAAAATTCATCTGGCGCCGGACCTTTTCCGCACCGGCCATCAAATCAGACTCTGATAATCCCATGGCCCGATAGGTCTTTGTCTCAAGGGTTTCTTCCAGATTCGGATTCAGCTTTTCAGCGACCACCTGTTCGGCAAGATACACCGTGTTGTTGTAGCGGGACATGGGAACGGACATTCGGTGGCCAATCCAGCCGCCCAAAGCGATGATGACCGGCATCATGAGAAAAAGATAGGAAAGACGCCGCACGCCCATGTGACGATCCTCTCTTTTCAGGCCGGTATTGGGTTTGGAGATGTAATCGAATGGGCAGGATACTTCGCAGAGGCGGCAGTCAATGCACTCAGAAGGAGTGATGGTCAGGTGCTTCCACGAAAACCGGGACATGACCCCCAACAGGACCCCGTAGGGGCAGAAAAAACGACAGTAAGGCCGGGCAATGAACATCCCGGTCAGAAGAAAGCCGGCTCCGAGATAGAGGTAGGGAGAGTTGCCGTTCAGCCGGAAAAATCCAATGAAGGGATCGTAGCGACAGATGATGAAGCCGGTTCCGGTCGCGGCAAAGAGAATGGAGGTCCCAATGTAGACGTAGGGAATCATGCTGAGTGCCATCGTCAGTTTTTTGGGAAGTTGAATGGGTTTGACCACCACCAGATCCTGAATGGCGCCCAGGGCACAGACGGATGCACAAAATACCCGTCCAAAAAGGAGAGCAAACAGCAGAGGCAACACAAAAAAGATCGTCACGGTGATGGGCACTGCATAATTGGTGTCAAAAATCCCCAGGGCCACATTCTGAATGGAGCCAATGGGGCAGACACATCCCTGCTTGATGAAGCCGAAGTAGAGGAGTGAAAAAATCATCACCCAGAACAAACCACGACGGGAACGCTTTTTCACAGCCAACCAGGAAGCCAGACTGAGGACCACGAGCAGGATCGCGACGTCGATCCATTCCCTGATTTCGCTGGTGGGAACGGGAACGGTGGTCAGGGGGAATGTGTATTTACTCGTAAACTCCGGCTGAGGAAAATTCATCTCATCCCCCAAGGCGAACAGGGACATCCAAAAAGGAGCCAGTGCCACCAGCAAAAGCGGTAGCATCACGAAGGGATGTTGCCGGGTTGAGTGAAATCGCCTCATTACTTGGAAGTGAAACTGGGCGGAGCCAGGGCCAACTCAATCTTGGGCGCCAGTTCGATTTCCAACTGCGCTGCGTTGAGCGCATTGATGGGCCTCGTGTTTCGAGGTCCTCCCTGGCCCTTGTTGAGCGGGTAATCCTGCTTGTGTTTCAGCATATACGGGTCGCTTGCGGGGCGCCGTTCCCAGGCGCCTGACGGACATTGCATGGCGATGGAACAATTATTGCAATTGACGCAAATGTCATGCCGGACCTGGAGATAGAAGGATGCGTTGCCAAACATTTCGCAGGGTTGGATACACTTGGCGCAGCCAATGCACCGATCTTCGCGAATATTGTATTTCCAATACGGGTCTTCCACAAAAACGCGCTCAATCGCGTCGGTGGGACACAGCTGGTTCTCCGCCGCGGACGTCAGGGAGGCGTCGGCATCCGGTTGAAAATAGCCGAAGCAAAGGAGGCAATATCCACAAATACTGTAGGACTGCACACACTTGACCGCGGACGGGGACACCACACAGGCGGTGGAACAATGTTCGCACTGAACACACTTCATCGGATCGATCTGCCAGACGGTGTTTCTTCGACGGGCTCCAAACGCGCTCCATCCACCGATGGCACCGAGAATCAATCCGACAAACGCACGCATTCCCTTTCTCAAAAAGGTGAATCGCGTAATTCGGGGAGGTTGTTTTACTAATTCAGCCATGACAAAACCATTTTAGAACTATTCTAATGTATACCCTAGTCTTACTGCTTTGATACATCAAGGCAAATCATTTTTTTCGAATCGCGTAAAATCAATTTCCCGTCGACCAACGCCATCGGGCCCCAGGCATCGTGACCGTGGAGAACCTGGGCTTTGGCCAACACTTCATAACCCGTCAGCGAGGCTTTGATCATGGTCAGTTCTCCATCGTCGTCGAGCAGATAAAACAGGTCGTTAGCCATCAAAAACGGCCCCAGGCCGAAGCGGTTGGTCTTGCCACTGCTCCAGACGATTTTGCCGTCAGGGCTGAGGCAGGCAAACTGACCACGAAGGGCGGCGGCGTCTTTCGGCATGATGGAGAACAGCCGGTCTTTGAAATAGATGGGAGTCTGTTGTTCGCAGCCGAAGGTGGTCTTTTCCAGTTTGTAAATTGGCTCGGCGACGATTTTGTTCCCCTCTTTTTTCAGGCCGAGCATCATGCTGCCACCGCCATAACCGACGGTGAAAAAGATTCGGTTGTCGTCAATGGGCACGGGCGAGGGCGAAGTCACTGAATGGGTCCACTGATCGGTTTCCCAAAGCAGGGTTCCCCGGTCTCCGTCCTCGGCGGAAACTCCGATAACTCCTCCAATAGAGCAGTATACGTAGGTCTTTTTCCCCAGCACGGTCATCGGGATAATGGATGAGTGCGACATCAGCCAGCCCTTGGGATTCGGAGTTTCCCAGAGCACCTCGCCGGTTTCGGTGTCCACCCCGATCATGAGGGCATTGCCGCCGGGAGCCAACACCGTGGTGTTCCCGTCGATCAGCGGGCACTGTCCGGTATACCACAGGGGAACCTTGGTGTCGTAATCCGCCTTCAAATCCTTGCCCCATCGAAAATCTCCGGTTTCGCGACTGACACACAGAACGTTGCAGTTGGGCCCCATGGAAACCACAAAATCATCCGTCACCGCGGGGACCGTTCTCGTGTAACCGTGGTTGGCCTTGATGGGAGAATCATAAAAGCGCCGCCAGATGTCTTTGCCGTCGGCGAAGGAAAGGCAACGCAGCACGTCACCTTCCTTTTCTTCATCGTAATCGATCAAATAGACCGCTCCCTTCCAGACAACGGGACCGGCATAACCTTCTCCCACGTCGATCTCCCAGATTTTTGGAGGACCACCCTCCGGCCATTTCGTCGCCAACGGAACCTTCGTTTTGACGATGTTCGTATAATCGGCGCCACGAAAGTGAGGCCAGTTTTCCACCGTTGTTCCGGGCTTGCCGTCGAAGGTTTCAAACACTCCCTTGAAGTCGATTTTTTTTACCTCCTTGGGCGCGGCCTTTTCATCAGGGGCAAATCCCGCCGAACGTTCGGCGGAATAATCCGTGATTCGCATCGTTGTGACGACCTGACTGGGGCTTCTGAATAACAGAAAGAGGAAGCCACCCGCCATCAGAGTCATCAATCCGATGATGGCCATGACCAGTTGTTGCTGTCCGAATCGCTCCATAAAAACCTGATCTTCCACAGTAACGCATTACCCGATGAGGCAAAATTCCACCTCATGGCGGATTGAGGGGAAAAATTTTTGCTGACAAGTCCGCATTTTTGGTGAAGTTTGCACTTTAGAATAGTTCTAACTGGGAATACATACCCCATCTTTCACGAGATGGAAACAAATTCCGAAGTCCATATTGCCATATTGAAGCCATGAAAAAAGAAAAAGTCGATGTAGCGAGGCGGGGACTGCTGGGTGCGGGCTTACTTGGCCTGGGCGGTCTCGCCGGATGGGTGGCCCGAAGATTTCAGGGCCCGGGTCAGATCAGAAAGCCGGTGCCTACAGCGCTGGACAGTCGTTTTGTCTACGACATCAGCAAATACGAGACAACAGATCCGGCTCTTCTTCTTCATGATCCGGGTGATCACATCCCAACGGGCTTTCAAAGAGTCAAGCGACTGGAGGTTGCCCCGGAAAAGCGGTTTCTCGTGGCGGGCGATCGCTCCGTCAAGTTCTTTAATCAGGGAGGGAGCGTCGATTCAGAGATTTCCCTGAACACGGTTCCGCATTTCTTACTGGTCACGGGCAAAGATGAGTTGGTCATCGGATCGGCGAAGCAATTTGCCGTTTACGATTTTGACGGAAAGGAAAAGTGGCGTTCCCCCAAATTTCCCGCTCGCACTTACCTGACCTCTATCGCCGCAACCGACGATGCTTTTTACGTGGCTGACGGAGGCAACCGGGAAATTCTGATCTGTGACCGGAAAAACGGCGAAATGGTGGATCGTTTCGGAAAAAAAGACGAGTCAAAACACAATCCCGGATTTTCAGTTCCAAGCCCCTATTTTGACTTGACTGTGGCCGACGACGGGCAGCTACGGATCGTCAATCCGGGTCGATTGCGGGTGGAAACCTATTCACTTGACGGAGAGTTCCGCTCTTCCTGGGGTGGACCGGGGATGAAAGTGGATCGTTTTTGCGGCTGTTGCAATCCGGTTTACTTCACCATGATGGCTGATGGCAGCTACATCACCAGTGAAAAGGGGCTTTCCAGAGTCAATGTCTATGACGCCCACGGCAAGTTCAAGGGGGCTGTCGCCGGACCGGATACATTGGTGGATGACAAGGAACTCGCCAAACGGGCCTGCGGAGACTGCAGTGTGGGCGCGGGATTTGATGTGGCCCTCGAAGAATCCGGTCGCGTGCTGGTGTTGGATCCCTTCCGGATGGTGGTGCGAACCTTTATACCCAAAGTGAAAAAGGCAATTACCTGACCGGGAACAACTTTGGTGATTTTTAAAATGGTGTAAGTTGGTGTAAGTGAAAGAAGATCAAGATGGAATCACATTCGAAACAAGACGAGTCCGGCAATCCGCTGACGACATCGACAAAGCGCAGGCAGTTTTTTGCCACTGGCATGAGGTGTCTGATTGTCGGTGGAATCGGTTCTTTTGCAGCGATGCAGGAGATGAAACGAAGACGGCTGATTGGCGATCCCAATTGTGTCCGCCTCAACACCTGCTCAGATTGCGTTGAATTCAGCAGCGGATGTTCTCTCGATAAAGCGGAAAAGTTCCGTGCCGAAAAGAACCTTTGAGTTCTGCCTTTGAGTTGAAGAAGCGGCTCCGGCTTCATGCCGGTGTTCCGGCGGGTTCGTATGTCGGGGTTCCAGACTCACTGGCAATCCCGGACTCAAAGACAAGGTCGATAATGGGTGGCTGGAGTGGCTCATAAAGTTGCTGGAACTCGCTTCAGCAGGGCGGGTGGCGCGGCGGCGTGGAAAGAGCCGATATCCATATTGCCGCGCTGATCGCCCTGGCTCTCTCTGGCCCGCCGCGAATCATGCATGGGCGTTTTGCGGGAAGCGCCGCCGGGCGGAAAGGATGGCATTCACCCCTTCCATGAGAAGGTATTTCAAATAAAAAACGAAAATTTATTTGCGCGTGACCATTCTCATTGCTTGGGTGTTCTTTTGAAGCGAGAGAACGAACTGAGGAATCGGGTTTCCAGGCGCACCCGTGGATGACCCCAATCCCGGAGGCGGCGCCGGATTGTTTCCGCTTCTCCCATATTCCTCTGTTGACTGAACCCCTGAATCCCCTTAGTTCACCGACAGTATATGGGTTCATCTTTTGGTCAGTTGTTCAGGATTTCCACCTGGGGAGAATCGCACGGTGGCGGGGTCGGCGTCGTGATCGACGGATGCCCTCCGCGGATCGAACTTTCCGAGGCCGAGATTCAGGCCGATCTGGATCGCCGACGGCCGGGCCAAAGCGATATCACCACCCCGCGAAAGGAAGCGGATCAGCCGGAAATACTCTCCGGCGTGTTTGAAGGGAAAACTTTGGGAACTCCCATTGCCATTCTGGTGCGGAATAAAGATGCCCGCCCCGAAGCCTACGCGGAGATGAAGGAAAAGTTCCGTCCCTCTCACGCGGATTACACCTACCAGGAAAAATACGGCATCCGCGACTGGCAGGGCGGCGGGCGGTCCAGTGCACGAGAAACCATCGGACGGGTAGCGGCGGCAGCGGTGGCCAAAAAAGTCATCGCCGAAAAATTTGTGCCTGATCTTCAGATCATTGCCTACGTAAAATCCATCCGCGACATTAGAGCGAAGGTGAATCGTGAGGCGGTGGACTTTGAGACGGTGGAGTCAAATATGGTCCGGACGGGAGACCCCTCCGCCGTTGAGCCGATGGTCCAACTGATTAAAAAAATGCGGGAGGAAGGAAACTCTGTCGGAGGGATCATCGAGTGTATTGTGCGGAATATGCCGACCGGACTTGGAGAACCCGTTTTTGACCGACTGGAGGCGGATTTGGCCAAGGCCATGCTCAGTCTTCCGGCCACGAAAGGATTTGAAGTTGGGTCAGGTTTTTCCGGAACCGGGCTCACCGGCAAAGAACACAACGATCCATTTCGGATGGAAGGTGACAGGGTCCATACCACGAGCAACCACTCGGGCGGAGTGCAGGGAGGTATTTCCAATGGAGAAAACCTGGTGTTTCGTGTCGCCTTCAAACCTACAGCGACCATCATGACAGAGCAGGATACGGTGAGCACCAAAAATGAGGACACCCAATTGAAGGGGCGAGGCCGACACGACCCCTGCGTTCTTCCGAGAGCCGTGCCGATTGTAGGCCATGGCAGCACTGGTGTTGTGCGATCACGCCATGAGACAGAAAGCTCTTTGCGCGGATTAGCTCTTGAGCGGTGGAATATCGGACGCCTCTTCCCTGGCCAGCCCCATGATTGCCTTCTTCCCTTTTTTCGTGGCTGCACTGATCGTGGTGATCGTGTTTGTTCGCGCCATGAAAAATGGAATCGCAGCCATTGTGAGCGGCGGAATTTCAGCACTTATTTCTCTGATTACACTCTTTGTCACTTTTGATTTTCTGCCCCGCTGGGCGGAGACTCATCTGGACATCGGACTGACCTGGAAACTCGCGCTGATCCTCTCGGTCATTTCGGCCTGCCTGATCTACGTGCTGGTCCGTCTGATGGCCGGCATCGTGGTGAACAGACTGATGAATCCTGACTCATGGCTTCACTTTTTGGCCGACGGTATCCCGGCCGGGATTCTTTCGCTTTTTCCGAGCCTGGTTGTTGTGTCCTTTTTCTTCGTCTGTGTCCGGATGATGGGAACCATCCGGGAATTGGATTACGTGGCCTCCGTCAGTCAACCCGGAATCGAAAAGGCGGTGATGAGGTTTCCCAACTGGCCCATGACCACCCGCTGGCGCGATTCATTGGAAAAAGCTCCCTGCCTGGCGGACCTTTTTGACGTCGTGGAACCGTTAAGCCGGAGACAAAATCGCAATCTTGCCGCTCTGATCCTGATGGATCACTCGCACTTCGTCAGTTCTTTTCTCGCCAGACAAAGCGATGTGGCCACTCTTTTGGAGCGACCGGAAATTGTGGCCCTGTCTCAGAATAAAGCAGTGTTGAGAGCCATAGAAGCCCATGATCAACCCGGTCTGGTTCTGGCCGATCCCTTGCGGAAGACAGCATCGGATCCCGCGGTGAAATTCAATTTGCAAACCCTGAAAATCCGGAAATTGGTGGAGAGCTTCGTTGATTCGCTTCCCAAACCACGAAAGAGAGAACCGAAGCAGACCTCAATTTAGGCGCCTATCCATTTTTCTATGTCTACAGACAACTACATTGCCAGTATCGGCCTGGAAGTTCATGTGCAACTGAAAACGACCAGCAAAATGTTTTGCGGATGCCCCGTCAAATTCGGCGAGCCTCCCAACACCCTGACCTGCCCCACTTGCCTCGGTCTTCCCGGCGCATTGCCCGTTCTCAATGACGGCGCTATTCGACATACCATCCTGGCAGGGTGTTTGCTGGGCTGCAAGACACCTCCCGTGGTGAAGTGGGACCGCAAAAATTATTTTTACCCTGACATGCCGAAAAACTATCAGATCACTCAATTTGACTTGCCCCTATGTCTCGGAGGCAGTGTTCCCCTCTACGAATTGGCTTATCCGAAAGACGCTCAGAAAGACATCACCAACCCCGGAAAAACGGTTGCCCTTACCCGCATCCATCTGGAGGAAGACGTGGCCAAATCGACTCACCATTCCACCTACACCACGATTGATTTCAACCGCGCCGGAACTCCTCTCATGGAAATCGTGACGGAGCCGGAAATCGATTCTCCCGAGGAAGCGGCGGCCTTCTTGAATTCGCTGCGGCAAATCCTGGTTTACTCCGGAGTTTCCAATGCCGACATGGAAAAAGGCCAGATGCGGTGTGACGTCAACATTTCTGTCCGCCCGGAATCCACCAGCGAGTTGGGGACCAAAATCGAGTTGAAGAATTTGAATTCAGTTTCCGCCGTCCGCCGATCCGTTACCTATGAAATTGAGAGACAAACCGAAGAATTGGAAAACGGTCATTCACTGCAACAGGCGACCTGGCGATGGAACGATGAAGTGGGACAAACCGAGATCATGCGAACCAAGGAGGACGCTCATGACTACCGGTATTTCCCCGACCCGGATTTGCTGCCCGTTCGGACGACTTTTTACCTTGCAGAAATACAAAAAAACCTGCCGGAACTGCCTCATGAAAAAATGGCCCGCTTGGAGGCTTCTTATCAAATCACCCACTACGACGCCTCCGTTCTGGCCTCTGATCTGTCTTTGGCGGAATTTTACGAAAAGGCGGCCCACGGAACCAAGTCGCCCAAACGAGTGGCCAACTGGGTGATCAACAATTTTCTGGGGGAACTGAAAGAGAGAGACATCGCACTCAGTGAATGCCAACTCGACCCGGTAACGATCGGCAATCTGGTGGATTTGATTGAAGAAGGGACGGTGTCAAACAATCAGGCCAAAGAAATCTTTACCGAACTGTTTGCGGATCCGGCTTTGGATCCCGCTGCCATTGCCAGAGCAAAAGGATTCGAACCTGCCGACCCTGGCGAGGTGGAGGCGTTCATCGAGCAGGCAATCACCGAGAATCCTGGTCCGGCCGGAGAGGTGACGGAAGGAAATGACAAGGCAGCCAATTTTCTGACCGGACAGGTGATGAAACTGTCCAGAGGGAAGGCGAATCCGAAACAAGTGACGGAAATGATTCTGGCCAGGCTTCGCGGGTAGCAGCGGCGCCGTTGGGGGAACACTTTGTTTCCAGCCTTGCCTCCACTGATTCCGTCGTTACCTTCTGCGGCATAATGCATTCGTTTGCCTACAAAAACGGTTCGCTCTCCTGCGAAGACGTCGATCTTGAACAGCTTTCCGCCGAGCACGGAACGCCACTCTACGTTTACAGTAAAGCAACCATTCTGGATCATTATCGACGGCTCTCCGAAGGGATGCGCGAGCTGGACTGCGAGATTTGCTATGCCACAAAGGCCAATTCCAATATCGCCATTTTGAACCTCCTGGCAGGAGAAGGAGCCGGATTCGATATCGTCTCTGGCGGTGAATTGTTCCGCGTGGAAAGGGCTGGTGGCGATCCGGGAAAATGCACCTTCGCCGGGGTTGGAAAAACCCGCGCCGAGATTGAACTGGCACTCGAAAAGCAGATTTATTGTTTTAACGCGGAAAGCGAAGCCGAAGTCGCCTTCATCAACGAGATCGCCGGTCACCTGGAAGTCCAGGCTCCCCTGGCACTGCGGCTCAATCCAAATGTGGATGCAAAAACACACAAATACATATCCACGGGAAAGAGCGAAAACAAATTTGGAATCGATTTCGAGATCATCCGGGAAGCCTACGCCCGATCCGCGGCACTGCCCCATATCCAGGTGAAAGGCCTGCAAATGCACATCGGTTCTCAGCTCACCTCGGTCCAACCATTCGTTGAAGCGGTTGAAAAAGTGCTGCCCCTGGTGGAGGATCTGAAATCGGATTTTGGGATCGAATTTTTCTCCATCGGAGGCGGGATCGGAATTGTTTACGAAAACAGCCTGGCCAGCGGGAACAAAGCCTGGTGGGATTCGGAACAGGGAAAACCGCTCAGCATTGAGGAATATTCCGGGGAACTGGTTCCGCTGTTGAAGCCCCTTGGATTGAAAATCATCCTGGAGCCCGGGCGATTCCTGGTGGGAAACGCCGGCGTTCTTATTACCGAAGTCCTTTATGAAAAAAGAGGGGCAGCCAAAGTATTCAAGATTGTGGATGCCGGAATGAATGACCTGATCCGCCCGGCCCTGTATCAGGGCCGCCATGAACTTATACCCCTGAAAGAAGCCACCTCCAGTGAGACTGAGGTGGTCGATGTGGTGGGCCCGGTTTGTGAGAGCGGAGATTTCTTTGCCCAGGACAGGAAGCTTCCCGCTCTTTCACCGGGAGACAAAATTGCCATTCTCAGTTCCGGCGCCTATGGATTTGTGATGGCTTCCAACTACAATTCCCGTCCCTTCCCCGCTGAGATTCTGGTGGACCAGTCCGTTGCCCACATCATTCGCCCCCGCCAGACGTATGAAGAACTCGTATCAACGGAAATGGTACCTTCCTGAGAGTCAACCGTGAGAGGATCCGTGGCCGGAACAAGTGCCGAAATCCTCCCCGAAGGAGGCATTCTCTTTCCTGGGAACCTGGAATTTGAACTAATTTCCACCGTATCCGGCTCGTTTCAAAAGCAGGGTGGCCGGGACCGTCGCACTTTTTGCCTGCATAATCCGGCAACCCGACTCGTCATCCACCTCCGCTGAATCCCCCACCTCCGTCACAATGGAAGTTCTCGAAACACTCGCAGTCGCCCTCGGGTTTGCCACTCTGGCTGGCCTGAACCTATACCTGACCGTCTTCGTGGCTGGTCTGGCAATCAACATGCAATGGGTTGACGTTTCCACAAAATATCCGGAACTGATGGTGCTTGGCGAACCAGCGGTGGTGGTGGCCGCGGGTATCTTTTTTGCTCTTGAGTTTTTTTCCGACAAAATTCCCTGGGTTGATTCTCTGTGGGACACGGTCCATACCTTGATTCGCCCGATTGGCGGGGGTCTGCTTGCCATACATACCCTGGGGACGACCGATCCTGCGTTTGAGGTGATTATCGGAATGCTGGCGGGCGGAACCACTCTGATCGCCCACGGATTTAAGTCCGGAAGTCGATTGGCTATCAACGCCTCACCGGAACCACTCTCCAACATTGCGGCGAGCGTCACGGAAGATGCCGCCGTTTTGGGAGGTCTCACCCTGGTCACTTTTCATCCCCTGATTGGCGGCGCTGTTTTTCTGGCTTTCATCGGATTGTGTCTCTATACCGCGCCGAAGCTGTTCCGCCGCATCAGAGCTTTCGTCTGGTTGGCATGGGATAAACTGTCCTCCGGATTCCGCCGACGTGATGCGAAGGGGGAACTTCTCTATTCCAGATTGACTTCCGATGAGGATCTCGCTCTGAATCGCGCTCTTCAGGCAGAACAAAGCCCGGACGTTACCTGGTCCGCGAGAGTTCTGGTCGGGACCTGCAGGAAATTCCGTCACTTTACCCCACACACCTTTGGCCGCCTGATCGCGGACGGCAATTCAGCCGGGAAGCTTCACTTTGTCGGAAAGCGATTGTGGCGGACTTATCATTGCAGCTTTTCACTGAAAGGGTTGGAAGTGACGCAGGAACCCCGATTTCTGAGTGAAGACATCGTGATTTACAATCGGGAGGGGCAACAACGACTGACATTCCGGCTTCCTTCCGGTCGGCGTGCTCTGGCCAACAAAGTTGTCGAGGAAATTCTTGGAACCCTCTCATCGCCTGCTCAGTCGGATAAAGCCTCTACTCCGGAAACGGTGAAGTCCTGATCACTGATTTTTCGCGGGCCAGGCGAGCCTGGGAAATTGAGCTTGCCCAGAGCTTGGGGTATCGCTACTGCTTGGGGTATGAGCGTTGCCATTGACCTGAGCGGAAAAACAGTCCTGATCACCGGCGCCTCCAGTGGAATCGGCGCGGAGACGGCCCGGGTCTTTCATCAGGCAGGAGCGACGCTTGCCCTCAACCATCCCGGTTTCAATGGAACCGCCGAAGCGATAGCGGAACTTTCCGGAACGCTGAACTCTGAACGGAACGACTCGGCCTTTGTTTTTGAAGCCGATGTTTCCGATGCAAGCGCGGTGCAACAGATGATGCTGGCCATTCAATCTCAATTCGGAGAAATTGATTACCTGATCAATAATGCCCACAGAAAATCGGTGAACTTATTGGACCCGGTGGTAAAAACATCAAAGGCATCCAAAGCGAAACCGGTGCTGACATCAATATCGAAGACGACGGAACGGTCAGCATTTACGCTGCCCACAAAGAAGCTCTCGACCGCGCGGTTGAGTTGGTGAAACGTGTCACCGCTGAAATCGAAGTCGGTGCTCTTTATAACGGTAAAGTAGTCAGCACGACCAACTTCGGCGCCTTCATCGAAGTGTTGCCAGGTAAAGACGGCATGATTCATATTTCCGAGCTGGCCGACTTCCGCGTTGAGAAAGTTGAAGACGTAGTCAAAGTCGGTGACATGGTTTGGGCCAAGTGCATCGGTGTTGATGAA
>Ga0114931_10003846_pt1 | contig 18904 bp, 14 predicted proteins | sample 2SBtaG_FD_89579 | JGI IMG/M metagenome (GOLD analysis project Ga0114931, IMG submission 89579) | Deep subsurface microbial communities from Kolumbo volcano to uncover new lineages of life (NeLLi) - 2SBTROV14_V59a metaG | ecosystem: Environmental > Aquatic > Marine > Volcanic | place: Kolumbo...
CAATTGGCACGTCCAAACTGAACCGCCGTGTACGGAACCGTTCGCACGGTGGTGTGGGAGGACGGCGGGGGTAACCCCGCCTCCTACCCGATGCAAGTTCTGTTCGTCTCGGCCTTGTCTTTTCGCGTGGTACGTATGGGCACCTCTCCAAGCACCGCCGATCAAGCACATCAACGACCATACCGCCATTTGGCGCGGCTTGGCCCGTTGTGGATCGGCGGTCTCGCCACGGTTTGCGTGCTGGCGACGATTTCACCATCCGCCGGACCGGGGATTACGGTTGACGAATTCTATGACGTCGCGGCTGGCAAGCGGTTGGTCCATGCCTGGCAGACGCATCACCTTGGTTTTTTCCGTTTCGACGAAATTGATCGCACGTTTGGCCCGTTGACCCGACATCCGCCGCTCGGGCGATGGTTGCTCGGTTGGACACACGCGATGTTTGATCCGCGGCCGGAGAATCCCGATCTGGTGTCGGTCGTCGCCGGGCGATTTGCCCCGGCCGTGGCCTTTGGCGGGCTGGTCGTGCTTCTCGGCTGGACGACGGCCCGCGTCGCCGGCAACGCCTCGGGTGCGGCGGCCGCGGCCGGGGTGGCTTTGGTCCCTCGCATCTTCGGCCATGCCCATCTGGCCACGCTCGATACTTTCACGGCGCTATTCTATGTCGTGGCACTGGTCGCTTTGGGCGAAGCGCTGCGCCGCGACGGGCATGCCGGGTGGTTCGCCTTGGCCGGTGTTGCCTGGGGGTTGGCAATGCTCACCAAGTTGCACGGGCTACTGCTATTCGTTCCATGCAGTGTCGTGATGGTCTGGTTTCTCCGTCGCCGCGTTCTTGGGCCGTGGCTCGTATGGGCGTTTTGCGGCGCGTTCACATTTTTTGCCGGTTGGCCCTGGCTGTGGCCATCGCCGCTGGCGCGGTTTCGCGAGTTTTTGGGAACGTCGACCCAACGGACATCGCTGCATGTTTTCTACTTGGACCGTGTGTGGCAGGACCACGCCGTGCCGTGGCATTATCCTTGGATCATGCTGATCGTCACGATCCCCGTGGGTCTGCTGGTTTTGGGCATGATCGGCGTGGTGGTCGATCGCCACCGCTGGGCGACCGAGCCACTGCACGCACTGCTTGCGGCCGGCGCGCTGTGGATGCTCGTTGTTTTCAGCCTTCCCGGCGTGCCGGTATACGACGGCATACGCCTGTTTCTGATGGTTCCGGCGATTTGGGCCTTTCCGGTCGGCCTTGGTGCCGGCTGGATGATTACCGAGATCAACCGGCGACGGCTTGGCCGGGGCGTTTGCGCGCTGGTGCCGATTTTCATCCTCTTGCAAGGCATCGGCATCGTCGCCATGCACCCATTTTACCTCAGTCATTACAGTCTTCTTCTGGGCGGACTTCGCGGGGCCGAGCGGCTGGGGTTCGAGGCGACCTATTGGGGCGATGCCGTGAATGGACGTCTTCTCGAGTCGGCGGCAACCACGGCTCCACGCCAGGATGTGTTGTTTGCCCCTCATTTGGCGCCATTTCAAGCCGGCGCCGTCGAGGCATCTTCCCCGGAGTTGGCGTTGGCCGGAACCCATCTTGTCGGTTGGAATGCCGCGGCGGCGGGATCGGCCCGGGGTTGCCGGTATGCGCTGGTCTATCGTCGCCAAGCCGACTTCAGCGGATTGGGCTTTCTCCTGGATTCTGGTGTGGTTGTAGACGAAAACGCACGTCAGGGAGTTTGGCTCGCGCGACTTTACCGGTTGCCCGCCTCGGCCGAAGAGCTGTTTCGGCGGTCGCGACTCGGTAGCAAAAACTCGAATTTACACGCTCGGTAATACGCCACGCTAAGTTCAGCCCAAGGGGCAAAGACCAAAGAGGGGCACGCGTCCCCGATTCGTGCGCATCTTCACGCGATGGTGTGGCGGCAAACAGAACCCGATGAGCGGCTCTTGCGGTATCGGCTCTTTGGTGAATTGGGCGGGGCTTGGTTAGGTCGTCGTGCCGAGTGTTCAGCAGCCGGGGCTTCTGGCTTTGCGGGCCGTTTTTCTCATCCGGGTACGGAATGGGTTGCGGCCTTCTGAACGGTTGCCTTGGTTGAGTTGCTCCGGGGCGATGGGCTCTGCATAATCGACTCTGCCAAGATCAATCGGCTTGCGCGATTTTTTCACGGCCGGGGGTGGCTGTGTGGCGGGCAAGATTGGGAGGGAAAGGTGAACGTGCGTGGTTTTGTGTTCGCGGTCGTGGTGGGAGGGGCGATATTCTTCGGTGCGGTTCGGCCGGGCGTGGCTGCGCCTGCGGCCGGCACGCGGCCCAACGTGGTGGTGATTCTGGCCGACGATCAGGGTTGGGGCGATCTGAGTATCGATGGAAACGCTAATCTGCGAACCCCGAGGGTGGACTCGTTGGCTCGTGATGGAGCCATGTTTGAACGATTCTTCGTTTGTCCGGTTTGCTCGCCGACGCGGGCCGAATTCCTAACGGGAAGGTATCATCCGCGGGGCGGGGTGCATGGCATCACGCGGGGCGGCGAGCGGCTGGATCTTGACGAAAAGACGATTGCCGACGCCTTTCACGCAGCCGGCTATGCGACCGCCGCGTTTGGCAAGTGGCACAACGGCACGCAGTATCCCTATCACCCCACGGCCCGTGGATTTGACGATTTCTATGGCTTCTGCTCGGGGCATTGGGGGAAATACTTCGATCCGATCTTGGAACACAATGGGCGGCTCGTGCGTGGCAAGGGTTTCATCATTGACGATCTGACCGACCATGCGTTGAGCTTTATCGAGGCGAACCAAGAGCGGCCGTTTTTTTGCTATGTGCCGATGAACACGCCGCACTCGCCGTTTCAGGTGCCGCAGCGCTTTTACGACCGATTCAGCGACGCGCCGATCAAGATGCGCAATCGCGATCCGCGGCGCGAGGATCTTATCAAAACACGCTGCGTATTAGCGATGTGCGAGAACATCGATTGGAACGTGGGTCGGATTCTTGACAAGCTCGACGAGCTTAAGCTTACCGGCCGCACCATCGTGGTTTACTTCTCGGACAACGGCCCGAACACCTGGCGCTACAACGGCGGGATGAAAGGCAAGAAGGGTTCGACCGACGAAGGCGGCGTCCGCGTGCCGTGTTTCATTCGCTGGCCCGGACACATCACGCCGGGAAGGCGAATTCCGCGGATAGCCGCCGCGATCGATCTGCTGCCCACGCTAACCGAACTGGTCGGGATTCCCGTGGTCGGCGGTAAACCGCTGGACGGCAAAAGCGTTCGGCCGCTTTTGTTCGGCACCGCCAAGAACTGGCCCGATCGCATGATCTTTTCGCATTGGGCAGGCAAGGTCAGCGTGGCGACGGAGCATTTTCGGCTCGACTATCGCGGCGCGCTGTTCGACTTGTCGGCCGACCCGGGCCAACGTCGTGACGTTGCCGCACGGCGTCCCAAGTTGGCGGCGAAATTAACCGCGGCAGTGACCAAGTGGAAGGCCGAGATGTTGCCGCAAATCGCCAAGGACGAGCGGCCCTTTCCGGTCGGCTATGCGGAATTTCCGACCACCGTGCTTCCCGCCCGCGACGGCGTGGCCTCGGGCAAGATTCGCCGAAGTGCCCGCGCGCCGAACTGCTCGTTTTTCACTCATTGGACCAGCGCCGAAGATCACATTGCCTGGGACGTTAAGGTGGCAACCCGCGGCGACTATGAAGCGGTGGTGTATTACACGTGCGCGAAAGCAGACGTCGGTTCGACGATCGAATTGTCGCTGGGCGACGCCAAGGTGCACACGGTCGTGGACAAGCCGAACGATCCGCCGCTAGTCGGCGCGGAGGCGGACCGGGCCCCGCGAGGCGGCGAGTCGTACGTCAAGGATTTTCGCCCGCTGCGATTGGGTGTTTTAACGTTGAACAAGGGGCGGGGCGAACTGAATCTTCACGCGACAAAAAAGTCGGGCCAACAAGTGATCGACGTGCGAGCCGTGACACTGAGGCTGATTAAGTAACAGCACCGATCTCGGGCGACAGATTGACCCCCACGAAATTCACTCCTACCCCCCCCACACGGATTTCCCGCCCATGATGAGGAATCACAAAAGAAACGTGCCTTGGTGCCATTGGCAAAGGTTGCTACTAACCGCTGCGATGACCATGATCACCGCGACACTTGCCCCGGCCGCGGATCGCAAGCCGCCCGCGCGGCGGCTGTTTGTCGCGGTTGAGGGAAACGACGATTGGTCGGGCAGCCTGCCGGCGCCCAACGCGGCGCGAACCGACGGTCCGCTGGCAACCTTGGAGCGGGCACGCGATCAAGTCCGCCGCATGAAACAGACCGGCGGATTGCCGCAGGGGGGCGTTTCAATCGAGCTACGCGGCGGCGATTATGAGCGCTCGAAGACCTTCGAGCTGACGGCGGAAGACTCGGGCAGCAGCGATGCGCGGATTGTTTACCGCGGCTATCAAAACGAGCCGGCGCGGCTGATCGGCGGTCGGGCGGTTCGCGGATTTCAGCCCGTCACGGACGCCGATGTGCTCAAACGGCTCGACCCCGCGGCGCGGGGAAAGGTGCTTCAGGCCGATCTGCGATCGCTGGGAATCAGCGACTTTGGCTCCGCGGCGGGCGGGGGGATCGAGCTTTTCTTTCAAGACCGGCCGATGACGCTTGCCCGCTGGCCGAACCAAGGCTTTACGCACATTGTCAAGCTGGTCGGCGGCTCTCCGTTCCAGTCGCATGGCCGCAAAGGTGACAAGATTGGCAATTTCGTCTACGAAGGCGACCGACCGTCGCGGTGGGTGGGGGAAAGCGACGTCTGGCTGCACGGCTACTGGTTTTGGGACTGGTCGGATCAGCGGCAGCGAGTGGCCTCGATCGACCCGGCGGCTCGCGTGATCTCGCTCGCGCCGCCGTATCACAGCTATGGTTATCACGCGGGCCAATGGTATTACGCCTTCAACGTGCTGGCCGAATTGGACTCGCCCGGCGAGTGGTATGTCGATCGGCAGACCGGCACGCTTTACTTCTGGCCCCCGGCGCCGGTGGAAGCGGGGCATCCGGTCGTTTCCGTGATTCCGACGCTGGTGTCAATGAACCGCACGTCGCACGTGACGCTCGAGGGAATTACGCTGGGAGCGGCGCGAGCCACGGGGGTTTCCGTCGTTGCCGCTGAGCGGGTTCGCCTCGAACGGTGCGTGCTGCGCAACCTGGGTGGCGGAGGCGTGACCATCGCGGGCGGAAAGCAGAACACCGTTTCCGGATGCCAGATTTACAACACTGGCGGAGGCGGCATCTCGCTCAGCGGCGGCGACCGCAAGAGTTTGACTCCCGCCGGGAACACGGCGGAAAACAATCACATCCACCATTACGCCCGCTGGTACCGCATGTATCACCCGGCGATTAGCATGGCGGGCGTCGGTCAGCGGGCCGCGCACAATTTGATTCACGATGCCCCGCACGAGGCGATTCAGTTCGGCGGCAACGACCACTTGATCGAGCTGAACGAGATCCACCATGTCTGCACGGAATCGAACGATGCGGGGGCGATTTATGCCGGCCGCGATTGGACGATGCGCGGGACCGTCATCCGGCACAATTTTCTACATCACATCAACGGATTTGAAGGCCGCGGCTGCGTGGGTGTTTATCTCGATGATATGTTCTCGGGCACGCGGATCGAAGGGAACGTCTTCTTTCGCGTCACCCGGGCGGCGTTTATCGGCGGCGGACGTGACAACGTGGTTGAAAACAACATTTTCGTGGATTGCAAGCCGGCGTTGCACGTCGACGCGCGGGCACTCGGTTGGGCCAAATCGACTGTGCCAACGACGATGATGCAACGCCTCGAGGCGATGCCTTACCGGCAACCGCCTTGGAGCGAGCGTTACCCGAAACTGGTCAACATCCTTGATGACGAACCGGCCGCGCCGCGCGGAAACGTCGTCGCGCGGAACGTGGTTTCTGGCGGTCATTGGGACGAGATCGAGGCCAAGGCGCGGCCGCTGCTGATGCTTAAAGACAATCTATTAGACCAAGATCCGAAATTCATCGATGCCGGCAAGCTGAACTTCCAACTTCGCGACGATTCGCCGGCCTACAAGCTGGGATTCAAACGTATTCCGATCGACCGCATTGGGCTTTCCGGCGAGTCGGGCCAACCACCGAAGCCCGTCAGCGGAACCTTGCTGAACCAGGCTGAAGCGAGCAAGTCGCGCGTGATTGTCCGCAACACGGCCGAACATCCGCGCAACGGCGAGGGCGCGCTGTTGCCGCTTGCCGACGGCCGGCTGTTGCTCGTTTATACCCAGTGGTACGCACGGCGGAACGAAGATCATTCGCCAGCCCGACTGATGGGCATGACGTCCGCCGACGGGGGCACCACCTGGTCGACGCCCGTGGTGGTTCAAAAGAACGTGGGCCAGATGAATGTGATGTCGGCCAGCCTGGTGCGAACCAAGTCGGGTCGCATTCTGCTGATCTATATCAAGATCGACAGCAATCGCAACGCCGATCTGTGGGTTAGAGAAAGCCGGGACGAAGCCGCCACCTGGAGCGAGCCGCGACCGATTTCCCAGGGCACCAGCGACAAGGGCTATATCGTGGCCGTCAATTCGGCCGCCGTACGGCTGCAGTCGGGGCGCATCTTGATGCCGGCCTACGAATCGCCGGGAGCCTGGGGCAAGGACGAACATTTTGTCGCCTGTACGTACTACTCTGACAACGAAGGAGCCACCTGGAAACGATCGGCCAACACGGTCGATTGCCCCAAACGCGGCGCGATGGAGCCGGTGGTTGCCGAGCTTGCTGGAGGCGACGTCCTTATGCTCTGCCGCACTCAGATGGGGCACGCCTATCGTGCCACAAGTCGCGACGGCGGCGTGACGTGGTCGGCCGCCACACCGACCAAGATCGTTCATCGAGGCGCCGCTGCAAATCACGCACTTGCCGAAGAGCAACGATCTGGCCCTGTTGTGGAACAACGCCGTCGTGCCGGGCGCCGACCATCAAGGCCCTCGCCGGCCGCTGACAATTGCCGTTTCTAGGGACAGCGGGCAAACGTGGCGGTGCGTAAGAAATCTCGAGTCGGCCAAGGCCGGTTCGTTTTGCTATGCCACGTTGGCGTGGCACAACGACAAGCTGGTGATGGCCTACTATGCTCCCGAAGGACTGAAGTTTCGCTCGGTTCCGTTGGCACGCTTGCGCTGCCGGTAAGCAGTTCGATTAAAATCGCGTAGCCGGCGCCGCGAAACATGCGGCAAACCACCGCGCGCAATGGATCCAGGGATCGCTTGTCTTCGCGTTGTTTCATCGAGCAATCGAATTTCTTTCTCTTGTGGCATGGGCGGATGTGATGGCTGCGATCGAAATCCTCGGCACCGGCCGCTTGGACGAACGAGATTCGGCATTTCCCCAAGCGGTTGAGTTGCCCGGCGGCGAGATTCTTTGCTCGTTCAGCGTGGGGGGCGGTCCGAATGTGACCGGTGGAACCGATTGGGCACGCTCGGAGGACGGTGGGCGAACATGGACGCTCGAAGGCACGATCCTTCCGCCGGACCGGGCCGCCGGCACGGCGAATTTTCTCAAACTGTCACTTTCGGCCGACGGACGGACGATCTTTGCTTACGGGGCGGAAATCGCCAACACTCCGGAAAAGCCCTTCGGGCAACGAGCGGCGCGCGCCGTTCTTTGCCGCTCCACGGATGGGGGCCGTAGTTGGACGGCACCCGAGAGGGTTCCCATGCCGGTGGAAGGGCCGCTGCAGATTTCGCACGCGGCGCGACCCCTGCAAAGCGGGCGGTTGTTGGCCCCCGCGGCGACGCTACCCGATCCCGCGCGACTAGGGGAGCGTGTGTTGGTTGCCATCTCCGACGATGGCGGAAAGACATGGCCCCGGCACGGCGTCGTGTTTCACGATCCGGCGGGCAAACGCGGCTTTTTCGAGCACAAACTGGCCGAATTGCCCTCGGGCCAAGTGCTGGCCACCGCCTGGACCGTCACCTTGGGCGACTACGGGGACGAACCCAACCGCTTTGCCCTCTCGCGCGATGGAGGGCTGACTTGGGGACCGTCTCGGTCCACCGGCATCTGCGGGCAAACCCTTTCCACGCTCCCGTTGGACAACGATCGCCTGCTGGTTCTCTACAACCGGCGATACGGCCGGCAGGCCGTCGTGGCATGCTTGGTGACTTTCGACGAACAACGCTGGACCGTGCATCATGAGCATGTGATCTATGACGCCAAGGCGCGACACGAAAGACCGGCCGACGTCGAGTCGGGTATCGATGAGCTGGACGCTTTTGCCTTTGGCTTTCCCACGGCCATCCGCCTCGAGGACGATTCGCTGCTGGTGACCCATTGGTGCACCCAAAGCGGTGTATGCGGCATCCGCTGGACCAAGCTGCGGGTCAATGAATAACTGCGAGCAATGACTAAGTGAGTAGCCGCGGAGAACTGTTTCCGCGACGCTGGGGGTGGAACCCATCCGCAAGTTGTGCAGCGCGTCATGCGACACAGTAGCCTTGACCTGACCTTCGGTGCTTACGGCCATCTGCTACCCGACACCGAAGGCGATGCCGTGGCGGGGCTCGACGAGTTCCAACCAACCAACCAACCAACCAACCCCGCGCCGCTCAAGGCGACCGCATGGTCGATGAAAGAGGGGCCGAAAAAAACTTTGAGAAAGCGCTGTCGTTTTTGCAGCTACCAGGGCGCGAAGGCTCGCTTTCGGGTGCAACGGCACGCAAAATGCTCTTGTCGAACGACGCGCAAAACGAAAGCCGCAACCCGTTGAAGAATGCGGCTTTGTGCGCTCCCGTGCAATCGCGCACCACCAAGGGCGATAATAGGCCCGGCAAGACTCGAACTTGCGACACGAGGATTATGAGTCCCCTGCTCTAACCAACTGAGCTACGGGCCCGTGGTGTGCGGGAGGCACGGCTGATTATTGTAGCCGCATGATCGCGGTCTTGGCAGCGTGTGGCGCGGCGAGACGAGGGTTCGCCTGGCTCAGGAGCGGTTTGGTGGCGTTCCCACGGTAACGTACGGCCCGACGTTTGGCAGCCTGCGGAGCCTATCTGGTTTCGATCGATTTCGTGGCGGCCATTGGCGGGCGTGGCGGCGGTCGGCTAGCATGGCTTTCTGGCACGCGGGAGAGCAAACGGGCATGGCCATTCTTGAAACCACCGCGCTGACTCGCTTTTACGGCAACCGGCGTGGCGTCGAATCGATCAACTTGTCGGTTCCCGAGGGGAGCCTGTACGGTTTTCTCGGCCCCAACGGGGCGGGAAAGACCACGACCATCCGCGTATTGCTCGGTCTGCTGCGACCGACCTCGGGCACGGCACGCATCTTCGGTCGCGATTGCTGGCGGGAAAGCCGGCGGATCAAAGCAGAAGTCGGCTATGTGCCGGGCGATTTGCGGCTATATCCGTGGATGGAGGGTCGCTTGGCCCTCAAGATCGTCGAAAAGGTTCGCCGCCGAAGCATCATGAAGGAGGGGAACCGGTTGGCCGAAGCATTTGCCCTGGATCTGCACGTCAAGGTGCGCAAGATGTCTCGCGGGATGCGCCAGAAGCTGGGTCTGATTCTGGCCATGGCACACCGGCCGCAACTTCTGATTCTGGATGAGCCGACCTCGGGGCTCGACCCGCTGGTTCAAGACCGGCTGCATGCCCATCTCCGCCACATGGCGGATGCGGGGCACAGCGTGTTTTTCTCGAGTCATACGCTCAGCGAGGTCGAGCAGCTTTGCGACCGCGTGGGCATTATTCGCGATGGCCGATTGATTTGCGACGAATCGCTTGAGATGTTGCGTACCCGAACCGGTCATCAGGTAACGATTCGCTGGCGGCATCCTCAGCGGATGAGAGATGAAAAGCCGCCGTCGTGTTTGAGCGTGGAGGATCGCCGGGCGGACCCCTGGAGCGGCATCTTGACCGGCGAGATCAATGAGTTGGTCGCCTGGCTAGCCAAGCGAGAGATGGATGATCTGACGATCGAGCGGCCCGACCTCGAAGCCGTTTTTCGCCGTTATTATGATGAAAGTCGAGCGTCTCGATGAACCGTGGCATGATGCTCAAGGCGACCTACGAATTGCTTCCCGTCACGATCGTGTGCGGCGTGTTGCTGTTCGCCATGGAGGGGCTGTTGGCCTATGTACTGCCGACGTTTGAAACGCAACTTGCGCCGAGCCTTTTACAGATTCAGTTTATTCAGCAGTTCATCAGCGCGATGCTGGGAACGGAGGTCGGTTCGCGGCTGAGTCCGGCCGCCTTTCAGGCGCTGCCCTGGGCCCATCCGGTGATTTTGGCGTTGGTCTGGGCCCACGCGGTCATCTGCTGCACACGGGTTCCGGCGGGCGAAGTCGATCGTGGAACGGCCGACGTGCTGTTGAGCCTTCCGGTCGGACGCTGGGAGATTCTCGTTTCGGAAACCGCCGTCTGGCTCGTGGCCGGCGCGGTCATGATGGCCCTGATGCTGGCCGGAAACCTGGTTGGTTCGACGGTGGTGCATGGTAGCAGCAATCTTGTGATTTCCAGCCGGCTGATTGCATTGGCCAATCTGTTTTCGATGTACGTGGCGGTGGGCAGCTTTTCATGGTTTGTCGCTTCGTATGGCGACCGACGCGGCTGGGCGATGACCACGGTTTTCGTTGTGCTGGTGGCGTCGTTTTTGTTGAACTATCTGGCACAGCTCTGGAAACCGGCCGATCGATTGTCGTTTCTGAGCCTGTTGGCCTACTACCGGCCGCTGGTCGCCTTTCGCGAGCATGCCTGGCCGGTGCATGACATGGTCGTGCTGCTTGTCGCCGCCGCGTTTTTGTGGCTGGCGGCCGGTGTCGTTTTTTCGCGACGAGATATCTGCACGGTTTGACGATTGACCGGGCTCTCCCCCATGGGGCGAAAAACGCCGTGAGTGGAGCCAAGTGAATTCGGGCTCGCACGTTCGCGGCGAATCAGGCGAAGAGCACGGCCTGGCGATCATCCTTAGCCCAAACGGCCGGTCGCCGGCAAGGCTTGGCAACAAATCGGTAAGGGCCGGGTCGCCGGCCTGCCGATAAGTGCGATGAGTGAACGTGCGTCGGGATTGGCCATGACAGAATGATTCGCTTGCGTTGCTTTCGGCCATGCCCACGGCGATTACCTAGGTCATCCGCATAAGGAGCGGCTTTGTGATGTCCACGTACAGTCGGGCGAACCCCAGCCCTCGCTATCAGCAGCTGCTGGCTTGCTATCAGCAGTTGCATCGAGACGGGGACGGCTACACGTCGGCTCAGCAGATCTACGCCGGCGCGTCGATCTTGTATTTCGCCGATGCGATCAAGAACATCATCAAACACTACGGTGCCCGCACGCTGCTGGATTACGGGGCGGGCAAAGGAATGCACTACGCAAATGCGACGCTGGTCACTCCTCAGGGCCGACAGCTTCCGCCGCTGAAAGACTATTGGGGCTTCGAGTCGGTGGCATGCTACGACCCGGGCTATCCGCTGCATAGCCGTCTGCCGACGGGAAAATTCGATGGCGTGTTGTGCTGCGACGTGCTCGAACATTGCCCGCGGGAAGACTTGCCGTGGATCGTTGACGAGTTGTTTGGCTTTGCCAAGCAGTTCATCTTTGCCAACGTGGCCAGTTATCCGGCGGAAAAAGAGCTTCCCAACGGTGAGAACGCACACTGTTCGGTGTTGCGGCCAAGTTGGTGGGAAGAGCTGGTCCGCGAAACGGCGGCCCGCTATCCGACCGTCAAGTACCACTTTCAGATTGTCCACCGCCTTCGCAAGGCCGACGGCGAAGCCACGTACGGGGCCTATCTGGTGCAACATGGAGCCGCGTGAAGGTTTGCTCACGCGACCCAAAACACAATCGCACGACCAGAGAATTCGGAGCATGCGAACTCGGCGTCGGCGGTGGGCTCAGCGACGACTCGATCGACTGGAGTTCGGACGGCTGGCAACCGATTGCTGCGCGCGGATTGTGGCGGTGAGGTGTTGGCCGAACTTTCGTGGCGGCATGTAGCCTTTGACGCGATCGAGAACTTTGCCTTCGGGCGAAACGGCAATGGTCGTCGGCAGCGCTTTGATCTCGAGGTGCTTGACCAGCTCCGGTGCCTCGTCGGCATCGATCATCAAAGGAATGAATCCGCGATTCACATAATCGGCGATCGCCTTATTGGCCCACGTGGTTCGCTTCATTTTCCGGCAGAATTGGCAATGTTCGCTGCCGACGAAAAGCAACAACGGTTTGCCCGTGGCCTGCATCGCCTCAGCGGCTTTTTCCGCATTGTGATACCACTGAATCTTCGCCGCACTCGCTCTCGCACTGAGCAAGGCAAGCAGAATCAGGCCCGCAAGTGCAAAGCTGCCTCGTCGCATGGCTACCATCCCCCTGTCACGGATAAGCTCAAAATGACCGGTTACCTTTCTTTTTGATCGGCCGAACGGCACGTGAGGTGTGGAAAGATTTTGCCGACGGCGGCAATTTTCCGGAATTTGCGGTGTGTGACCGAGCAAGCGTGGCGCGGTTCGGCGCTGCGGCGGGCCGGTGTGTGGCGTTGGTCCGCGTTGGTTCTTTAACCGGTGATTTCGCGCTCACCGTCAACGGCGACGTAGCCAACCAGCGTGCGTCCGGGAACGATCATCGCTTCGTCCGGCGAAAGTGGCGGGCCATCGGCGTCGGGATAAATATCGTGCGGACTGTCGACCGAGGTGTCGATAAATTGCCGCCACGGTAATCGCCGCAGATGTTCCGGCAAGGCAAACGTGCGTGGCTGATCTTCGTGGTGGAACAGCATCAGAAGATTGCGGCCATGCTGGGGCGGTTCGTCGAAGGCGCCAAGCGCGCAGATCAATCCGGGATCGTTGGCCGACCAGTCGAACGATTCCCCGCGAGCGTTGAACCACGCTACATCGGGCAGGCGCCCCGGGGCCGGCGGGCGACCGGTCAGAAAACGAGTGCGTCGAACCGTTGGCTCGATCCGTCGAAACGCAATCAGCGAGCGGACGAACCGCACCAGTCCGGCGTGGCGATCGACTAGCTTCCAGTCAAACCAGGAGATCGCGTTGTCCTGGCAGTAAGCGTTGTTGTTTCCCCGCTGCGTGCGGCGGCATTCGTCACCGAACAGCAGCATCGGCACGCCTTGGCTAAGCAGCAGAGTCGTCAACAGATTTTTAATGTGCCGCAATCTCAATCGATTAATCGCGCGGCGCCGCGTGGGCCCTTCGACGCCGTAGTTCACGCCGAAGTTGTTGTTGTCCCCGTCCCGGTTGTCCTCGCCGTTGGCTTCGTTGTGCTTCTGTTGGTAGCTGACCAGATCGTTGAGCGTAAAGCCATCGTGCGAGGTGACGAAGTTGATGCTGTGATACGGATGGCGGTTGCTCGCCTGATACAGGTCGCTTGATCCCGCCAGTCGGGTTGCCAGGGCGGGAGTGGTGTGCGAATCGCCTCGCCAATATCGCCGGACGTCGTCGCGATAGCGGCCGTTCCATTCGGCCCACCGCAGCGCGTGGAACGAGCCAACTTGGTAAGCGCCTGCCGCGTCCCATGCTTCGGCAATCAGCTTGGTCTCGGCCAACAGAGGATCTTCGGCGATGGTTTCCACCACCGGCGGGTTGGCCGTGATGTGCCCGTCGCGGTCGCGGCTGAGAATCGACGCCAAATCGAAACGGAAGCCGTCGATGTGATAGTTCAGCACCCAGTGCCGGAGACACAAAAATAGCATCTCGCGCACGATCGGATGATTGCCGTTGATCGTGTTGCCGCAGCCCGAGAAGTTGCGGAACCGCCCCTGTTCGTCAAGCATGTAATAGACGTTGTTTTGCAGCCCCTTCATGCTCAGCGTGGGGCCAAGCTCATTGCCCTCGGCCGTGTGATTGAACACGACGTCGAGAATCACTTCAATCCCCGCGCGGTGCAGGGCATGAACCATCCGCTTGAATTCCTTCACCTGCGCTCCCGGCGCGGGGTCGGAAGCGTAGCCGCGATGGGGGGCAAAAAACGCCAGCGGATCGTAGCCCCAATAATTTGCTCGCGGATTGCGCTCGCCGTTTGGCGTGTTAATCGGAAATTCATGAACGGGCATCAGCTCAACCGCCGTGATGCCGAGCGATTTGAGGTACGGAATCTTTTCGATCACGCCCAGATAGGTGCCAGGATGTTCCACGCCGCTCGATCGAGAGCGTGTGAATCCGCGCACGTGCATTTCATAAATCACGGTTTCGGCCAGCGGGCGGCGATGGTGCCGGTCGTCTCGCCAGTCGAAATCCTCGTCCATGACGACACATCGCGGCGGCCGCACGATGCCGTCGGCAGACGATTGAAACTTGCCGGCCAACGCCAGGGCATACGGATCAATCAACCGGGCACGCGGATCGAATCTCAGACCCTGACTTGGCTCATGAGGGCCATCGGCCTGCAAGTGGTAAAGTTGGCCGGGGCCGATGCCGGGAACGAACACGCTCCAGACGTCTCCCCAGCGATCGTCTTCGGGATTGAAATCCACGATGTCGTGCGGCTCGGTGTCTCGAACTCCACGATAAAGCAGCACACGCATCGCCGTGGCCGAGCGGCTGAAGACGACAAACTGAACCCCGCCGTCGCGCGGAATTGCACCGTATGGCAGGGGTTGCGTAAAACGGTGACCGGGATGTCTCAGCCTCATCGAGTGACTTCTAGACCTTCCCTGAGTTTCGCGGCTCTTTTCGCGGCGGCGTTTGTCGTTTACGTTTCACAAACGGCCACGCTCCGCATGAGCCCGCCGGTCTCGCTGCCGAAGCCGTTCCTATTGATGGGGAAACATTCACGGCGAATCAAGCTTGACACGAAAGGCCGTGTGGCACTGCTTGCAGTTCTTTTCCAGCCGCTTGAGCGCCGCCTTGGTGGCCTCCAAGTCTTTGTTTTGAAAGCCGGCCGAAACGGCCCCCGCCGCGTCGCGCATCTCAGCCGATAAATGATACCACTCGCCGAGTCGCGCCGGATCCTTGACGGCGTGCGTATCGGCGATCGCCGCCTGACCGATGACGGCCATCACGGCCGCGTGGCCGGCGTTTTCCGCCGCTCGTGACTTGAAACGAGAACCGCGTGCGCCGCGGCGAAGCTTGCTTTTGAGTGCCGCGACCTCTTTCATCAGCGGCTCCATCGCCGCGACTTTTTGCCACCCGGCGGGCGGCGTGTCGTCGGTTCCGCCTCCCCCGGCGGAATTCAAGGCCGCCTGAAGTTCGGCCTCTGCCGCTTTCGCCGCGGCGAAATCCTTGGCCGCGGCCAAACGTTGCGACGCGTGCAATATGCCGCTGGCGGCGGCCTTGAGCTCGTGGGGCCGGTCATGCTGCTCGAGCGCCAGCGCCAGAACCGATAGCGTGCTGCTCAGCCGCTTAACCGTCCGCTGGCGGGATTGGTACACCTCGGCACCAGCAACTTTTTCAGCCAACTCGCTGGCGATCTGCTGAGTTTGCTTGACCAGCAAGTCGGCCGGCGCATAGCTTGAAACGGGCGGCGCCTCCGGCGGCGGTTCGCTGTTGGCATGACGCGGCGACCATATCAGCAGTGCGACGACGAACAAGGGCCACGGACCACGAAAGGCCTTTCGCTTACGCCGTCTCAAACCACGCTCCGGCCCGGGCAAAGCGGGAGAATCGCACTTTGAGCCGAAACCCGCTTCTCTGTGAAACCTCGCCGGAGTTGCCGGCAAAACGCCGCCTTCTCGAGTACGCAGCTTCATTTTAATCTCGCTGAGGGAATCATGTTGCAGCCGCCCGGCACGATCAAGCTTGTCCGGCGGGGCGATGTGCCGGGCAAGGCGGATATCACCTGCCAGATCGTCAACCACCCGGCCGAACGCCTTGTTGAGCAGTTTGGCACGTCGAAATAGGCTGTCAAGTCGTTTGCCGCTCGGGCCGGCTGAGGCGACCTTCCGCCTTGACGTGGCGACTCGATCGGCGACCAACCGCCATCCTGGCAATCGCCTCTCGTGACAGCCGGCGGTTGATTGACAACCGTAAAGCGGCGCCCCTACAATCCTCAAGCTCAAGGAACAAATTTCGCTTGACGTGGCAACATTCTGGCGGACGCGGCCGGTGGGCTTGTTCGAGGCAGCCGGTCCATGCGGCCGAAAAACCGGGAGCCTGCCGCGTTTTCAAGCGGTTTTCAGGCAAACCGAATGGGGAATATTACTTACAAAGACGCCGGCGTCGATTTGGACGTCTATCGCGAGTCGATGTCGCGAATCGGCCGGCTGTTGCGGCGAACCCACACTCCGCGCGTCGTGCCCCTCGATGGCGGCTTTGCCGGCCTGCTGAAGCTCGACTTCGACAGCCCTCTGTTCGCCCGGCGTTACGACCAGCCGATGCTCGTTTCGTGCTGCGACGGCGTCGGCACAAAGCTCAAAGTCGCCACGCTTGCCAACCGGCACGAGACCATCGGCATCGATCTGGTCGCCATGAGCGTCAACGACGCGATTTGCTGCGGCGCGGAGCCGCTTCTCTTTCTTGATTATGTCGCCATGTCGCATGACGATCCGGACCGCTTGGAACAGATTGTCGAAGGCATCAGTACCGGTTGCATCACGAGCGATTGCGTGCTGCTCGGTGGTGAAACGGCGATCATGCCCGATCTTTACGCCCCCGGCGACTACGATCTGGCCGGCTTCTGTGTCGGCGTGGTTGAGCGCAAACGCCTCATCGATGGCCAGCAGATTGTCCCGCAAGATCGACTCGTCGGCATCGCCTCGAGCGGACTGCACTCCAACGGCTACAGCCTGGTTCGTAAGATCGTGTTCGACGTGGCCGGCCTTTCGGTCGATGATCGCGTCGAACCGCTCGGCTTAACGGTCGGTGAAGCGCTGCTCGAACCGACGCGGATTTACGCGCGGCCGCTGCGAAAATTGCTCGGGCACTACAAAGTCAAATCGGTCATTCACGGCGTCGCCCACATTACCGGCGGCGGCATCGCCGAGAATCTTCAGCGTATCCTGCCCGAAGGTTGTCAGGCGCGGCTCGAACGTTGCTGGCCCGTTCCACCGCTGTTCGAGTGGCTCAAGCAACTGGGCAGCGTGGCCGATGACGAGATGGATCGAGTGTTCAATCTTGGCATCGGTTTGGTTCTGGTGGTGAGCCCCTTTTTCGCCGACAGTATCCAACATCAACTGGCCGACGAAGGCCTCGAGAGTTGGCAGATCGGCACCATCGCCGAGGGACCGCGATCGGCAATTTGGAAATAGCTTTTTCCGCGCGGAAAAAGCGGTTCGCCGTCAAGTGGGCAAGATGTTGGTCGCCCGCTTGGAAAAAAACAGGGCGGCTTCGCCGAGATCAAGGCACCGGTGGGGAGCCGCGGGCAAATGGTGAAAATTTGCCGCGCGATTCCATGATGCCAAGTCCCGGCGAAACCGCCCGGAAAGTTGACGATTCGGGAGGCTGCCCCCGGCTCGTTAACCGCGATAAATCACACGATATCCGCCGCAACGATTGAAACGGACAATCGCGCTGAAGCCACAGCACCAGTCGTAGCGGACCAGACCGGCACCGATCAGCGTCCGGCGGGAACTCACCGCCGGACATCCGTCACAGCAGGCCGGTACGCACAACTTGATTTTCACCGGGCAGCACGTGCAGGGATTGCAGGCCGTGACACAGATCGTCTTCGGCGGAGCACAACAAACCTGGCAGCACGGATCGCAGCATGCACCACCACTTAGCGAGGCATGACGTCGCAACACACCGGCTTTCGCCTGATCAGATGTCCCCGTCTGCACCGCAGCCATCACGGCAATCACCGCCAGCAACCGTACAGCAATCATAAGTTGACGACGCATCGATAAATCTCCCGTAACTAGAACAGCTTGCGTAGTTTGAGAACTATGCAAAAGAATGGCTTATTGGGATATTTAATCAAGGGGCGAGACGGAAAAATCCATGATTGCATGGTATTTTTGCCTCTCCAATGATCAACCCGGCCAATCGCAAGGCACGACAAATTTGCCGCCCCGCCGAACTTGACGTAGAGTTCTCAAGACGACGTATCAAGCGTCGAGTCTCATCTTAGATCATTTCGACAGGCGTTTTACGCGCTACCTTTCTTCATTCCGTCAGCGACCAATACGGCGGACTTCCGCGCCCATGCGCGGCGATTCCGCTTGCACGGCCGCGATCTGAGCCAGGCATCTCGAGAGGCAAACGATACCGACCGTGTCCGTCGAGCTAGCAAATTGCGTGGAAGGCAGCGAAGCGATTCAGAGATCGCTTACAGAGCTGCGTTGCCAGAACGAACAGTTCGAGGCCTTTCTCGATCACGAAATTGAAGACCTCGACAAGCTTCTCAGCCAGCTTTCTGAGCGCAACGACCATTGGTTCGACGAGGCCTGCGGCGTTGACCGGCAACGCCGAGAGCTCAACGAAGAGCGATCTCAACTCGACCAGGCAAGGCAACAACTCGAGTCCGAGCGAGCCGAGTTGGCAACGTCCAAAGAAGAACTAGACCAGCTTCGAGCCCAACTCGAACAACAGAAGCAACAATTTGGCGAGCGCGAACAACAGTTCGAGTCCGAGCGAGCCGAGTTGACAACGTCCAAAGAAGAACTAGACCAGCTCCGAACGCAACTCGATCAACAGAAGCAACAATTTGGCGAGCGCGAACAACAGCTCGAGTCCGAGCGAGCCGAGTTGGCAACGTCCAAAGAGGAACTAGACCAGCTTCGAGCCCAACTCGATCAACAGAAGCAACAATTTGGTGAGCGCGAACAACAGCTCGAGTCCGAGCGAGCCGAGTTGGCTCAACAGCGTAAATCCTCGAAGGACGACAAGCGGACGTTCGATGACCAGCGTGGGCAAATCGAGGAACTTCAACAACAAATCCAGTCGCGATCGTTGGCGCTCGACGAGCAGGTCCGGCAGATCGAGACCATGCGCGAGGAATTGCAAACCCAACAGAAGCAGATCAACCAACAGGCGGCCGAAC
>Ga0114931_10003847_pt1 | contig 18894 bp, 13 predicted proteins | sample 2SBtaG_FD_89579 | JGI IMG/M metagenome (GOLD analysis project Ga0114931, IMG submission 89579) | Deep subsurface microbial communities from Kolumbo volcano to uncover new lineages of life (NeLLi) - 2SBTROV14_V59a metaG | ecosystem: Environmental > Aquatic > Marine > Volcanic | place: Kolumbo...
CACGGCGGCCGGGGCAACATCCACTTCGCCACCCCATGGAACCAGGCTCCTCGCACCGCCGAAGAAGGAACCAAAGGTGAGGAGCGTTCACTACGCCTCGAACTCAAGCTGCTCGCCCAGGTTGGTCTGCTTGGATTTCCAAATGTCGGGAAATCCACGTTTATTGCCCAGGTGTCCCGGGCCAAGCCCAAGATTGCTGACTATCCGTTCACCACCCTCATCCCCAATCTCGGCGTGGTGCAACTCAGCGACGAGCGCAGCATGGTGGTGGCCGACATCCCGGGAATCATCGAGGGCGCGGCTGAAGGCCACGGGCTCGGCCATCGCTTCCTCAAGCACGTGGAGCGGACCAAGGTGCTGCTTCACATTGTCGAAATGAGCGACTTTACCGCCCCGGATCGCGACCCGCTCCGGGATTTCGACACGCTCAACAAAGAGCTGGAGCGCTACACACCAGAGCTCGCGAATAAGCCACAAGTAGTCGCGCTTAACAAAATTGACCTGACAGAAACCCGAGAGCTCGCTCCGGAGATCTCAGAACAGTTTGAACAGCGCGGCATTGAGCTTCACCTAATCAGTGCGGCCTCCGGAGAAGGAATCAAAGCGGTGCTCGAACAGCTGTGGTCACATGTGACGTTGTCATCCGAACCGTGATCACGATCATCCGATTGGCGGATGCCATGGAGTCGAGGTTGCCGCTGCAAGCAGCCGATGTTACAACATAATGTGGAATCGCAAGTCCGCGGTGCGGTGTTCGTCCAACCGGCTCGCGACAACCTTAGGGGATCGGGAATGAACGCAATCAGCATCGCGAAGCGCGGCGCTCTGGTGAGCGCTGTGGTGTTTTGTTTTGTCGTGCTCGCAACGGCGAGCACGGGTCTTGCGCAGAGCACCACGCCGCCCGGCGACAAGAAAGCAGACAACAAAACCGGCGACAACAAGACGCCACCGGCGACCACGCCGGCACCGGATCCGAAGTCGACGCCGACGACCGATCCGAAAGCGAATCCGAAACCGGGCACTCAGCCCGGTACGGCTCCAGCGACGCCCGGTGCGGGGACGCCGACGGGGACGCCCGGTGCGGGGCCGCCGACGGGGACGCCCGGTGCGGGTACGCCGACGGGAACGCCCGGTGCAGGGACGCCGACGGGGACGCCTGATGCAGCCAACGGCGGCACCACCGACACCGCGAACGTGCCGATCAACCTGCGCCTGCGCCGGCTGGAGCAGCGCGTACAAGCGCTCAAAGAACGCGCCTGTCGCGCCAAAGCCCGCGTCGGCATGCTCAAAGAAGCAGTGCTCGGCGGCGGTATCGGCGCGCGCGCCACCATCGTGCACAAAAACAAAATGGGTGGCTCGTTCCGCCTGATCAAATTGATCTACGCGCTGGACGGTACGCAGATCTTCGCCCGCACCAGCGACTCGGGCAGCCTGCCCAAGAGCCTCGACGTGCTCACCGGGCCCATCGCCCCGGGCAGCCACACCATCAGCGTGTTCGCCATCTACCGCGGCCACGGCTACGGCGTGTTCAAGTACCTCAACAAGTATCGCTTCCGCGTGCGCTCGAGCCACACGTTCACCGCTTCGGAAGGCAAGGACACCCACATCGAAGTCGTCGGCTTCGAACGGGGTGGCTCGACCACGCCACTGGAGAAACGCCCGGCCGTCGACTTCAAGGTGACCACCTCCCGGGGCGGCGGAAAGTAGCCCATGCATCACACACACCGCCGTTTCCACCGGCAGCCCCGTGCGATCGGCGTCGCAACGGTGGCTGCTGCTTTGCTGTGGGCATCTAGCGCGCGCGCTGACGAAATCGACAAGATCGCCCGCCGTCTGGTCAAGCTGGACGCCGAGGTCATGCAGATTGCCTCCGGCGTCCAGTCGCCGCGCAAGCACGCCAAGAGTGCCGACCTGGCCACCCGCCGGTTGATCGACGCCCAGGTGGCGTTCGGCGTCGGCAACTACGACGACGCTGCGGTCATGCTCTACGACTACGTCGAGCAATTCCCCACCAGCAAGTCGTTCGACGAGGCCCTGTACTACCTGGCCGAGGCGCTGTTCCAAAAAGGCGACAACGTCGCGTCGCGCACCTACTTCACCAAGCTGGTGACCGACGTCGGGGCGACCAGCAAGTTCTACCAGCAATCCCTCGAGCGCTTGATCGAGCTGTCGCTGCGTTTGCGCGACACCTCCAAGGTGAGCAAGTGGTTGGCCGCGCTCAAGACCGTGCCGGCGAGCAAACAACGCTCGTCGGTGCCGTACGTTCAGGGCAAGTACGCCTACTTCTCGAACAAGTACGCCGACGCCATCACCCACTTCGCTGCCGTCCCCACCACGTCCAAGTTCTACATGCGCGCGCAGTACTTCACCGGTACCTGCAACGTGGCGCTGAAAAAGCTCGGCGCCGCAGCCAAGATCTTCCGCACGTTGACCAAGGCGAGCGCAAAGACCAAAGCCGACAAGCGCGTGGTCGAGCTGTCGTACATGGCGCTGGGCCGCCTGCACTACGAGCGCGATCAACCGTCCAAAGCCATCGACTACTACCTGCGCATTTCGCGCCGTTCGGATCTGTTCGACGAGGCCCTGTACGAGGTCGCCTGGGTGTACGTCAAGAACCAGCAGTTCAACAAAGCGCTGCGCGCCCTGGAGCTGCTGGCGCTCACCGATCCCAACTCTTCCAGAATGCCCGAGGTGCGCATCCTCGAGGGCAATCTACGCATCCGCAAAGCGCAAAAGCTGGCGGTCACCAACGACAAGGGCAACAGCGCTGAAGAGTACACCAAGGCGCTCAAGGTCTTCACCGGCACCAAGGCGTTATTCAAGAAGCCGCACGCCGAGCTCAAGAAGATCATCGACGAGAACGGCGACGCGCGAAAGTACTTCGCTCAGATCACCAGCCGCGTGTCCGACACATACACCGACCAGGGAACGCTGCCGCCGGTGGCGGCATCCTGGGTACGTGAGCAACCGGACGTCAAGCGCGTGATCGGCGTGGAGTCGGACCTGGGTCAGATCCGCGACGAAATCGGCGTCGCCGAGCGCACCATCAAGCGGCTGGAACAGGCGCTGAGCAAGGACGCCGGCGTCAATGTGTTCCCCAAGCTGGCCAGCAAGCGCACGCGCGCCATCGAGGTGCTCGAGGAGATCTTCAAGCTGCGCGCGAAGCTCGCCGACCGACTGCGCCGCCTCGCTCTCGAGGTTGCCAACGGCTCGGAGAAAGCCGCGCTCGAGCGCATGCGCAAGCAGCGCAAGCAGCTGCGCGATGCGTTCGCCATGCTGCCCAACGCCAAGCTCAAGCAGAGCGAACGCATCGAGGCGGCGCGCAATCAGTTCACCCGGCTGGACCAGAAGGCCGCCGAGATCCGCGTCGTCATCGACCACACCCAGGCCACGCTGGTGGCCCTGGTGCGCTACATGAAAGATCGCAAGGGCGCGGGCGACGAGCCCAAGAACCTGGTCAAGTTCCAGGAGGCCATCGACAAGTGGCGCAAAGAAGTCGCCGGCATGAAAAAAGAGCTCACGGCGATCCGCCGCGAGGGCCAACACGCCAAAGACGCGGCCGGCACCGGTGACCAGGTCGCCAAGCGAGCGGAGCTTCTGCGCACGCAAATTCGCCAGGCGCTCGAGGACGAGCACCGACTGCTGGTCAAGCTCATCGGGCGCATGCACGGCAAGGACGCGACCAAAGCCACACAGATCTCGTCCCTGGTCACCAAAGCCAACTCGATCACGGTCAAGCTCGACGAGGTCAACAAGCGCATCAGCGCGGTCGTGGATGTCGAGCTGCGCGAGGTCCGCGGCTCCGTGCGCCAGGAGAAGGCACGCCTGGCGGCGTACCGGCGCGAGTTTCTCGCTTACGAGGCCGAGTCGCGTGAGCTCGGCGGCAAGATCCTGGCTGATTCGTTCGTCACCGTGGACAAGAAGCTGTACGACGTGATCATTCGCAGCGACGTGGGCGTCATCGACGTAACCTGGTCGCGAAAAGAATCCGCCGACGAGTCGGTCAAGCGCCTGCGGCTCCAGAAGCAAAAAGAATTGCAGACGCTACAAGACGAGTTCCGCTCGTTCCTCGAGGAGGAACAGAAGAAGAAGCTCGAGCGCCGGCAGCAGCGCCAGCGCAACATCAAGCAAAAACAGATGGAGCGGAAGCTGTTCAAGAATGTCGGAGACAAGGGCACCGGAACGGGCCCGGGTGAAATCAACGACGCCACCAAGGGCAAAAAGGGCAAAAAGGGAGGTGCGAAATGAACCGCGCATGCCGCACCGCTCTGCTCGCTCTGGCGACGGCCGCCATCACGCTGCCGGCGCTGCCCCGGGCAGCCCGGGCGCAAAACCGCCCCGCCGGCCTACCCGGCCGCGGGCCCTCGTCCAACTTCTTGCGCCACCAGCGACCGCTGACCCCGCAAGAGCGCGCCACGCTCAAAGAGGTCGAGGGCGACTTCAGGCGCTACGCCGCGGCAGCCAACCGTCACCATGCGCGCATGCGCGCCATGTTGCGGCGGGAATACGACAAGCGCAAAAAGCAGCTCGAAGACCGCTACAAAAAACGCATGTTGGCCGCCAAGGAATCACAGCGGCTCAAACACCTTCACGAGATCGCTCTGCTGCTCAAGTTCATCAAGGAGCACCCGAACCACCAGCAGTTCACTCCCGACGCCATGTACCGGCTCGCCGACCTGTATCTGGACGAAGCCGACCAGAAGCTCGAGGAGCAAGAAGAAGCCGATCCGATGGGCGACCACAAGGCCGACTACTCCAAGGCCATCGCCCTGTGGGATCAGATCGTGCGCACGTTCCCCAAGTACCGCCAAATGGCGAACACGCTGTACCTGTACGCCTATTACAGCAACGCCCAGGACGAGCGCAAATCGCTGGAGCTGTACCTTGCGCTGGTGTGCGCCAACAAGTACAAGCCCCTCGACCCGCCGCCCAAGGAGCCGACCAGGGCCGAGTGGGAGGCGCGGCAAAAGACCAAGACGCTGGTGGATCCGTACGCCCAGTGCCAACCGATCAAAGGCGCCGCGCGCGAGCTGGTGCGCCACGCCTGGGTGCGCGGCGTCGCCGACATCCACTTTGCCACCCCGGGCGAGCTGGACGAGGCCATCGCTGCCTACAAGAAGATCACCAGCAACCCACGGTCCAAGCTGTACGAAGAGGCTCTGTACAAGCTGGCGTGGTCGTACTACCGGCGTGACTTCTTGCTCGACGCGATCAAGCAGTTCGACAAGTCGGTGGTGCGCTACGATCGCATCGTCGCCCAGGGCAAGACGCCCAAGATTCAGCTGCGCGACGAGGCCCTGCAGTACATCGCGGTATCGCTGACCGATCCATGGGACGGCGAGCTCGAGACCGATCCGGTCAAGGCGTTCTCCCGGGCGATGAACTTCTACAAGGGCCGCGAAAAGGAACCCCACGTCCACGACGTGTGGGTGACCATCGGCCAGGCGTTTGCCGACATCCAGGCCTACGACCAGGCCATCGCCGCGTTCACCAAGGCGATCAGCCCGCCGTGGAACCTGAAGCCGGATGCCCCGATCGTGCACCAAAAGATCGTCGACGCCTACGAGGCCAAAGGTGACGAGGCGGGGGCCAACGAAGAAGCCAGCAAGCTGGCGACACGCTACTCGCCGGGCACGCCGTGGTACACGGCCAACGAGAAGAACCGCAAGGCGATGAAGAACCAGCGACGCATCGCCCAGCGCATGCTGTACGGCTCGGCGCGCAACATGCACCGCGACGCTGCGCAAAAACAGCAGGAGTACATCGCAGGTGGCAGCCAGGATGCCGAGCTCAAGAAGCAGTATCTGGCGCTCTACGACAAAGCCATCAAGCTGTACAAGAGCTTCCTCAAGCAGTACCCGGAGTCCGAGCACGTCTACACGTTCACCCACGCGCTGGCCGAGTGCTACTACTACACTGGCCGCTACATGGAGGCGGTGCCTCATTACCGCTGGGTACGCGACCACCGCAACCTGTCCACTGAGCTGTTCGAGGACGCGGCCAAGTCGATCGTCAAGTCCTACGAGGCCGAGGCCGACCGGCGCATCAAGGAGGGCAAGCTGAACGCCCTCGTCATCCCCGACATCAAGACACTGCAGGCGCTGCCCAAGCCGATCAAGTCGCGGACGATCCCGGACATCCACAAGAAACTGCAGGCCGCGTACGACGAGTATCAGCGCCTGGTCAACGAGCCCAAGACGGCGCCGAAGATGGGCCTCAACGCCGCGCTGGTGTCACTGGCGTACTTGCATCTGAACGACGCGATCAAGCGCTTCGACGTGGTGCTCAAGCGGTTCTGTGACAAACCCGAAGCCACCCGTGCCAAGGACGGCATGTTGGTCATCTACAAAGTCCGCAACAACGACGAGAAGTACCGGGAGACCAACGCCCGATTCATCTCCGGCAAGTGCGGCACCGACAAGCAGCGCGAGCTGGCCAAGGCGCAAAACCGCACCCTGGAGTTCGACATCCTGGCGCGCGCCTACAAGAACAAGGATTTCGAGAAGGCCGGGTTGGGCTACTACCGCTACTACAAGAACGCGCCGGCGGACGACAAGAACTGGCCGGTCGCCCTGTACAACGCGGCGCTGTCCTACAAGGAAAGCGGCAAGAACCGCACGGCGATCTATCTGTTCAAAGAGTTCATCAAGCGCGCCGAGTCGCGGGACAAAAAGAACCTGCCGTTCCGCAAGAGCCCCTACTACGTGGTAGCGCTCGATCAGACCGCGCGTTCGTACCAGGCGTCGTACAAGTACAAAGACGGCGTCGACACCTACATGAAGCTGTATCGACTGGCGGGCAAGGCGCAGAAACTGGGCCTGTCCAAGCCGCCCGCCGTGCCGGGTGAGCCGGAAAAGACGTTCCGCGAGGTTCGTCTCGACGCGCTGTACAACGCCGCGCTGTTCAAGGAGCTGGACCGCGACTTCAAAGGTGCCATCAAGCTGTACCGGCGGTACGCGCGGGAAGAGACCAAAAAGCGCCGCATCGACCGGGCGTACTGGGCGGTCGCGCGGCTGTATCGATCCATGGGCGATCTCCAGATGCTCGAGACCTCCTACGCACGGTGGCGGCGCAAGTTTGGTCGTTCCACCTACACGGTCGACGGCAAGCAGGCGACCAACGACCGAGACTACGTCTACACCTACTACGACATGGCGAAACTCTACGCCAAGAAGGGTCGGCGCTATCGCCGCGAGGTGCAGCGCTATCGGACCGAGACGCGCAAGGCGTGGGAGCGCATCGGCAAGCCGCAAAACACCCGCACGGCCCACTGGGCCGGCGAGTTCGAGGTAGACGCCGCCGAGCGATATTTCAAGAACGTGTACCGCCCGTTCAAGATCAAGGTGCGGGCGCGCAACAAGCGCCACGCCGCCGCCCTCCGCGGCAAGTTGGACAAGCTGGCCAAGACCGCGCGTGACAAGTACCTGACCGCGGGCAAAAAGTACGGCGTAGCCGAGTACGCCATGGCGGCCAAGGTCCGCTACGGCGAGATCCTCATGCTGTACAATGAGAAGTTCTACAACATGCCGACGCCCAAATACGTGCTCGCTCTGGACCGCAAGTACCCGGACCAGGATGTCATCGGTAAGTACGAACAGGGCGTGCAAGATGTGCTCGCGCCGCAGACCCAGGAAGCCCGGAAGCAGTGGGAGTCGGTGGTCAAGCTGGCGCGGCAAAAGGGCGAGTACAACGAGTGGGTCCAGGAGGCCCTCGAAGACCTCAACCGCGAGTTCCCGACCCAATGGCCAGCCCAGCATGCGCCCATGGTCGAGGGCACAGCCAAGCCATAAGGCACCGAAATGCGACGAGTAGATCCAAATATCGCCCCGTGCGTTTCTAGCTTCGTGGACCGGAAATCTACGGATTTCCCGGCTGGTTATGCCGGCAAGGCCGCGGCAATCGCCGCCGGTCTGTTGCTGGCGTTCGGCGCCTGCGGCAGCAATAGCAAGAAAGCCAGGACCCCCACCGGCTCCACCGGCTCGGTCAAGACCGTCGGTAAAAACGACGGCAAGCCGGTGATGGGCAACAACGTCAAGACCACCGAGATCGGTGGTAACGGCTCATCCGGGACCGGGACCACGCCCCCTGACGGCGACGCGGTCACGAAGCCGGGTTCGGCCGGCACCAGCACGGCTGGTGGCGCAGCCAAGCCGCCGCCCATCCAACCGCCGGTGCGCGAGCCGACCATGGCGGAGGTCAAGGGCCAGCTGCAGCGCCACTTGATCGCCGGGAAGAACGCGTTGCGCCAAAACCAACCCAATCAGGCGATCAGCCAGGCCAAGTCGGCCCTGGCCGTCTATTCCCAGAGCATCGACGCCGTCGTGTTGTTGGCCCAGGCGTATTACGCCAAGAAGCTCGACGACACGGCCGAAGTGCTGCTCACCGACGTGCTGCGCGACCGCGCCAAGCGCGCGAAGGCGGAGAAGAACGCGGGCCTCTACTACACGCTCGGCTTGATCTACAAACGCACCAACCGCGACAAGCTCGCGGCGAAGGCGTTTGCCAAGGTGGTCAACGAGCTCGACAGCAATCACAAGGGCGCCTTGTTGAACCTGGCGGTGGACCACCTCAAGAACAAGCTGTGGCCCGAGGCGCAGAAGCTGATGGAGCGCCTGGTCAAGAAGCTCGGGGTCAAGACCGCCGTGACCTACAACAACCTGGCCAGCGCGTATCGCGGTCGGTCCGCGGCCGCGTCGATCAGCAAGTCTGCCCGGCGCCGCCTGCTGCGCAATGCCGAGTACTACTACAAAAAAGCGCTGTTCGTGAACAAGGACTACGCGCCCGCGATCTTCAACCTGGGCATTCTATACCTCGACGCCGATCCGTTCCCGCTCGGTACGAACGGCAACGTGACCACCTTGCGCCGGTTGGAAAAGGCCAAGACCCAGTTCGATGACTACATGAAGCTCACCGGCAGCAAGGCCGACCGGCCGAGGCTGTTGCAGAAACTGGCACGGCGACGGCTCAAGAAAGAAAAGAAGCGGCTCAAGAAGCTGAAGAAGAAGCGAAAGAAAAGGGGCTCCAAGTGATGCGGACTTCACTACGCAATCTATTTGCCGTCATCGCCACGCTGATCGCCCTGCTGGTCTGCCCCGCGCTGTCCCACGCCGAGGACTGCGATGAGCAGGGCAACAGCAAGAAGAACAACGGCAAGAACTTCCACATCGAAGAGCGTAACGGCGAGAAGATCTACGTCATCGACAAGGTCATCACCGTGTGCGGCAAGGTTCCGCGACCTAGCGTGGTCTACGTGCTCCAGGCCAAGAGCATCAACTACGCCTGGGAGACGCTCAAACGCGACTTTTTGCCCAAGATTCTCGACTCCGTGAAGAAAGCACCGTTCTAATGGCTACCGCCCGACCTCAGCCACAGCAACAACAGCAGCCCAGGCGAGGCTACGCCCCCGTGCATCGCAGTCTGCGCATCGGCATCATCCTCGGCGGAAAGATCGTCGAGGAGCGCCTGATCCGCAAACGGGAAAACATCTCGGTCGGGCAATCGGCGAAGAACACCTTCTCGGTTCCCATCGAGGGATTGCCGCGCGAGTGGCCCATGTTCGTGGTTCACGCGGGCCGCTACGCGCTGCAGTTCACCGACCACATGGACGGGCGCATCTCGGACGGCAACGATGTCTACACCCTCGCCTCACTCAAGGGCAGGCACGCGCGAAAACACGGCGACGCCTGGATCATCCCGCTCGCCGAGAGCGCCCGCGGCAAGATCGTCGTCGGCGAGATGACGTTGCTGTTTCAGTTCGTGGCTGCGCCGCCGCTGCAGCCACGCCCTCACCTTCCCGCTTCAGTGCGCGGCAGCTTCGCCGATCGCATCGATCCACGCCTGGCGGTGATCCTGGCGATCTCGCTGGCGGTGCACGCAGCGATCGCCATCGTCGCAAACAGTGTGGACCGCAAAAAGGACCGCACCGAGAAGATCTACGAGTCCGTGTTCAAGCCCAAGAAGGTGTCGGCGCGGTTCAAACGGGTAAAGCTCAAGCCGCAAAAGACCGACGAGGACGGCAAGGACAAAGCCGACAAGGGTAAGAAGAAGGCCAAGAAGAAGGCCAGGAAGCCCAAGCCGGGCAAGCCGCACAAGAAAGCCAAGGACGGCGGATCCAAGAAATCCAAGACGCCCGAACGGGTATCGGACGATGCCATCGATCGCGTCGTTCAGATCACGGTCGGTGCCGGCAAGGGGCTGCTGCAAGGCCCCAACGGCGAGAACACCCAGGGCGTCACCAAGGACCTGGACAAGACGATCGCGTCGGTCAAGGAGAGCGGCGACACAGTGGGCAAGGTCGGCGCCGGCAAGCGCGACCGGGTGGTCCGCGGCGGTGACAACCGTCGCGTCGGTGCGGGCAATCGCGCCAAAGGCCCGGACGTAGGCAAGGGTGTCGAAGACACCGGCCACAAGAAGAAGCCGCGCATTCCCAAGAGCCGCGTCCGCCTCGGTGGCCGCGCCCACGGTAGCGACGCCAAGAACCTGACGCCGCAGATCGTCACGCGCACCATCCGCAACCGGTTCATGAACGGCTTGCGCAGCTGTCACAAGATCGTGCTCAAGACCGATCCGAACGCCGGCGGTAAAGTCACCCTCAAGTTCACCGTGGGTGAGTCCGGCCGCGTGGTCTCGGCCAGCGTCAACGGCTTCAGCAGCATCGTGGATAACTGCATCCAAAAACGCATGCTGCGCTGGCGGTTCCGGCCGAAGCCAAAAGACAAAGACGGCGACCCCACCGACGCCACCTTCCGCATCGCGCTGATGCTGCAGGCCAGCTAGGCCCTAGGCCGTCGAACCGCGGGACGTGCTACGTCCCGGAACTTACCGGGATTACAGCAGGAATCCGGCGTACTGCGCATTCTTGTGACGGTTCTTGTGACGGTGTAATATTACCGTGCCACAAGAGTGCGCAATACGGTCTAAACTGCCTGTGATTTCAACAGGATTGGAGAGGTAGCATGGCCCGCGGTCTGGTCCCACCAGGTTTGGAAGGCCAGTAGGGTCCAGAGGGCCTTGCGGTGGTTCGCGCGGCCGGCGATGTGGTCGTCGACCAGGCGGCTCACGGCCGCTGGGTCGAAAAAGCCGTCGCCGGCCAGATGGGTCGGGGCGAGAGTGTCGCCGAGGAAATCGGCCAGGTCTTCGCGTAACCACCGGGCAATCGGCATACCGAAGCCGTGCTTGGGCCGGTCGATGATGTGGTCGGGTACGAGGCCGCGGGCGGCGGCTTTGAGCAAGCGCTTGGTTTGCCAGCCACGCACGCGCAGGCTCGGCGTGGCCTGACAGGCCAGCCGGATGATGTCGCGGTCGAGCAGCGGCGCGCGAACCTCCAGGGAGACTTCCATGCTGGCGCGGTCGACCTTGGCGAGCACGTCGTCGCCCAGATAGCCCTTGCAGTAAAAGTACATGAGCCGATCCCACCGATTGGACGCCGAGCAGCGGGCCAGGCGGTTGTCGACGATGTCGAGCAGATCTTCGGTCGCCGCTGCATGAAGGGCCGGGGCCAGCACGCCCGGGACTTCGCCGGGAAGCAGCGACGCGAGCCAGGCCTGGTGGCGATGGGCTGCCGCGGGTTGATCGACACCGCGGAGAAACTGCTTGAGCTTGAAGTCGAACGAAAAGTTGGCTGTGGATACCGGCAGGCGCGCGGCGAATTGATCACCGACGCGCCGGGCGAGCCCGCGGCAGCGCCGTCCCATCATGCCGAGCAAGCGACCAGTGGCGCGTTCGGCTTGAAACGTTGGGTAGCCACCGAAAAGCTCGTCACCGCCGTCACCGCCGAGCGCCACGGTGACATGCTCCCGGGCAAACCTGGACAAAAGGTGGGTTGGAATCAACGAACCGTCGCCCAACGGTTCGTCCAACAGCTCGCCCAGATGGGGAATCAGGCCGAGCAAATCGCTGGGCTCGACCCGGCGTTCGTGGTGGTGCGAGCCAATATGCGTCGCGACTTGTTTGGCATAAGGACCTTCGTCGTAGCTCGGGTCGGCGAAGCTGACGCTGAAGGTATCGATGTCGCGTTCGCGCTCGCGGGCTGCCAACGCGGCGACGAGTGACGAATCCAGCCCGCCCGATAAAAAGATGCCCAGGGGCACGTCGGACACGAGGCGATCGCGCACCGAGCGCTCCAGAGCGGCGCGCAGCTCCCGGGCGGTCACGGCCAACTCCGTGCGCCGCCCCCCCACGTGCACGTCGGACACCGGCAGGTCCCAGTACGGTTGCAGCTTGGGCTCGGCACCGGGGTGGGCGAGCAAACACCAGCCGGGCTCCAGCTTGTGCACCCCGCGCACCATCGACATGGGCGCGGGTACGTATTCGTAGACGAGATAGCGCGCGAGCGCGCGCGGGTCGATCTGGCGCGCGACCTGCGGGTGGCGCAGCAGGGCGCGCAGCGCGCTGGCGAACACCAGGTCACCGCTGTCCAGCCGCGACCAGTACAGCGGTTTTTCGCCCATGCGGTCGCGGGCCAGCAGCAAGGTCTGGTCGCGCGCGTCCCACACGGCCAGGGCAAACTGGCCCTCGATGTGATCGAGCATGTCGACGCCCCACTCGGCGTAGCCGGCAACGACGACTTCCGAGTCCGACGCGGTGGCAAACGTGTGGCCGCGCACGCGCAGTTGTTCGCGCAGGCGCCTGAAGTTGTAGATCTCGCCGTTGATCACCCCCGCGACCGCACCACCCTCCGCGAACAGGGGCTGATCACCGGTTTTCAGGTCGATGATCGACAGACGCCGGTGGCCCAGGGCGATGGGCCCCTTTTCGTAGTAGCCCTCGCCGTCGGGACCGCGCTTGACCAGCGCCGCGGTCATCGTGCGAAGGATCAGCTGGCGCTCTTGGTCTCGGTCCGCTCCGCCGCCGCTGGCGACGTCTGCCGGTACAGCGAGGATTCCGGCGATTCCGCACATGGCACATTGACCTCTTCGCGCACTAGGTAGATGGGCTTTGCCTGGGACTCGTGATAGGTACGCACCTGAAGCTCCGCGATGAGCCCCATGCCGATGAGCTGAATCCCGACCACGAACAGCATGACCGCCAGCAGAATGAGCGGGTTGCGGTGAACCCAGGCGCCCGAGTACCACTTCTCGAACAGCGCCACGGCGGCGGCGACGATGCCGAGGAAACACGACAGCAGCCCGGGCCGGCCGAACATGTACAGCGGCTTGGTGCTGTAGTCGCCGAGGAACTTCACCGTGATCAGATCGAGCAGCACTTTGAACGTGCGGCCGATGCCGTACTTGGAGGTGCCGTGCTCGCGCGCCCGGTGGTTGACCACCATCTCGGTAATGCGCGCCCCCTGCCACCTGGCGTACACGGGCAAGAATCGGTGCATCTCGCCGTACAGGCGCATGCCCTTGGCATACTCGGCGCGGAACGCCTTGAGCGTGCAGCCGTAGTCGTGGAGCCTGACGCCGGTGACGCGGCCGATCAGCCAGTTGGCCATCTTGGATGGAATCTTGCGGCTGATCATCTTGTCTTTGCGGTTCTTGCGCCAGCCGCACACCACGTCGTGGCCTTGCTCGAGCTGCTCGAGCATGGCGGGTATGTCACCGGGGTCGTTTTGCAGATCCGCATCCATCGGCACGATGTATTCGCCGCGCGCACGGTCGAAGCCGGCGGACATCGCCGCGGTCTGGCCGTAGTTGCGCTTGAGCTCGACCACCTGCAACCAGCGTCGCGACTCGGCGCCGGCCTTGAGCACGGCGAACGAACCGTCGCTCGAGCCGTCATCGACGACGATGACCTCCGTGGGCCGGCCCAGCGCGCGCAGGTCGGCGACGGTCTTGTCCAGCACCGGCAGCAGGTGCGGAATCGTCTCCTTTTCGTTGAAACAAGGTAGAACGAGGCTGACCTGCGGGGTCTCGTTGTCTGCCTGCTCGTTCATTTCGGCATCTTACCGCTAGAGCTAGATGGCGCGCCGTAAAAATGTCTGACCCTCAGCCACAGCTCGATCGGGTCGAAGCCTAGCAACGCCCACGGGCTGGCGTTGGACGAGCGCATAACATCCTGAGCGCTGGTGGCCAGATCGCTGGCGAGCTTGCGCGCGCCGCTGGGCAGCATTTTTGCCAGGGCTTTTGCGCTCCGGCCGGCGATGGCCATGGCCGCCGCGCCCCCGAGCAAGCCCAGCAACCATGCCGGTGCCGGGTCGATGATGACGTTGCGGGCGCTCAGCTCGCGGCTGAGCTGGTCGGTGGGCCCGGTGAGGATACGCCGATAGGCGGCTTTGTCCATGAACACGCCCACGCTGGGCTTGCCCACGCGATCGTTGATCGACCGCAACAGGCGCTTGCGCTGGGAACGCCACTGTCGCGCCAACGCCCGGCCGGGCAGCGAGTCCTCCAGCGCCTGATGGGTGGTGACCAGATCGATGTGACCCGCGAGCTTGAGCGCGATGATCGACGCGTGAACATCGGAGCCGTCGTCCTCGAACACATACGCGCTCAGGCTCGTGTTGTTGGCCACCAGCAGGTCGAAGGTTTTTTGCAGTGCCTCGTATGGCGGCGTGGGCAGCAAGTCGAGCAGGTGCGGCTCGGTCCACAACCCGGCGCCGTGCACGCGCTTGAGCGCGCGCAACACGGTCAGCCCCTGGTCGACGATATCGTCACCGAGGCGCAGCTCGCTCTCGATCTCCGCCATGACCTCGGGCAAGGCCGTGGTGCTCAACACCACCACCGCGCCTACATCCAGCGCGTCGCGCAGCTCGGCCAGCGCCTCCCGGCCGGTACCGGAAAACGGCACCAGGTCGGGTACGAGCGCGCCGTGGCCGTTGACCACCGCATGCACCACCCGGCCCCCCTCGATGAACACGACGGCCCAACGCGGCGCCACCTCCGCATGCGGACCGAGCGAAGGCGGCAACAGCAACTCGTACCAGTTGGCCCAGTGGCGACCGTCGATATCGACGATTTCGACATCTGCTGCGAGCACGGGCGAAGCCTAGCACCAATGCCGGGGATCGGGGGGTCGACCGCGCCGCGATCGCACTGCCGGGGCCTGAAGATGTAGTAGAGCTCAGTCTGTGAGGCCGGGCTCATCGAAGCGGACGACGATGTCGTCGCCGCCGTCGATGACCGCGTCGCAGGCGCCCTCGGTGAGGCGCAAGGTGTGGTCAGAGACTTCGTAGCGGAAGCGCTCGAGGGCTTTGTCCGCGACCAGGTCGCTGCTCGGCGGCACCGCGCGCTCCGAGCCGCCGGAGGTCAGATAGACCCGCAGCAGTGATGGGTCTCTCGGCGCCGGATTCATGGGGCCGACTTTGCACACGATCGACGCGACGATGTCGCGGAACTTGGCGACCAGGTCGGCCGCGCTGGTGGCGACGAAGTGATAGTTGGGATCGCGCCGGCTCGAGGGGCTGCCGGCGACATCGGTCATGAACTGGGACAACGCCGCCGAGGAGCCCGAGCGGCGAATCTCCAGGCTGAAGATGGTGATGTCCCGGTTCCACGCGGTCACCGCCGCGTTGCGGGCAGCGGAAAACGAGTTGGACGAACAACACGGCGCGCCGTCCGACACCAGCAAGAGGTAGCGACCGGTGTTTTCGCCGGCGCTGACCAGAGCCCGCGCCGAGTTCAGCGCTGCGGCCGTGTTGGTGGAGCCACCGGCGTCGTAGGCGTTCATGATGTTGACGATCTGATTGGGCGCGCCGGGGCTGACCGCCACGGTGCGAAAGACGTTGCTCGAATAGAACGCGGCGCCGTAATCGATCATCAAGTTCGTGGCCAGCAGGCTCGAAATGCTGTTTTCGAGCACGTCGATGGCGCGGGAACCGCCGCCGGAAAACGGCAGGGTCATCGAGCCAGAATAGTCCAGCGCCATGACCAGCTTGGGCAGGCGGCGTTCGGCGTCATCGAACCGCGTCTGGGCGATACGCGCGCTGGCGTTGGCGTTGACCGTGGTGCTGCCGCCGCTGAACACCAGGGTCGGCAGGTTCAGGGTGATGGCCGTGCGCACCGACACATTCACCTCGGCGGCGGTCTGGGTGAGGTTCCACTGAAACTGCACCGGCAACACACTGTTGCGCTGGGCCAGGCTCTCGGCCGCGGCGCGCGACGCTGCGCGGAACGGCAAGCCGTGGTCGCGAATCATCTGCGCGGCCGCCAGCGCGGCGGCGTCAGCGGCGCTCTGGCAGTCAGAGCGGGTGGCCGTGATGCGGCCGATGCTGATCGCGCCCATGGCCACCACGGCCATGAGGAAGATGCCGGCCACGGCGGCGATGCTGATCGCGCCGCGCTGGTGACGCCGGCCGCTTCGCCGGGCGCGCATCACTTGGCCTCGAGATGGATGTTGCCGCCTGCCACCTGCCACTTGGGGCCACTGAGGCTGCCGCTGCTGGTGCTCACGGTCGGCACCGAAATGGTCGCGCCGCCGCCGCTGTTGCGGTCATCGCCTTTGTCCTCGCCGGTGCGGTGGACGCGCATGACGCGCTTGGCATCGTCTGCCGTCATCGGCGCGGGCGCCGCCGACGTGTCACCAGCCGCCTGGTTGTCGACGGCCTTGTAGTAGGACTTGCCGTAGTCGCTGCCCAGATGTTGAATGCGACAGCCGGCGATCAGTGCCGCACCGACGATGAGCGCGGCGACGAACGAGATGAATGACAGACGACTCATTGACTACTTTCCTCCCACTGGGCGCAAATCCGGGTTCAACGCGTAGGCGCGCCGGCGCAGCTCTCTCGCTTTGCTACGCTTGCCAGCCTGCTCGTAAATCAACGCCATATTCAGCAGCGTGGACGACTCGCCGAGCGCGGCGCGAAATGTCCGCCGCGCCTCGTCGTACTGGCGTTTCTTGCCATAGGCGAACGCCAGGTTGTTGTAGGCGACGGTCAGACCGGGGTCCATCTCGAGGGCGCGCTCGAGGTACTTGATCGCGGCGTCGGTTTTTCCCGCCAGGTAGAGCGAGAAGCCCACGTTGTTGCGGTAGGCGGCGTTGCGTGGCGACAGGCGCACGGCTTTGAGATGGTGAACGAGCGCGTCGGTGTGACGGCGTTGCAGGTCGCGCAGGATGCCCATGGCCGCGTGCGCCCGGGCGTAGTTGGGCGACAGCTTCAGAGCGTAGGCCAGGTGGCGATCGGCTTGGGGCAGCAACCCCAGGTCGCGCAGCAAGCAGCCGTACAGCACCCGGGCCTTGATGTTCTTGGGCTTCTCGCTGAGGATCTTTTTGAGCAGCGGAATGGCCGCTTTGCGCGCGCCCTTTTCCACGTACAGCTCGGCCAGGTCCATGCGGAAGTTCTCACCGACCCTGGCGATCTGTGCGTGCTGCTTGGCCGCGGCGCCACAACCGGTGGCAAGGGCCGCGGCGGTGACGACGGCGAGGGCCACGGCCAGGGACTTGGTGGGGTTTATTGTCTCCAATTTCCGGCTCATGAATAGAGTTATTGCAGGGCGCGTACCAGCTGGACCACAGCTGGCCCCAGGATGATGAGCATGGCTGCGGGCAACAAACAGGTCGCCAGGGGGATGGTAAGCTGGGCGGCGAGCTTGCCGGCGCGCTCCTCGAGCTTGCTCATGCGCTGGTTGCGAGACGAGTCGGCGTACTCGCGCAGGGTGTTTCCAATGGGTGCGCCCAAACCGTGTGCCTGGGCAATGACGCCGCAAAGTGCTGAAAGATCGTCGAGCCCGACCCGGCGCGCGAGCCTGCGCAGGGCGTCCGGGAGCGCCACGCCCGCGTCGAACTCCCTGGAAGTCAAGCCGAGTTCCTTGGCCAGGGTGGGTGCGGACAGCTCGAGCTCAGCGGCGACCCGAGCGACCGAGTTTTCCAGCGACAGACCGGCTTCGATGCAGGTGGTCAACAGGTCCACCGCCGCCGGCAGATGCCGTGCGATGGCCTCCTGTCGCTCTGCAGCGCGAACGGTGAGGAGCTTGGCGGGCCCCAGCACGCCGAGGACAACTGACATCAGAGCCAGCAGCAATCCGAACAGGCCGCCGAACACAATCGTCGCCATCAAAGCCATGGCCAGGCTGCCGAGCAGGGCCGCGGTGCGCTCTTCGCAGTAGCGATCAACCGCGTCCCGATTGCGTCGGCCCGCGGTCAAAAGCTGGGTAGTCAGTAGCTCGAGCTCGGTCTGGTTGGTCGGGCGCAGATGGACGGCGACCGGGGAGACCAGCCGGCGCCACAACGACGCCGGGCCGACCTCGCCGGCGGCGGCCGCGTCCGCTGCCGAGGAGCGACGGTACGCCTGGAAAGCCATCACGCTCGCCGAGGTGGCGGAGCCAAAAGCGAACAACTGAAGAGTAGATGTAGCTTCCATTGGTCGACCTTTACGAAAGCGGTTTGACGAGGCGGCGGGTCCACAAAATGCCGGCGAGCCACATGCCGGCAGCGACCAGCGTGATCACGCGACCGCCCGAGTCGTGCAGAAGCATGTCGGCGTACGACGGGTCGCTGAGCATGGCGAGCACGGCGAAGCCACCGGGCAGCATGGCCAAAAGCTTGGCGGACTGGCGGCCCTCGGCCGTGAGCGCGCGCAACCGGGCGCGGTATCTGGCGCGGGTGCGCGCGGCTTCTACGATGCGGTCGAGCACGGCGATCAAGTTGCCGCCGGTTTCCTGCAACACCAGCACGGCGACGACGAACGTGTTGACGGCTTCGCAACCGGGCAGGCGCTCGCCAAAACTCTGCAGCACTTCCGGCATCGGCCGACCCAGGCTGTGCTCGTCGCATGCGCGGCGCAGCTCGTAGCACAGCGGGGCTGCGGTCTCGGCGGCCGCCAGCTCCAACGCGCGGGGCAACGCGTGGCCGGCGCGCAGCGCCAACGCCATGATCTCCAGCGCCTGGGGCATCTGCTCGTCGCACTGGGCGAGCCGGCGCGCGCGTGCACCGCGCACGACGATCCACACCGCGAGCACGGCGAGCGAGCTGAACGCAAACGCCAGCAAGCCCGAGCCGATCATCAGGCCGACGAGA
>Ga0114931_10003848_pt1 | contig 18892 bp, 20 predicted proteins | sample 2SBtaG_FD_89579 | JGI IMG/M metagenome (GOLD analysis project Ga0114931, IMG submission 89579) | Deep subsurface microbial communities from Kolumbo volcano to uncover new lineages of life (NeLLi) - 2SBTROV14_V59a metaG | ecosystem: Environmental > Aquatic > Marine > Volcanic | place: Kolumbo...
AAAAGGTCTTGACGTCCGCAATAATCCCGGCACCTCCAGAGGGATCAAGCCCGGCAATGGTTAAACATACTTTTTTTTTCGAATCTTCCATCAAAACATCAAACGAATTCTACACAACCTTCTTTTCTAGTTCCGCTAATCTTTTCAAATTATCCCGATCGTTCAAAAAGGTTATTCCCGCGAAACCTCGGGCACCGTTTGCTAAAACCGATCTATAGTTAGTCTCGTTGATTCCACCGAGCGCAAGTACGGGAAAAGGGTCGAGATGCCTGCAAACCTTTGAAAGCTTTCCCAATCCTTGTGGTTCGCCGTATGACTGCTTAGAAGCCGTAGCAAAAATTGGGCTGAACGTAACAAAATCTGCCCCTGCTTCTCGAGCGTATTTCGCTTCCTCAAGCACGTGAGTAGAAACACCGATTAGAAAATCTCGCGCAGCAATTCTGCGTACATCTTTTGTAGGTAAAGCTCTTGAAGTCAGATGAACCCCGCTCGCTTCTGCCGCAAGAGCAATGTCAACCCGCTCATTCATAAAAATGCACGTAGGAGTATTTCTCGCGATTTCCACAGCTTTTTCCACAAGCTCAAAAACTAATTTTACGCCAAGACGCTTCTCGCGAATTTGAACAAGAGAAATACCGTTCATCACAGCGGATCGAATTATTTCAAGTGTTTTAAGAGATTCCCGTTCGAAGTTTTGGTCGGTCAGATTGCCCCTTGTAATAAGGTAAATTAGTGGTCTATTAGTTGGAAAAGAAAGGCTCATTGCCGTATTTCACTGCGCCGCTTGCCTGTCCGAATCATTTCCATCAAGCATCGCAACACTTTCGCGGAAATTCGCTATTTCCCAAAAAGCAATGATCAGATTGAAAACGCCGAGCCCTGTAACGGCTCCTCGCACCCATGCCGATGAAATAATAGTCTTTAACACTGGCATTCCTGTTGTTTCAACTACCAAGGAAAGCAATTGATTGTCTCCCCAATCTCCAACTCTCAGATCAACCCACGGTACCAAAATCAACAAGATTCCCAAGAGCAAACACACGAGCGAAAAAAGAACAACGGTTATTTTTGTAATCATCAGCATTGATTATAACCACTTAGAAAACTAAATAAAAATAGACTTCGCGTAAACACAAAAAAGCGCAGATTATTTTCCGCGCTCTTTGCAAGAAAAATTAAGTCTAGCAACCTATTAACTATATTTTGCGAGCCGATCACCTACGTCCCGATAGTCGGGATCAATTCCGTATATGCCCTCAAACTGCTCCCTCGCTTTTTCTTCATCACCGTCCAACTCAAATACGTTAGCAAGCTCATAATTTAAAGCCTGCGTTTCTTCTTCATCTAAATCGTCAATTTCAAACGCGCGACTAAACCAGTCTGAAGCAGACTTCAATTCTTGCTTTTCGACAAAACAGAGTCCGAGCAGAATACAGCATTGCAGAAATCTACCACTTCCATCATTCGGCTTTGTTGATTCCAAAGCGTTTTGAAACCCGGTCACGGCGTCATCCAATAACCCCATTTCCTGATAGGCGACCGCATGATGATAATTCGTATCGTAATCGGAATCATCATCTTCCGATTCGTCATCCGACTCCTCCTCTAAAGCTTCCGAGGTATTCTGTTCAATCTCAATATCTGGGTCATCAAAATCGTTTTCTTCAGCAACTGGCGTGGCTTCCGTTTTTTCTTCGCCATCTTGATTCTCAGTTGCCATTTCGCTATCTTCAAGCAATTGATCGACTACTTCATCAACCTGTTCCTGACTTGCCGATTCCACCGAAACTTCTTCATCAACATCGGTCTCCATCTGATCCGGCTCTGTATCCGATTCGTCCTTGGTTATCAGCTTCCCGTCGTCCTCTAAAACTTCACTTGTTTGTTCGCCCGCTTGAATATCGGCTTCCGCAACTTGAACCACATCATTTCCGCTTCCATCGGCAAGTTCTTCGAGCATCTTTCTAATCTCAGCAAACTCCGCGCGACTTCCGCATTTCAATTGCAAATCATCAAAAGTTTCCTGTGCTAAATCTGCGTAGCCTTCTTCAATATAGAATCTAATTCCATTAAGCTGTTCCTTTATACTTCCTTCACTTAGTGAATCAGAAACTTCATTGCCATTCAAATTATCGACTACCGCAACACCATTTCCATTTTGCTCCGCAACCTCGCTTCACTCAGCCTCACTAATGGAGATATCGCCGGAGCCGTTTGACGTAGAACCATCCTCTCCCTCGTATTCGTCGCCATTTATGACTGCTTCTTCGGAATCTAAGACCGCAACTCCAACCGGAATAAACTCTTTCACAGATTCCGATGATCGTTCGACTCCATGCGAATCGATCAATTCCTTAAGACGGGCGGAAACCTCCGCATCGTCAGGTGTTAGCATTACCAGTTGTGAAAGAGCAAAACGCTCGTCCTCAACCGAGTCGTTCAATTTGGACGCCTCTGCCATTTGACGTAAGGTACTTTCGAGTTCAGTGTTGTCTTTATGCCAGGTAAAATATCGAACTTGAAGACGTAAAGCACCAACGTGTTCGGGATCTCTAGCTAAAATCTCATGTAAAACATTTAGAAGTCTTTTCGGCTTTTCGCTAACAAGCAACTGCTCAACAATCATCGAGAGTATTTTAACTGAGGAATCGAAATCGTCGATGTTTACATAGTAATCTACTAAATTGAGAAGCTTCGGATATTCTCCCGGCTCCTTCGAAACAAAATCAACAAGAATCTCTTCGGCATTTTCAGGATCGTCAATTTCAAGATAACAATCGACTAAAAGAAAAACTACATCCTTATTATCAGGGTCGTTCTTAAATACATCGTGAAGAATTTTTACGCCTTCTTCAGGATAACCCAAACTAATCTGCGTTTTGACGAACCCCTTCACTGCTTCGGGGTTTGCCGGCTCTATATCCAATGCCTGTGTATAAACGGCAATAGCTTCTTCTAAGCTATCACATTCTGTGAGCCTCTTTGCCCCTTCTACGAATGCATTTACTGCTTTATCATTCTGCTCATCCCGCAAATAATAATCCGCGATCTTAAGATAGATTTTCGTATTCTGCGGATCTATTTGAGCGATTCTCTCCCAAACGGAAAGTGCTTCCTTTGTTTTTCCATTTTCGTCGTGATAATTGGCTAGTTTTTCAAAATGCTCGCGAGCCTCCTTAAGAGAGCCTCTCTTCTGATAGAGCTCTGCGAGATTTGCTGATACATTTGGATTGTCCGGCGTTAGACGATAAATCTTGTTGTAAACAGCGATAGCTTTCTTGGCAAAACCTTGAGTATTGTAATGATCCGCTACGAGTTCATAATATTTTACCGCAGCTTCATTATCCTTTGCCTTGCTGAACAAATCGCCGAGCATGTTTTGAGTATTTACATCGCTCGGATCATTCTTCAATACTTTCTTGTATTGGTTTATAGCAGCCGAAATCTTACCTTGCGATAAATAACGCTCGGCACTGCGCATTACTTTATTTTTGTCGAATCCCATGTTTAGAAATTTGAAAGAAACTTGTCCCAATAATTATAAATGTTTGGTGTTGAAAATTTGGATAAAACTCGCGGCTCAGAATCTGTGGGATTGCGGGCTAATCGAATACATCCCTGCATTAACAAAACTAACACGCGGAATGACTAAATGTCAACGAGTTTTAACATTGTTAATGCATTTTGTTTTTCGAAGTTTTTGTATCCTTGTATTTGTCTTAAATTCGCTCTTTTTCGAAACAAGTCTGGTTGACAAAGTAATTACCAAGTTGAAAAATATAAACTGTAAAAATTATGCACGCCTTGATTCTAGCAAGCGGAAAAGGTACACATTTAAGACCCCTTACCGTTTACACGCCAAAACCAATCCTTCCGATTATTAATCGCCCGTTATTGCTATATCAAATTGAGATTTTGAAACGGGCAGGGGTTAAAGAAATTGTCCTGTTTCTTGATTACCAGCCGGATAAAATCGAACATCTTTTAGGGGATGAGCGAGAATTAGGTATAAAATTGCGCTTCGTCGTTGAACCGCGTCCGCTTGGAAGTGCAGGTGCTTTCAAATTCGCGTCGGATGAATTTACAGAAACAGCAATTGTCTTTAATGGGGATATTCTTACCGATTTCATTATTTCTAAGGCTTTGAAACAGCACCACCAAACAAGTGCTTTAGCGACCGTAGCTTTGACTTCAGGAGCTTGTTCGGGTGCTTTTGGCGTCGGAATTGATGAAAATAATCGAATAACAAGCTTCGATACCAAAATCGAAAATGCCGCGCCAAATCTCTCAGATTCAGGAATTTACATTCTCGAACCTGAAATACGTGAAACCATCGCAGATGAAAATAACATTTCTTTTGAAAAAGATATTTTTCCAAAACTCTTAAAACAAGATGAGAAAATATATGGCTATGAATTTAAGAAAGGATATTGGTGTGCGATTGATTCTATTGAAAACTACCGGAATATAAACCAAGACTTTTTAGCCGGAAAAATACATAATTTTAAGAATTCGGAAAAAAATGCGTTTGAACGTGCCACGACCGCTTTTATAGATGAAGCTTCTATAATCGGCAACGATTGCGTAGTCAAGGCAAACGCCAAGATTATAAATTCGGTTTTAGGACGTGGCGTGCAGGTTGAAGAAAACGCCGTTGTAAAAAATTCGATCGTTTGGTCTCACTCACGCATTTCAAGCAGAGCAACAATTGAAGGGGCAATTCTCACAAGAAGTTGCTATGTTGGTAAAAATGTTTCCGTTAGCAAAGGAGCGGTTCTCGGTGACAAGACCTCGCTAACCGATTACACAAAGGTTTGAACGTCTTAAAAGGTACAAAATAGAATGAAGACTTGGACACAATATTTCTGGTGCTAAAATTTACCTGGATTAAAAGGTTCAATCCTCAAAGAAAAATAATGCCGGAATTACCAGAAGTCGAATTGATTTCAAAAGCTCTCAACCAACTCGTTAGCGGTCTAAAAATCACAGCCGCGGAATTGCTGCGCGAAAACCTTGCGCCGGCATTTACTCCAAAGGCTTTTTCCGACACGCTTGAAAACACCGTGATAAAACGTGTTTATAGGCGCGGAAAACACATTCTTTTTGTCCTAGATACTGAGAAAACCTTGATTGTTCACTTACGAATGAGTGGACGTTTTATGCTTTTGCCCGCTGAAAAGGACAACCCAAAATTTGCCCACGCGATTTTCTATTTTTGCGAAAAATCACGCCTCGTTTTTCAAGATCAAAGGCATTTCGGCTATATGAACATTGTCCAAACAGAAAACCTACACGAGGCAAAAGAAATCAAAAAGCTTGCGCCCGAGCCATTTTCGGACGAATTTTCGGTAAAATATTTCCTCGATATATTGAAGACTTCAAAACGCAGCCTCAAAGAATTTCTGCTTGATCAAACCAAAGTTTGCGGTTTGGGAAATATATATGCCGCAGAAGCGATGTTTTTATCCCGGCTTAATCCGCAAATTCCTGCCGACATGGTTTCAACCATTAAGGCTAAGCGACTCCATAGATACATAATTGAATTATTGCAAGAATCTATAAATTATAGTTCCACGTTGAATATTAACCCTGAAAACATTGCGGAGAGCTACTACGGCGGAAGCTTTGAAAGCCACTGGCAGGTTTACGATCGTGAAGGAAGCCCATGTCCAAATTGCAAAACAAAGATTAAGAGAATTAAACAAGGCGGACGCTCAAGTTATTTTTGTTCGAGATGTCAGCGAAAATAAAATGCATCAATCTACTCGATTTTGCATCTAAACCAAGACAATTTATTCGGCTCATTGACAAAGCCGCTGCTCAGAATCAAACTCTTAAGAAAACATTGGAGAACCCAACATGAAAATTTATTCGTCGATATTGCTAAGTTTCTTTACAATCTTGATTTTGTTACCCCTAAATATTTTTGCTTGTGCGTGCTGTGCGGACCCGGGGTATTACAAGATTGGCTTTCAAAAGCCGAGTTCGTACGAGCTTGGCGAAATGAAAAAACTCAAATTTGGCGGCGCAAAGATTTATTCAACACCTGCCTTTCCCGAAGATATTAAAGGATTAAACCCTATCTCCGAAGAATATAAGGTAATTGCTTCAAAAAACACCTATGGGTGGCATTTCAATTTTACCGATGAAAAAGGAAATTCGGGTTCGGTCGACTTAAAAATGCCGAAAAAATTCATTCAGTATGCCGTCGATACAAGAAGCGGCGAAAAGGGTGGTGCCGGAAGCGTAGTGCTTTATAAAGAATGGAGATTCAAATACAAGGTAAGCCACGTTACCGGAATTTTTAAGGACGGACTCAAAGGTAAAACAGAATACTTCCTTGTTCTGCAAGGTAAAGGAAATGCCTGCACTTCAGCCGGAAATTTTACGCATTGGCGTCTTGAAGTAACAGGAAAAAAAGCAAATTATGCTTTTTACGGAAGCCTAAAAGCGGATGACGCAAATGCCAAATCGTCCGAAACGAAAGATCAGAAGGATTCTATCAAAGTGGCAAATCTCACCGGAACAAACTACGTTGGTTGCGGTTGCTCTGGATTGACACTTAAGGAAGCAAAAAAACAAGGAAAAAAACAACCTTTCTTTTGGTCTGAATTCAAGGCAAACGGAGAAAGCGAAACTCTCTTTTTAAACTTAAATGACAAAGATACGGAATTAATATTGGTAAAGAAAGGAGAACGCCCGGAGAAAGAAAAAGTCGGAGACCGGTTTACCGATGAATATGTAGCCGACGGCACGAAAGTAATCCTTGATTACGTTACAAAAAAACTTCCCTGCGAGGGTTGCGAAGGAACCGATTATGATGTCACGGCAACTATTGTCGGAAAATATAACGGAAAGGTAATTTCCCTTCTTGGCTCATGCGGTTGTTAAATCCGACTTGACACCTAAGATGTCAGGAAGCATTATTGTAGTTCAATTTTGTGGTGAGTTATAGCAACTTGCGACCACATTAAATAACCCGCTAAACAGCTAAAGAGGTATTCATAAAAAAAGCCTTGTGTTGTTTGGCACAAGGCTTTTTTATGAAAGATTTCCGAGAAATTTTAGAAACTGATTCCGTATATGTCTTTGATGGCGCGATTGGAACACGATTTTACGACAAAGGCGTTTTCATCAATAATAGCTACGATGCCCTCAATCTGAATGCGCCTGATCTGGTACGTGAGGTTCACGAAGAATACGTTGCTGCCGGTGCAGACATAATCGAAACGAACACCTTCGGAGCAACCCGCTATAAATTAAAACAATATAGTCTCGAAGAAAAACTACTTGAAATAAATATCGCCGCTGCAAAAATTGCTCGCCAAGCAGCTGGTGATAAAGCCTTTGTGGCAGGAGCGATTGGTCCTCTTGATTTGCGAATTGAACCTTATGGTCCCACTTCGTTTTCTGAGGCAAAAGAAATGTTCTCCGAACAAATCGCGGCATTGCTTGAAGGCGGTGTCGATCTCTTTGTTCTGGAGACTTTCGGCGATTTATCTGAAATTCAGCAAGCAGTTTTAGCAATAAAAGAATTATGCGATTTACCAATTGTCGCGCAGATTCAGATTCAAACTAACGGAAAAACTGTCTTCGGCGCAACGCCCGATATATTTACAAAACGCCTTGATGAATGGGGTGCTGACGTAATCGGACTAAATTGCGGCGTTGGTCCAACACACGTATTGCAAGAAATTGAAAATATGCGTGAAATTACAGACAAAAAACTGTCCGCCCAGCCAAATGCAGGGCTGCCCAGAGATGTTCAGGGGCGTCAATTCTACATGTGTTCGCCCGAATATATGTCCGAATTTGCCAGGCGTTTTATTCAAGCCGGAGCAAGCTTTATCGGCGGTTGTTGCGGGACAACACCAGGACATATTAAGCTAATGTCCTCATCAGTTCGTTCACTTAGCCCTCGCCAAACTCAGGTTGCGGTAAGAGAACCGATAGGAGTCCCAAAAGGCAAAAATAATTCTCCAGTCGAACCTGTCTCACCGCTTGAACGATCAAATTGGTCGCGAAAAATCGCACAAGGTGAGTTCGTAACGTCTGTCGAAGTTTTACCGCCAAAGGGTGTAACCGCCGACAGAACTCTTAAATCGATTGGCTTTTTAAAAGAAGCTGGGGTTGATGCCGTGAATATTCCTGATGGACCACGCGCCCAAACACGCATGTCCGCCCAAGCAACTGCGATTTTAGTGGAACAAAAATTGGAGTTAGAAACCGTTTTGCATTATTGCTGCCGCGATAGAAACTTGCTCGGAATGATGTCTGATTTACTCGGTGCTGCAGGATTGGGCTTACACAATCTATTAATCATAACGGGTGATCCACCAAAAATGGGACCTTATCCTGATGCAACAGCCGTCTTTGATATAGATTCAATCGGGTTGACCAACATGGTTAGTAAACTGAATCACGGATTGGACTTAGGAAATAATCCGATCGGAAAACCAACCGCGTTTTCGATTGGAGTTGGCGTAAATCCGGGGGCAATTAATTTAGAAGAAGAAATTCGTCGATTCGAATGGAAAGTAGAAGCCGGTGCTGAATATGCGATTACCCAGCCGGTTTATGACACCGAACAATTAGAAATATTTTTTGACAAGATTTCGCACGTCCGCATCCCAATCATCGCGGGAATTTTCCCTCTTATCAGCAGTAGAAACGCCGAATTCATGCACAACGAAGTCCCTGGAGTCCGCGTAACTCAAGAAATTCGTGACCGCATGCGAATCGCTTCAGAAAAAAGCAAAGAACATGCTAAAGAAGAAGGCTTGCTCATCGCTCGAGAATCTTTGGACGAGATAAAAGAGTCTATTCAGGGAGTCCAGGTTTCAGCCCCCTTTGGAAAGGTGAAATATGCACTTAAAGTGTTTGATGTTTTGCCGCAGTTTCAATAGTTATGTGACGTCCTGAGAGATTTGTGAAAAAAGAACTTGAACATTGTCGCTTTTGATTGCCATTCCCCCGATTTTCTTGCTGAACCGCGGCAAAAGTTCTCGCTTTGTTGCGTCCCACATATGGTTACAAAGAAACTATAGATAATTTGGACATTACAAAAACTGAAAACATGAAAATTATATCTATTTTGGTCGCAATCTTAGCTTTATCGGTATTCGCGATAGCAGGTACCGGAGAATTTCGTAATTCTTCCGGAAACACAATCGGTTATCTAAAAGGGGAATCAGTTCGAAATTCGTCGGGTAATACAATCGGCTATTTTAAAGACAATGGGGACGTTCGTGACAAAAGCGGAAACACAATCGGTCGGATTACGAGTAGCGGTGAGATACGCGGAAGCGCGGGAAATTCAAGTGGAAGAATTAAGCGTGATGGAACGGTTGTAAACAGCAGCGGCAATACGATTGGAAAGGTTGCTTCCGGCGGTTCGGTAAGAAACGCCAGCGGAAATACGATCGGTTCAACTCGTGGAGACATCACCAAAGAGCAGGCTGCAGCTTTCTTCTTTTTCTTTTTTAAGGATTTGGTTTAGGCTGTATTTCACCAAAACGAATTCATCTTGAGCTCGCCGAATAATTTATTACCTTAATAATCCCCTTTTGAATCTTATTTGGATTCGGTTTTGGCGGCGTAACCACAGTAAAACGGTGATTAAAATGCTTTTCTTCAGGATCGCTTACCGTCGGAAAATCCTTCCATTCATACTTAACAACGGCACCGTCCTCAAACTCATAAACCCGCTCGATTCGAGCTTCGCTGTATTTAGTAGTTTCCTCTTTCACAAATCTGGTTTGAATATCCTGTACGATACTCGTCACATAAATGCCAGTGTGTTTTGATTTTTTACTCATGTTCTTTGATTTCCAAGGTTTTATTTTAATTGCGTGAATCTTATCACATGCAATGTGCTTCAAAGAAAAAGGTACCGACTAATTCCGGGCGATTGAAAAATTCTAGCTACGGGTCAAGACGATTTTACCAAACGCCTTACTTTCGATTACCTCATGATGAGCTTTAGGAGCGTCGCTTAAATCGAAAGTCTTGCCGACTACAGGTTTCAAAAAACCTGAATCGAGTCCGCGAAATATAGCTTTGTGAATTTCCGTGAAATCTTCTTTAGAGGCGTTAAAGAGTGCCATTCCGAGAATCGCAGCATCCTTTCCCATAGTAAGACGCGGATCGAACTCTAAACTCCCCCGACTGCCGATTACCACAATCTTTCCAAACTTTGCTAAGACTTCAAAATCTCTCTGCAAATTCACATTCGCAAGCATTTCAAGAATTATTTGAACGCCTTTGCCATCCGTAATTTCATTTATCTGATCAAGATAGTTCTCACCTGTGTGATCAAATGCAAAATCTGCGCCTTGTGCTTTTACAAGTTCAATCCCCTTTTCAGATCCAGCCGTTCCAAATACTTTGAGTCCTACGTTCTTTGCCCATTGAATTGCAGCAATTCCAACTGCGCCACTCGCACCGTGTATAAAAACAGTGTCCCCATCTGTGGCTTTCGCTTTCTGAATTAGGGCACGATAGGCAGTCGCATTTGGAACGAACACTCCGGCACCTTGCTGAAAGTTAATCCGCTCCGGCAGTTTCCAAACCTGCGCCTCATCACACACAGCATACTCCGCATAGGTTCCCGTTTTTGACCCTGCGAGATAAACTCTGTCGCCCACCGCAACTTTTTGGACATTTTCCCCAACAGCACTGACAATTCCGGCACCATCTTTTCCTGGTGTAAAAGGCAAAGGCGGCGTGGACGGATGCACACCCTGTCTCACATACGTATCAACCGGATTTACCCCAGCTGCTTTTACATCTACTAAAATGTCAGAAACTCCGACTTTAGGAATCGGAGTTTCTTCAATTCTCATTACTTCAGGTTCGCCATATTCGCGAACAATTATTGATTTCATAGTGCCCATCAAATTTGCGGATTCGCAAAATTAAATGTGTTTTTGAATCGCTTCTGTAAGCGCATCTTTTGAAACTGCTCCAACAATTCGCTCTTGCTCTTCGCCGCCCTTAAATACAATAAGCGTCGGAATTCCGCGAACACCGTACCTTTGAGGTACATTCATATTTTCATCGACGTTCATCTTGAAAACACCTGCTTTTCCGTCAAAATCCTCAGCAACCGATTCAACTGATGGTCCAATCATACGACAAGGTCCGCACCATTCAGCCCAAAAGTCCACTAATACAGGCTTGTCCGAAGCCAACACATCTGTTTCAAAATTCGCATCCGTTATCTCTTTCGCAAAGTTACCCATTTTCCATCTCTCCTTAACTTATATATAACAAAAAAATTATAACTAATGTGACGATCTTTCCCTAAACCACGCCAACGATTATTACTGTAACAACATTTGTTACAAAAGGCAAATTCGTTTCTAGATGTCGTTTTGCAAAACGATACGATATCTTGCCTTTCCGCTTTCCAAATGCTCAAATGCTTGATTTATTTTCGACATTGGAAAAATCTCCGTTACCGCTTTGACGTCATGCCTAGCGCAAAATTCAAGCATTTTCGAAACTACCGTAGGGCTCCCGGTTGCTGTAGATGAAACTGCTTTTTGCTTAATAATAGAAAACGTTTGAAGAGGTATTGGTTCCGTAAGAGCACCCAAAATATGAAGCCTTCCTTTTGGAGCAAGTGTCTGCAAATAAAGCTCCCAATTCAAGGTAACGTTTACAGTCGAAAGAATTAGATCAAATTTTCCTTTTACTTTTTCAAGCTCTTCATCACTTCTCGAATTTACAACAAAATCCGCGCCGAGATTTTTGAGTTCTTCAGTTTTGCCTGGATTCGAAGAAAATGCCGTAACCTCACATCCCCATTTATCAGCAAACTGAACAGCAAGATGACCTAAACCTCCAATTCCAATTACTCCGACTTTATCCGTTGGACTAATTCCGTATTGATAAAGCGGATTAAAAACCGTTATGCCGTCGCAAAATAAGGGTCCGGCTTTCGAAATATCCATTTCATCAGGTAATTTTATCGCCCAAGACCAATGACACCGAACCTTTTCCGCAAAACTCCCATGACGATTTACGATTGTTTGTTCAAGATCGCGGCACATTATTTGATTTCCGGAAATACATTGTTCACAATGTCCGCAGCTCCCCGAATTCCAACCGAGTCCGACTTTGTCACCGACCTTAACACCCTTTACATTTGCGCCAGCAGCAACGATTTCCCCGACCGCCTCGTGACCACCGACAAACGGGTATTCCGTCATCTGCCAATCGTTATTCCGCATTGATAGATCCGAATGACATATCCCGCACCAAAGAACTTTTATCTCAACCTGTTCATCACCCAATTCACCAGCATCGAACTCAAATGGTTCAAATTTCCCTTTCGGCTCACTAGCCGCATATGCTTTTATTTTATTGCCCATAATTCCTACACATTGCGCACTTACTTCATGCGTGTTTCCGCATAAAGAATTTCTTCAATACCTCCTGCCAACTGATCCGCATTTTCCTTTGTAAAACAGATCGGAGGTTTCACCTTTATTACATTTACAAAAGGTCCGTCTGTACCCACCATTATTCCGTTTTCTTTCAACTTGTTTTGAATCAATGAAGCTAATTCGGTATTTGGCTCTTTACTTTCCCTATCCGTAACCAACTCCAAACCCAAAAACAAGCCTTCGCCCCGTGCGTCGCCGCAAACTTCATATTTTTCAACTAAATCCTCAAACAACCCCAACAAATATTCACCAACAACTTGGGCATTTTCCGGTAATTTCTCTTCTTCTAAAACATCCAAAACCGACTGCCCAATTGCACAAGAAACTGGATTTCCGCCAAACGAACTAAAAAACTCCATCCCAGTCTCAAAAGATTCAGCAATTTCATCGGTTGTAACAACCGCCGCCATCGGATGTCCATTGCCAATCGGTTTTCCTACAACAACAATATCTGGAACAACCTCATGCATTTCAAAGCCCCAAAAGTACTTACCTAACCGTCCAAATCCTGTCTGAACTTCATCTGAAATACAGACGCCACCTTGTCCTCGAATAAATGGATAAACTTTTTTCAAATAATCACTTGCAAGCGGAACTTGTCCGCCACAACCAACAATTGGTTCAGCAATAAAGGCAGCAATTGGTAAATCATTTGAATCAACTTTATCAATTAGTTTTTGGGCGTATTTTATTCCAGTATTTTTAACTTCGCTTCGATATTCGTTAGGAATCTCTGCTTCGATAATAGCTTTGTGTTTTCCGCTGCCGCCTTTTCGGTTGTATTTATAATGGCTGATATCAATTCCAAGCCGTGTATTGCCGTGATACCCGTGTTCCATAACGACAATCCCTTGCTTTTTTGTATGCGTCATTGCTAGCCGAATTGCCAAATCACTCGCGGCACTTCCTGAATTTACGAAGAAAACTTTAGTTAAATTTTCGGCGAATTTCGACAAAAGGTTTTCAGCATATTCATTATAAACTTCATTCAAATATCGTGTGTTTGTATTAAGTTTTGCCATCGCCTTCTGCCCAGCCTTAACGACTCGTGGATGGCAATGTCCAACTTGCGGAATGTTATTGTAGCAATCTAAATAAGTGCGCCCAGAAGCGTCAAACATATATTGAAACGCCGCACTTGTCATTTTAATTGGTTCTCGAAACTGTAAGGACAAAGCTTTGCATGTGTGTTTGTGGCGTTTTGCCAAATCCAATTCAGTTGCTATTGATACTTTTAATTCAAAACCGAGTTGTTTTCTCATTTCATTTTCAAATAAAAGAGGATTTATTAGTATCCATTTTTTCAAAAGCTTCCACGCAACTTTTTCTCCAACGCGTATATATTCTGTGAACAATCCTTTTGTTTTTGCCCTTTCCGCATTGCAAACACTTATGCATAAACGAGTTGCGATTAGATAGAAAAGCACTTCAATTTCATCTTCTTCTAAAGGTAAAACTTCGTGATAGCCTCGTAACAACGGCAAAACCCATTCAGTAGGATTTTCCTTTCCCATAACAGCATAAGTTAAAACGATGGCAAGTTCGTTTATTAATGGTGTATATGAAATGTCTCCAAAATCAAAAATCCCCGAAATCCCGTCATCTTTAACGGTTACATTCCAATCATTTACATCGCCATGAATCGCACTTTTCCGCAAATCATTCATTTTCGGCTCAACACGTTCACGATTCTGCAAAAAGAAGTATTCAACTAACTTTCTATCCGTTGGATTTGTAATATGCTCTGCGTATTTTTCATTCAAATTCCAATACTGCAAATCCCAAGGATTTTTTCTTGCCTCAATTGAAATATGTCGAAAATCAAGCAAATGAGAATCCATTTCAGCAACATATTTTCCGAATGAATAAAAAAGTTCGGGCGTATGTTCAACATCGATGAAAAGATCGCCATCAACATAAGTTAAAAGTCTGTAATATTGGTTTTTCGTTTCAGAATATGTGAGATATTCACCATTTGAGTTTTTTTGCGGAACGGGAAAAACTCCTTTGCTTTGTGCTTGTAATTTTAGTTGAATTTGATTTTCCGCATTGAGAAGTTCGTACAGATTTTGTTCGCAGGAAGCCTCATACAATTTCAAAATAAAAGTTCCATCGTCACTTTCAATTTTGTAATTTTCGCTTCCGTAACCTTCGAGTTTCTTAATCTCTTGAGCTTTTAAGTTATAGTGCTTGGCGATAAATTCTGCGATTGGTGTAAACATAAAAATCGATAGAATACCTAGATTTATTCGATAAATTTTCGAGCGGAGCCGTTTTCAATATCATCCCCGCAGCAGCAAAAAATTCAGCTGCATCTTCTTCCCAAATTGCAGAAACCATTTTAAAACAATATACAAATAAAAAACTCCCCTACTTTCCTAAGGAGAAGAGTTTTAAGCAATTCGCCATTATTTTAGCTTTTTCAAATCCTCCACCGTTTTTGACGGCTCAGGACGAACAGTATAATCAGGGTCAAAATCGGCTTCCACCACAACACCCTCTTGACTAACAACATATCTTGCGGGCATTGGAAGTGTCCAAGAATCATCACCATTGAAACGTTCAAAATTGGCACCAAAACCTTTATAAACTTCAATCAGATATTCTGGAAAACCAAACTTCAAACCAAACTCTTCGGCAACTTTGTTTCCAGTATCACTCAAAATATCAAACTCAATATTATTATTTCGCTCAACCTGTTTTGAATATTTAGGTAAGAGAGGCGAAATTGCCGCCAAGTTTGCTCCGAGTTCTTTCATTTCATTCAAACTTTCCTGCAAAGCCTCCAGCTCTGCATTGCAATACGGTCACCAAAATCCACGATAAAAAGTTACGACCAAATTACCTTCCTCGAGCAAGTCATCGGAATTAATCATTTCGCCTTTTGTATTGGGCAAATTAAACGAAGGCATTTTGTTGCCGACATTTAAAGCTTTATCCATAATTCTTGAATCTCGCAACTCTTCTGTCGCGCGATGCATTTTCTCTCGTGTTTCAGCAGGAATTCTTTCCTTTGAACCTTCTCTAATTTCTGTTAATTTCTCTGCTAACGACATAATTTTTAACCTTTATCCTTAATCTATTTAACAGCCTTTGCCTCTTCTAAAGTTGGATAATCAATATACCCTTCAACTCCCGGTGAATAAAATGTTGATTCGTCCCATTCGTTTAATTCTGCATCCATTTTAAAACGTTTCGGCAAATCCGGGTTGGCAAGAAATAGTTTTCCATAAACGATTGCATCTGCTCCGTTTTCTCCCAGCAAATTCTCACCCGATTCTTTATCAAAACCAACTCCCGCAAAATAATTCCCTTCATAAATCGGACGCAACACTGGATGCCAATTTTTATTTTGATCGAATGTTCCGATGTGCAAATAAGCCAAATCTCGCTTGTTTAATTCCTTGATGACATAATCATATAATTCCGCAGAATCATCTTCTTTAATATCGTTAAACTCTCCGCCCGGTGAAAGTCTTAAACCTGTTCGCTTATTGCCGATTGCCCCAATCATTCCATAAAGAACTTGAAACAAAAATCTCGCACGATTCTCAATTGAACCGCCGTATTCATCATCTCGTTTGTTTACATTTGTTGATAAAAATTGCTGAACGAGATAACCATTTGCACCATGCAATTCGACACCATCAAAACCTGCTTCAATCGCATTTTTCGCCGCTTGAACAAAATCCTGGACGACGGCGTTAACTTCTTCTGTAGTCAATTCTCTCGGCTCGACAAAATCTTTCATTCCTTCTTCGGTAAAATTTTGCCCTTCTGCTTTTATCGCACTTGGGGCAACAGGTTGTTCAACACCTTCAGGCAAAAAATCTGGCAGAGCGATTCGCCCCGTGTGAAAAATCTGCATAAAAATTTTGCCACCTTTTGCGTGAACCGCTTTTGGAATTTCACGCCATGCTCTGATTTGCTCATCTGTGTAAATTCCGGGTGTTCGTATATACCCCTTAGCCATCGGTGAAACGTTTGTCGCTTCCGTAATTATCAATCCTGCGCTTGCTCTCTGGCGATAATATTCTGTCACAAATTCAGGCTGAACGCCTTCATCGCTCGCGCGGCTTCTTGTCAAAGGAGCCATAATCATACGGTTTTCTAAAACAATATTTCCAATTTTTATTTCATCAAATAATTTGCTCATAATTTCACATCAATTTGTTCAAATGTCTTTCTTTTGCATCCAAAACCGCTGTCCTCATTTTTCGTAAACTATGCAGCCAACGTTCGTAATTTTCAGCTTTATTAACAATATATTTTCCAACTTCTTTGTGCGGCAAAATCAGAAACGTTTCCTTTTCTAAAGATTTCACAACCGCATCAGCACATTCTTCAGCCGAAATCGCATCAGGTAAAAGAAAGTCGTTCGGATTATCCTCGCCGCCCATAATTAGTTGTGTTTTAACACCTTGTGGGCACAGACACGAAACGTAAATTCCTTTGTCTTTATACTCAATCGCGAAATTTTCTGCTAAAGCAACCGCCGCCGATTTTGTTACCGAATACGGAACAGCAGTTGGATGTGTCAACAAACCCGCCGCAGAAGCCGTAATCAAAAACGCACCTTTTCCGTTTTCTACCATCGAAGGAAAAACCGCCCTTGCCAAATAGACATGCGATAAAACATTCACTTCATAAATATTTCGCCAAACATCATTTTCAACTTCTAGATTCCCAACCGCACCACCAATTCCAGCATTTGAAACAACAAAATCAATTCGCCCTGTTTCATCTAAAATGTCTTTAACGACAGCTTTGCAATTCGCTTCATCTGAAACGTCAAGCCTAATTGCTTTTCCACTAACAGACTCTGCGACCTTTTCAGCATTTTCAAAATCTATATCTGCAACATAAATCTTTTCTGCACGTTCTTTATAAAATCTTTCACACAAAGCTTTGCCAATGCCATTTGCGCCGCCTGTTACGAGCATTATTTTATCTTTGATTTCCATATGCCTAAGATCAGTTCGAGTTAAGAAATGCAGATTTAGTTGGTGATCGAGACTTTATTTACGACTTTTAGCAACAAACTCCTTATTTTTCCAATAGTCGCACACAAAGTATTTCTCATTATTCTTTCATTCTATTCGCCTAGTTTGTAGGCAAATCTTTCTAAACTTGTCCCTTCCAATCTTTGCCTTTCGAAATTTCCTGCCACCGCTCGCGGATCGCCTTAAAATCACTTTCAGAAAAATCGACTTGCTCAAACAAATCAGCATTTTCTTGCCAACGGCTTGGCTTTTTAGTTCCAACAATTGCAGTCGCAACACTTTCAGAAAAAAGTGTAAACCTCAAAGCCTTCGCTACCGATTCACCCAAATCACCATCAAGAAACTCGTATTGCAAATCCTGAATTCTTTCCCAATAGTCAAGATGATATGGATTGTCAGGTTGTTCATCGCGTCGCCAGACAGCGTTTGCAATCGGACGTTTTGCTATCACGCCCATTTCACGTTCTTTAGCTATCGGAATAGTTAGATCAAACGGCTCTTGATCAGCAATAGAAATGGACGTTTGAAGCGTGTCGAAGAAATCTGTTTCAATTGCAGTTTTTGCATCAATACCATCGCCCGAATAGCCGACATATCTTGCATAACCTCTCTCTCTTGCAACAATTAATGCTTCTATCGCTTCTCCACGGTTTAGAATTTCGGTGTCACAACTGTGTAGCTGAATAACGTCTAGATAATCAGTTTGAAGTAATTTCAAGCTTCTTTGAATCGTCTCCAATATTCCATTTTTCGACCAATCCGAGCGCGTAAAACCATCCAAAGCACCACATTTTGATGTTAAAACAATATCCTTTCGACGTGCACCAAGTGCTTTGCCGATCAACTTTTCGCTCTCCAAATAAGCTGCCGCTGTATCAACCAAATTCAATCCGGCATCTAGGGCGGAATTTAGAAGAGTAGTAACGGTTTCTTGAGTCGCCTGTTCTTGCCCAATTTCTGCGCCTCCAAATCCCAAACGGCTAACTTCCAATTTAGTTTTGCCAAGTCTTCGATACTCCATTTTTAGCTTCCGGCACTTTCAGCTCGGTCATCATCAACCCCCGTGTTGATCGCTACGTCACGCCATTCATCAATATTTTCCTGAACTTGCCTTAGTTTTTCCTCCATCGCCGTAACGCAATCTTCTCCCAAAGGAAGTCTCAGCGGCGGATTTTCAGTTTCGACCATATCGATAATTGCTTTAACACCCTTTTGCGGATCACCTGGTTGAGCACCATCCCAATCACTAATATTGTCAATCCTCTCGGACGTAACATAATCTTTGATCCGATTTTTTGGTTGATGAAACGAACGCCCTGCAAAATCCGTACGAAACCCACCAGGTTCGACCAATGTTACCTTTATGCCAAGATGTTCAACTTCTTGAGCCAAAGATTCAGATAACGCTTCCATGGCAAACTTTGTCGATGAATAATA
>Ga0114931_10003849_pt1 | contig 18892 bp, 21 predicted proteins | sample 2SBtaG_FD_89579 | JGI IMG/M metagenome (GOLD analysis project Ga0114931, IMG submission 89579) | Deep subsurface microbial communities from Kolumbo volcano to uncover new lineages of life (NeLLi) - 2SBTROV14_V59a metaG | ecosystem: Environmental > Aquatic > Marine > Volcanic | place: Kolumbo...
CCAGCCAGCCACCCCGCGGCGGCGCCGCGCGGCGCCACAAGTACATCGCCGCACCGAGCACCACGACGCCACACAGGTAGCCGACCCGGTAATACCAGGGAAAGAGTAACGTCATGACGTTACCGGCATCGTGTAGCGGCAAATTGCCGAACAATACCGGCGCCGCAACCAGAGACAGGAATACGGTCTGCCCCAGCCAGATAGACAGGAACAGGGTGAACACGATCTTCAGCGGTAGCACGGGCCTCTCCCCATCGATACTCGCTGCGCCCACAGGCACAGGCACAGGCGATGCTGAGGACGACAGGTGCCGGTCGCCGGCGGTTCCGGGGCGCGACGGGCCATCGGCTACTGGAGGTACATCTCGCGGCCCTTCGGCAGCGGCTTGCGTCCGTTGAAACCGCCGTCGAGCGGGTGCCAGTGTTGGACTTCTTTTTCTCCATACTGCCAGCAGAGCAGCCCGATCTCGCCCTCGATCTCGGCTGGAAAGTCGACCAACCCGAGGTCGAGCCCCTTGAACTGCCCGCCACACTCGTCGATCTGGCAGACCAATGTCTGCAAGTCGTCGAGTAACTCGCGCTTGTCCGGCCACCGCCGCACCAGGTGCGCCACCTCGAGATCCGAGGTCGGTTGCCCACTCTCCGCGGCGAGCTGCTCGAGGGATTCTCGCAACTCGACCGACCTGGACTGCAAGCGCTCCATGATCAGCTCGAGCCGGGGAATCAACTCGTTGACTTCCTCGACCGAGAAAAGCCGCGCCTCGTCGCGATCATCGTCCATCGCCGTTCCTCCCCTCACAACGTGGCCGAAAGCTACTACATCGGACGCTCGTATGCGAATATCGGCACACCCCACCGGTAGCCGCGCAGCCGCGCGCTGCCGAGAGGAACTCCCGCCGGCTCGTCACCGGCGCGCGGTCTGTTCCGCAATCCACTGTAGGTAGGCCGAAGAGCCGAGTTCGACCGGTAGCGCGATGATCTCGGGAACTTCGTACGAGTGCAGCTCGTGGATGCGAGCTTCCAGCTGGGTGAAGATCTCGCGCCGCGACTTGATGATCAACAATTGCTCCTGGTCGCGACATACCTGCCCTTTCCAGCAGTAGATCGAGCGGACCCCGTCGACGATGTTCACACAGGCGGCGAGTCCGTCACTCACCAGTGCCTCCGCCATCGCCTCCGCCTCGGCGACCGCGGCAACCGTCACCAGAGCTACGATCGCATCGCTCACGCGCCCGCTCCCGTCACCTGATACTCACTCTCCTGCTGCCGGGCCAGCGCAGGCACCAGCGCGCCGTAGTCCGTACTTCCGGCGACCACCGGGCTGACGCCGTCGGCGAAACGGCGGCGCAGGCGCAACCACGCGTCGCGCCAGCGCGCGCGGCCGTCGGTCGCGTGCGGCAGCGCCCCGGATCTCTCCAGCGCACGCGTCAGCACCGCCGCGCCCGCCGCACTGAGATGCCCCCGCCTTTCGATGTCGCGCATCGAGTTGAGAAGCCGCAACGTCGCAGAAGCATCCACGTCGCCGGCGCCGCTGCGAACGCCGTAACTCTCTTCGCCGCGACCCTCTTCGTCGTGACCCTCTTCGCCGCGCATCGCAGCGACCACGCCGACGACGGACTCGACATCCAGAACCCCCTCGTCGAAGAGACAGGCGGCCGTCTGCAAATAGTTGAACGTCGGCACCAGGCGCACACCGTACGCCCGAAACCGCCCCGGCGGCGTTCGCCGCGCCAGGTTGATGAACACGCGGCGGACCGCGTCCCCAGTCGCGACCTCGCCGGCCAGCACATCCGCAAACACGCACAGCTCTCCATCAACGCGGAGCGCCGCGAGGATCTTGGCAAGCTCGTCGCGCCGGACCGCGCCGGCGACAACATCGGCGTAGAGCGAATAGATCAGCGGATCCGACTCCCAGTCGTCGCCGAAGAGATACTCGACGGTTCCGGCCCGCTCGTCACGGCGGTCGCGCAGTAACTCCGTGAGCTTGTAGCCAACCTGTTCGCGCAGATCGCGGAACTTGCCGCGACGGATCCGCCGCCACTGGTCCTTGAACGTAATCCCGTCGTGCTCGATGCCGTCGAGGGCCAACTTTTCGAGGATCGCGTTGCCGATCTGCGGTGGACTGCCCGAGACAAAGACGATCCGGACATCGGCGCCGCGACGCTCGCCGGAAGCGCGCAATCCGCGGATCAACGCGGCAACTCCCGGCGCCGCCACCTTGTCGCGCGCGGACTCGAAAGGAATTCGGGCCAACCCGCGCAGCGAGTCGAACTCGGTCTTCAAATACGTCTTGTCGAGATCCCAGCGGAAGACCACGCGCCCGGCAGCCTTCATGACAGAGGATCCCCGAAATCGCGGCCGACCTTGGCGGCGAGCTTCACCGCGTTGCCGAGCGCGCTCGCCGGCGACGCCGGATCGCAGTAAATCGGCACCGACTCGAAGCCGAGGATGGGGGCGCCGGCATAGGATTCGTACTCGACCATCGGGACACGACGTTCGACGCCGCTGCCCAACATCGCCATCCCCGCACGCCAACGCCAACCGCGCTGCGCCGCGGCGCCGGTCAGGTCGACGGCGATCGCGGTGAGACCGTGCAACATCTTCAACACGATATTGCCGAGCAACCCCTCGCAGACCACCACGTCGGCATTCCCGGCGACCAGTTCGTGGCCCTCCAGATTGCCGACAAACTCGAACCCGGCCGCGTTCTCCAGCCGGCGGTGCGCTTCGACCAGGACCGCGCCACCCGCGTCGCGCCGGGTCGCCATGTTGAGCAGTCCGACGCGCGGCCTCTCGACCCGCGACACACAGCGCGCGTAAGCGCTTCCCATCACGCCGAACTGGAATAAAGTGTCCGCCGTGCAACGCACCGTCGCACCGACATCGAGGATCAGCGCCAGCGGGTCCCGACCCCGCTCGTCGACGTGGCGCGGGAACACCGCCGCTACGGCCGCGTGGCCCACACCCCGGCGCAGCGGCCAGCTGCGCAAGCACATGCGCCACAGCGCCCGCGTGTTGCCCGCCGAGACGAGCGTATCGGCGGCCCCATCGGTGACGAGCTTGACGGCCACCGCCAGCGAGCTTCGCGACGACCGTGCCAGTGCCCGGTCCGGCGCCTCGGAAACATCCAACGGCGCCTCCGGCGCGTCGAGGATGTCGATGTTCTCCGGGTTGTACGAGGTCTCTTCCAGCGCGCGCTGGATTCGATCCGCGGCGCCGACCAGAACGACCTGGATATCGCTCTCCAACGAGAGCTCCGCCACCCCCTCGACAGCAGGGCCTACGTCGCCACGGCAACCCATCGCATCGACGGCGACAACAGGCATCACTTCACCAACGTACCGCGCAACAGTGCGCGCCAGCGCCGCGCCAGCTCACGACGCCGCTCGGCGCGCACCCGTTTCCTCAACTCGGTCTCGGAGACCCGGTACTTGAACGCCTTGCGCCCATTGATCAGCAGTACCGGGACCTCGTCGCCGTAGCGCTCGGCGAGGGCCGGCTCCGAGTCCACGTCGAGCCGCTCCACCGACAGCCCACGGCCCCGGGCGAATCCTTCCACCACGGCCTCCATCCTCTCACAAAGCCCACAATCCCTACGAGTTACAACCACCAGATCCATCGACCGGCAGCCTACCACGACCCGGACGATGCGAAACTCGACGCTCTCGCAGGCACGGCCTCGGGCGAGCCAGATGCCGGCGGCCGCCTCGCCAGACTCAAGCGGGCAACCGGCAAGCGGGCAACCGGCTCGACCGGCCTGACCGCGTGACGAGCAGGCCGATGCGAGCAGGCCGATACCAGCAGGCCGACGCGAGTTGACTTCACAAACCCATTGGCATAATTTGCCGAGTTCGACAAAACACGGGTTTGCTCGAGGAAATCCGGACATTTGCAGGGAGATCGATGGACTACGCCGTCATTCAAACCGGTGGAAAACAATACCGGGTCGCGCCAGGCGACGAGATTCTAGTCGAAAAACTCGAAGGGGATCCGGGCACCGAGTTGGCTTTTGACGAGGTTCTGCTCACGTCGACCGGAGGCAGCCTTCAGATCGGAACGCCCACGGTGACGGGAGCCAGTGTCACCGCGGAGATCATCGGCCAGGGCCGCGCCAAGAAGATCCTCGTGTTCAAGAAGAAGCGCCGAAAAAAGTACCGCAAGCGCCAGGGACATCGCCAATACGAGACGCGGATTCGGGTTGCCGAGATCCGTCCGGGAGCTGCCTGATGGCTCATAAAAAGGGACAGGGGAGCTCGCGCAACGGCCGCGACAGCAATGGCCAGAGGCGCGGCGTCAAATTGTTCGGTGGCCAGGCGGCCCGCGCGGGAAACATCATCGTGCGCCAGCTCGGCACGCGCATCCACCCGGGCAAGAACGTCGGCATGGGCAGGGACTACACCCTCTTCGCTCTCGTCGACGGGACGGTCGAATTCGACCGCCTGGGGCGAAGTCGCACGCGCGTCCACATCGTTCCGAGCGCTTAAGCAGCCCGCTCCCCCCCGGCGGGCCGTGGCGCAAACGGGCAGGAAGTTACTGCCTCGGGCACGTCGATGAAGTTCGTAGACGAGGCCAACATAGAGGTTCATGCCGGCAACGGCGGCCCGGGCTGCGTCAGTTTTCTGCGCGAGAAATATCGCCCCAAGGGCGGCCCCGCCGGCGGCAACGGCGGCGACGGTAGCAGTATCGTCATCCGCGCCGATTCGACTCTGTCGACCCTGCAGGACTTCAAGTTCCAGCCGATCCAGCGCGCCGCCAACGGCGAACCGGGCCGCGGCAAGGATCAGCACGGCAAGTGCGCTGAGGACCGCGTCATCCGGGTTCCCGCAGGCACCCGGGTCATCGATCGCGACAGCGGCGAAGTCCTCGCCGATCTCACCGAGTCGGGCGCCGAGATGGTGGCCGCACAGGGCGGCAGGGGCGGCCGCGGCAACGCGATGTTCAAGTCGTCGACCAACCAGGCGCCGCGCTTCGCGCAACCGGGCGTGGCGGGAGAGGAGCGACGCGTCCACCTCGAACTGCGCCTGCTCGCCGACGTCGGCCTGGTCGGATTTCCCAATGCGGGAAAGTCGACCTTCATCGCGAGGATCTCGGCGGCGCGGCCCCGCGTCGCCGACTTTCCATTCACGACGCTGGTGCCGAACCTCGGCGTGGTGCGCCTGTCCGAGGACGAGAGCTTCGTCGTCGCCGACATCCCTGGCCTGATCGAAGGCGCCCACGCGGGCCAGGGCCTCGGCCACCGGTTCCTGCGCCACATCTCGCGCACCGCGATTCTCGTGCACCTGATCGACGCCAGCGGCCTCAACGGACGCTCCGCGCTCGAGGACTACGAGGTGGTCAACCGCGAGCTCGCGCGCTTCGACGCCGACCTCTCGCGCAAGCGGCAGGTCGTCGTCGCCAACAAAATCGACCTGGTCGCCAATCCGACAGCGCCCGACGGCCGCACCGACCGCTCGCAGCTCGACCGCCTCACCGAGAACCTAGGCCGTCGCGGGGTAGCCGTGCTACGGATGTCGGGCGCGACCGGCGAAGGGGTCCGGGAAGTCGTCGACAGCATCGCCAAAGCCCTGCGCGACAACCGCGCTTGCACGGAAGAGGAAGGCGCTCGCGACGCGGGCGAGGACTGGTAGACTCGCCCCTCGGATGCACGCCGGACGGCGGACGATGGAGGTGCCCCGACCGGCGCTGGCTGCTACTGCTATGGCGAGATGAACGACCAACGATCCCACAAGCGCGGGCTTCTGCCGCATGCGACGCGAATCGTCGTCAAGATCGGCAGCACCTTGCTGTCCGATGGACACGGATTCGACACCGAACGACTGGCGCGGCTGGTGCGCGAGATCTGCGAGATCGACAGGCGCGAAATCGTCGTCGTATCCTCTGGCGCGGTCGCCGCTGGCATGGCCAAATTGAAAATGCTGAGGATGGGCAACCACCCGCACAGCGTGCCGCAGCGACAGGCGGCGGCGGCGATCGGCCAGATTGGTTTGATGGCGCTCTACGAGCAGAATTTCGCAGCGCGCGGCCGCAGTGTCGCTCAGGTACTGCTGACACACGACGATCTGGCCAATCGCCGACGCTACATCAACGCTCGCCACACCTTCGACGAGTTGCTCGCCGCCGGGGCGATTCCGGTGGTCAACGAGAACGACACCGTCGCCGTCGAAGAGTTTCTCCACTTTGGCGACAACGACAACCTATCCGCTCTGGTCGCCACCCTCATCGGCGCCGACCTGCTGGTCATCCTCAGTGACGTCGCCGGACTCCACACCGACAATCCCAGCAACTGTGGCGATGCGCGACGGGTCGCCGTAGTCGCTCGCATCGATCAACGGATTCGCGATTACGTCAGCGACGACGACAGCGGTGTCGGCACAGGCGGAATGGCCAGCAAGCTCCGCGCAGCAGAAAAGGTAACCGCGGCGGGAATCCCCTGTGTCATCGCCAGCGGACTGCAACCCGGCGCTCTGGCCGCCGTCTTCGATCCCGAGGCCGACGAGGGCACTCTTTTTCTCGCCCCCAACAACCGCCTGAAACAGCGCAAGCACTGGATCGCACACACCCTGGTGCCGAGCGGCGCGCTGTCGCTCGACGCCGGGGCCATCCGCGCCGTGGTCGAGCAGGGCCGCAGTCTCCTGCCGAAGGGAATCACCGCGGTCAGCGGAACATTCGACGCCGGCGACTGCGTCGCGTGCCTCACTCCCGACGGCGACGAGGTAGCGCGCGGCCTCGTCAACTACGGGCACGCAGATCTCGCCGAGATCCGGGGACACCACAGCAGCGAAATCCAGGCGATCCTCGGTTACCGCCTCTGCGACGAAGCGATCCACCGCGACGATCTGGTGTTGCTGAAGGCACCCGACTAGCAGTCCGTTTGCCGGCGGGCCGCAGGCCCAGCCACCACCGCGACAGCGCCGGTACGAGCGCTTTCGCCAATCGAAGAACACGCCTCGACGCTTTTTGGTGGATCGGTTATCCTCGCGCCATGTCGGATATCGAGATGTCGGATATCGAGACGTCGGATATCGGGACGTCGGACCTCGAGACCATGGTCGTCGGATTGTGCCGCGACGCGCGGGCGGCCGCACGGCAGCTGGCGACAGCATCGACCCGTACCAAGAACGAGGCACTCGCCGCGAGCGCGCGCGGACTGCGCCAGCGCAGCGACACCATCCTCGAGGCCAACCGGCGCGACGTCGAGGGGGGCCGCGCCGCCGGGCTCAGCGATGCCCTCGTCGATCGACTGACTCTCGACGAGGGCCGCATCGAGGGAGTGGCCACAGGGTTGGAACAAATCGCCGCGCTCGACGATCCGGTCGGCGAGACCATCGAGCGTTGGCGGCGGCCAAACGGGCTCGAAATCAGCCAGGTCCGGATTCCGCTCGGAGTCATCGGCATGATTTACGAATCGCGCCCCAACGTCACCGCCGACGCGGCGGCTCTGTGCCTGAAGTCGGGCAACGCCGTCGTCCTCAAGGGCGGCAAGGAAGCGATCCACACCAACTCCGCGATCGCCGAGATCCTGCGGGCGGCGATCGTCGGCGCCGGACTGCCACCAGCCAGTGTTCAGCTGATCCCGACCACCGACCGCGCCGCGGTGAAGGTCCTCCTGCGCCAGCGCGAGTTCATCGATGTGATCATCCCGCGCGGCGGCCCGAGTCTGATCGAGGCAATCACCGACGAGTCGAGCATTCCGGTCATCCAACACTACGCCGGCGTCTGCCACGTCTACGTCGACGCCGACGCCGACCTCGAGATGGCACGGCGCATCGCCGTCAACTCCAAGGTACAGCGACCGGGAGTCTGCAACGCTCTCGAGACCCTCTTGGTTCACCAGAACATCGCCCAGCGGTTTCTGCCCGCCGTCGCAGACGATCTCGGCGCGGCCAACGTCGAGTTGCGCGGTTGCCGGCGCACCCGGGCCCTGGTGCCGGTGGCCAGCGCTGCCAGCGAAGAGGACTGGTCCACCGAGTATCTCGATCTGATTTTGTCGATCCGCGTGGTCGACGACCTCGACACGGCGGTCGATCATATCGCCACCTACGGCACCGGCCATTCCGACGTGATCGTCACCGACAGTTACACCAACGCCAAGAACTTCGTAGCCGCGGTCGATTCAGCCGCAGTCTACGTCAACGCATCCACCCGCTTTACCGACGGATTCATGTTCGGCTTTGGTGCCGAAATCGGCATATCCACCAACAAGCTGCACGCTCGCGGCCCGATGGGCCTGCGCAATCTGACGACCTACAAGTACGTCATCGAGGGCAGCGGGCAGATTCGCGAGTGAACCAGTCCAGCCACGCTGCCTCACCGCTCCCTTCGATCGCCGGCGCAGGCCTGTCCGATCGCGCCCCGTTGGGAGTGGCGACCCGGGTCGAGTATGCCAGCTAAGGCCGGGTTTCGAATTGGGATCTTCGGGGGAACCTTCGACCCGATCCACTTCGGCCACCTGCGCGCCGCGGAGGAAGCGCGCGAGATTCTCGGGCTCGACCAGGTTCTGCTCGTTCCAATAGCCGATCCACCGCACAAACGCAACCGCCCCATCAGCGGTGCGCCGCAGCGAATGGCCATGCTGCGGCTCGCGATCCGTGGCCACGCTCCGTTTCGCGCGTCGCCGATCGAAATCGAGCGCCCGGGCCTGTCCTTCACCATCGACACCCTCCGCCAGCTGCGCCGGAAACACCGCGATGCGCAACTCGTCCTGCTCATGGGACTCGACGCCTTCGCCGAGCTCGACACCTGGAAGGAATACAGAGCCCTGTTCGCGATCGCCGACATCGCCGTCCTGTCGCGCCCGCCACAATCCGTTCGCCACCCGAAATCGCAACTGCCCGTTGCCGTGCAACGAGATTTTCGCTACGCTCCGGGCCGTAAGTCGCTGGTCAACAGCAACGGAAATCAGGTTTTCTTCTTGTCCGTCACAGCACTCGACATCGCAGCCACAGACATTCGCGAGCGCGTCAGCGCGGGTCGGTCGATCCGCTTTCTGGTGCCCCCTGCGGTCGAGCGGTTCATCCGCCACGAGCGCCTCTACCACGCCGCCGGCAGATCCCGGGTTTGAGTCAGTTGAAATCCCGCGAAGTTGCCCTGCTGGCGGTGCGTTACGCACTCGACCGAAAGGCCTACGATCTCCTCCTCCTGAACATTGCCGAGATCAGCTCGCTGGCCGACTACTTCCTCATTTGCACGGCGCGATCCGACCGCCAGGCGCAGGCAATCGCCGAGAGCATACGGCAAAATCTCGCCGAGGTCGGCGTGCGGCCGAGTCTCATCGAAGGCTTCGCCGCAGGGCAATGGATCCTGATGGACTACGGCGATGTCGCCGTCCACGTCTTCCTCGAGGACGTGCGCGCGTTCTACGACCTCGAGCGGTTGTGGGCGCGCGCCCATGTCGTCGAACTACCCGAACCCTACCGCAGCCAGGTAGAGGACTTGCGCTTGGTAGGCGCGGCGCGATAACCACGTCGATCGTTATGAGAAGAGCCCTTGGCATTGCTGCCGCCGTCGCCTTTCTAGTCGCCTTCGTCGCCTTCGCCTACACCATGAACCCCGGCGACGTCGATTTTCGACTGAGCCAGACGGTGACCTACCGCATGCCGCTCGGCCTGCTCCTGGTCACGACCCTGGTGTTCGGAGTTCTCATCGCGGTCATCGCGGTGGCGTTCCAGCAACTCAATCAGCGCTTCTCGACCTGGCGCGAACGCCGCAAGGCGCGCCAGGAGGCGCAGGTCGAGGAGCTCAAGCAGAGCGGCGCGGCTCTCGCCTGGGGCGGCGAGACCGAACGTAGCCGAAGCGTTCTGAAGAAGGCGTGGCGACGGGATCCACACAACAAAGAGGCAGCCCTCTCCCTGGCCGCGAGCTATACCGACACCGGCGAGTACGAAGCTGCCAGGTCGGTCCTCGAAGACGCGGTGGCACGCGAATCGGCCGACCCCGACCTGCGCTACGAGCTCGGTGAGGCTCTGTCGCGATGCGGCCGCACCGACGAAGCGATCCGGATGCACGAAACCGTCCGTGTCCAGTATCCGCACGCGGCGCGGGTCATGGTATCGCTGCGCGATCTCTACGCAGCCTCCGGCCGCTGGGCCGATGCGGCCGAGGTACAACAACAGTACATCGCCGAGCTGGCCAGCTCGGAGGGGATCGAGGCACAGCGCGACCGCCTGCGCGATTTCCGCTACCGAGCCGCCATGCAGGTCGACGACGCCTCGGTGCGCATCGAAAAGCTCGAGGCCCTGCTCGCGGAAAGTCGCGACTACGCCCCCGCCATCGACAGCCTCGGCGACGCCATGGTCGAGATCGAGCAAACCGCCGACGCTCTCAAGGTATGGGAAAAGGCATTCAAGCGCGATCCGCGCATCGAGCTGGCAGAGCGAATGCTCGCCCACCAATCCGACAGCGCCGGACGGCAGCGCGTCGTCGTCTTGGTCAACAAACAGGGCGACCATCTCGACGCCGACGCGGCGCGGGTGCTGCGCGCGCGTGCCGCGATCCAGGACGACGCCCTGGAGAGCGCACAACGGGAGCTCGAGACCGTCTCGGATTCGACGACCCCCACCGTACAGAGCGCATGGGCCGAGCTCCACCACAAGCGCGGCGACGCCGAGCGCGCCTGGCAGACTCTGCGCCCGCTGGTCTCGTGACCTGAAACGCGCCCCGCTCGTAGGCATGGGCGCAGGCACGGGCTGAGAGGTGGACTGCTACGGCGCCGAGTCGTCCCCCGCGACCAAGAGCCTCTGCATCACCCTCCGCAAGCCACCCAGGTCGTGCAGGTCTTCCTCGAAGTTGGGAATCGACGCCACCGGCAGGCTCGCCGGCAGCTGATCGCGAAACGATTCGATCCGCAGCTGATCGCCGCGCGCCTGCGTTTCGTAGCGTAGGAAATTGCGCACCAGACGGCGGCGTACCGGGGCGCTGGCGACCGCGCGTTGGAGGAGGCCCTCCAACCGCTGTTCGTCGACCCGCCCGAGCTCCGCCGCCGACTCGTATTGCACCCGATTGAAGATAACTCCCCGTAAGGCGATCGAATGTTCCTCCACCTTCGAGCAGAAGTACTCGCCCTCGCTGAGAACATGCTCCTCGGAAGTCGCCACCAGGAGGAACGCGCTGCGCCGCGAACGCAGGAGTTTCTCGACGCGCTGAACTCGATCGTCCCACCCCTCGAACAACTTGCTCATCGCGTTGAAGAAGTCCGACACCTCGGCGAGCGCGGCGACCCCGGTCGCATCCTCCAGCCGGCGCAACAACGCCCCCGCAGTCCGATTGACCAGCTGCAGCCCCGACCACCCGGCCGACATGTAAGGGCGAACGAACCATTTCAAAACGCTGCGATCGAGAAAATTGCCCAGTCGCGCCGGTGCATCGAGAAAATCCAGAGCGTGATGAGTCGGCGGAGTGTCGACGACGATGAGATCGTAGTCACCGCTGGCGTTGAGCTGCGCCAGCTGCTCGATCGCCATATACTCCTGCGATCCGGCGAAGGTACCGGATAGATGCTGGTAAAAGGAGTTGGCGAGGATTCGATCACGAGCCTCCTCGGACTCGGTGTAGTGTTCGACCAAGGCGTCCCAGGCGCCCTTCTGATCGAGCATCATCGCCGCCAGTGAGCCTTTCTCGTCGACCACGACCGGCGTCGGCTCGTTGCCGAGCTCGGCGATCCCGAGGGCGTCGGCAAGACGCTTGGCCGGGTCGATCGTCAAGACGATGGTGCGCCGGCCAGTGGCGGCTCCGAGCAAGCCAATCGCCGCCGCCGTCGTCGTCTTGCCGACTCCGCCACTCCCGGCGCAAACGACGACACCGTGCGCCGCAACCACGTCGGCAATGCTCCGCGCCGCTCCACTTGCCGCGCCAGACTGGCTGGCGCGGGTCACCCTGTCGCCTCGATCAGCTCGACGATCCGGTCGAGCTCGTGCTCGCCGAACTCCTCGGAGAACACAAACGGCAGCTCGGTGCGCGGCAGGTCGATCTCCCGCGCCAGCTGGCGCAGATACCGCTTGTTGAGCTGACTCCAACCGCTCTCCTCTGCGGCGCGCGAAGCAACCTGGAGCAACATGTTGCCGGTGACCGTGCTGCGGCTGCGCCGCGCCGCCGAGCGCAGCGCCTCGATGTCGGAGTCGCGAAAGTGATCGGTGTGCAGGCGATTGACGAAGAGTACCCCGAGAGGCATGCCGAGCTCATCTCGCACCCGCCGCGCCATCGTGATCGTCTCGTTGACCGGCATCTCCTCGGCGGTCGTAACCAGATGGATCGCCGTCCTCTTCGGATCGCTGAGCAAGTCGACCACTCGATCCGCCTCGCGCTTGACCAAGCCGGCACCAAAGGCATCGCGCGCCGCGCGCGGCATCCTCAGGTACTGGAGACCGTGGCCGGTGGCCGGCGCGTCGACGATCACCAGATCCCAAACGCGCCCGCCGCTGCGATCGTCGGTGCGCTGCGCCTCGTACCAGATCTTGCCGATGGTCATCAGCTCCTTGAGTCCGGAAGCCGCGGCTACGAAATATTGGTACAGCTCGCTCTTGAGGACGGCCTGGAGAAAGCGGCGCACCGGAACGATCATCCCGAGATACTCGGCCAGCGCCGCCGACCCCTCGATGCTCATCACCGCGACACCGTCCACCAGCGGTCCGGCAACGCCCGCCTCGGCCGATGCAACGCCGAGCAACTGCGCCGCGCGGGAAACGCCGTCAACCTCGCACAACAGCACCCGCTTGCCGCGCCGGGCCGCTGCCAGCGCCAGCGCGCAGGACACGGTCGTCTTGCCGACGCCGCCCTTGCCGACGACGAACACGAGTTGCCGGTCGAAGAGTTCCACTATCGTCGGCAGACCGCCCCGGCGGGCGGAGCGTCGTCGCGGCGGAGATCAGGCGCCATCTTCAAAGGCACGGAAGGCGAGGCAGACATTGGTGCCACCGAAGCCAAAGGAGTTCGAGAGCGCCACCTTCACAGGTACTTCGCGGGCGACGTTGGGCACGTAATCGAGATCGCATTCTGGATCCGACTCTTCCTGATTGATGGTGGGCGGCAGTACGCCATTCGCCAGAGCAAGAACCGAATACACCGCTTCGATCCCGCCCGCTCCGCCGAGCAAGTGGCCGGTCATCGACTTGGTGGAGCTCACCGCCAGCGCGGAAGCGTGGTCTCCGAACACCGCCTTGATCGCCATCGTTTCGTTGGAGTCGTTGTGCGGTGTCGACGTCCCGTGCGCGTTGATGTAGCCGACTTCGGTCGGATTGATGCCGCCGTCGCGTAGCGCCAGGCGGATGCAATCAGCAGCACCGCGACCATCCGGCGACGGCGAGGTCATGTGGTAGGCATCCGCATTCGCGCCGTAGCCCGCGATTTCCGCGTAGATCTTGGCACCGCGAGCCCTCGCGCTGTCGAGCGATTCGACGACGAGGATCCCGGCACCTTCCCCCATCACGAATCCGTCACGCAGGCGGTCAAAGGGCCGGCTCGCCCGCTCGGGTTCGTCGTTGCGAGTCGAGAGGGCGCGCATGGCGGCGAAGCCGCCGACCCCAAGCGGACTGATCGCGGCCTCCGCGCCGCCGGCGAGGACGGCCTGTTGCCGCCCCGAAGCGACCACTCGAAAAGCCTCGCCAACCCCGTGACCGCCCGATGCACAGGCACTGGTCGGCGCGTAGTTGACACCTCGACAGCCGAATCGGATGGCAATCTGGCCGGGCGCCATGTTGCCGATCAGTCGCGGAACGAAGAACGGGGACACCCGCTTGAGCCCCGTCTTGTGGTAGGCGGCGGTCACCGCCTCGATGGTCGTGATCCCGCCCATACCAACGCCGACGACGACCCCGACATCGTCGGCGTTCGTATCGGTAACCTCGAAGCCCGAGTCGTCGATCGCCATCTGCGCAGCCGCCACCGCGAACTGGATGAACCGGTCGACCTTCTTGATCTCCTTCTTCGCGAAGAAGTCGGCCGGGTCGAAATCGAGAACCTCACCGGCGATACGACAGGGATCGCCTTGCGGATCGAAGGCCGTAATGGTCCCGACCCCGGACCTACCAGCCACTAAAGCATCCCAGTTTGCAGCCGTCCCGACGCCGATCGGGCTGACGACGCCGAGCCCCGTGATCACGACTCGGCGTTGCGGCGACATCATCTTAGTCGGAATACGCGACACTCAGAAGCCGGTCAAGCCGAGCCGAGCACAGGTAGTGGGCCAGTTTGAAGTGAAACGGCTTTGGCTTGAGCGCTCACGCATGCTCGGTTCACAGTCAGCATGCGCGATCGGTCAGCACGGCGGAACTCGCATGATCTGTATTCAGTCACTGAACATCGAGCCGGCCGCCGGCTCGATGCGGGGCGGGGCGGCTCATTGTGCTGCGGTTTAGTTCGATTCACGAACGAAACCTGCGGTGGCATTAGTCGCCCGCCCTCGTCGAGATAAGTCCGGCAAAGTGACGATTCACGCAGTCGGCTGGTAGATCCAAGTAGGTAGCCATTCGCCGGACGTGCCCTGCCTCAACTTCGGGACGCCGGGCTCCGTGTTCGCCCTGGGGGAGTGTTGCGTAGTCCTTATTGTTCCAGCTCACCCGCCAATGGTGACGAGTTGCACGTTTGGTGTGGCCTGGGGCGCACTCATCCAACATCTTGAAGATCAGCGCGAGGCGAACTAGGCCGAACGAACCCAATCAAGCGGCTTCCGCGAACTCGTATGGCTTTGGGGTTTCGAGCGTGTTCTGGCTGGGCATCGGCTCGATTCGGCTGACGCGAACTTCAGGGGGGAACTCGTCGTGAACTTTCGGCAGTTCGTCAACTGAGACCCGACCTGCGCGCACTTCTTCCCGCAGCTTGCTCCAGGCCATCGAGGCCCGCGTATCCTCCGCGTAGAAGAACTCTCGAACACGCTTGTCGAAGTTCTCGAAGTCGTCGGCCTCATGCGCGATATCAAAGAGCACCAGGGTGTACCGATTCCTGAACGCATGGAGGGCCTCAGACTGACCCTCTGCCGAACCATCCGCGATAGCTGGGGGGGTCACGCCATCGACCCAGTAGCCGCCCTCGTCGTCGTGAGAAACAAGCGCTCGCCCCTTGCTCACGATTCGCGCGAAGAAGCCGTTTCCTGCGACCAAGGTGTTGAGCGTAAAAACTATTGGAAACTGGGGCATGCCCCGAAAGGTAGATGTGGCCCCATAGCCCGTCAACAAGCCTGTGGACTGGTTTTTTATACCCTTTGTATTTCAATAGTTTACGGGGCACATTTCTGCACTCTCTCGTGGAATCGACATTCTGACCCGTTCGTGGCACCATATGCGCCATGCCTGTACGCTCAAGCAAGAAGAAGCGACCGCGCGACACCAACCAGCTCGCGAAGGCCATCGTGGACTTCGCTACCGGACAAGGCGAGTCGCCCAAGACCGACGACGGCAAGAACGCCGCAGCGGTGGCCCTTGGCCGCATGGGCGGCAAGAAGGGTGGCCCGGCTCGCGCTAAGAAGCTGAGTAAGAAGCGGCGCAGTGATATTGCGAAGAAGGCCGCAGCCGCACGCTGGAAGAAGGACTAAGCGAGCCGCAGCGGGTACGTGTCCCCGAATTTCGGCAGCCAGTGCGACGAAATCTGGAGCTTCGTCGACGCCAAGGCAAAGAACGTCGAGAGCATGAAGCGCCCGACGAAAGACGCTGGCGACGTTTGGACCTGGACGGCGATTGACGCCGACACCAAGCTTGTTCCGAGCTGGCTCATTGGCGACCGCAGCGCGGTCACTGCGCACTTCTTCATGAAAGACTTGGCCTCTCCGCTTGGTGGACCGCGTGCAGCTCACTACGGACGGCCACAAGGCGTACCTGAGCGCCGTTGAAAACCACTTCGGACGCGGCGGGATCGACTACGCCATGCTGGTCAAGATCTACGGCGCCGATCCGCAAGCGGAGAAGCGATACAGCCCGGCGCAGTGCCTTGGCTGCGAGAAAGACGAAGTGTTCGGCAATCCCGACCGCAAGCACATCTCAACAAGCTACGTTGAACGCGCCAATCTGACGATGAGAATGAACATGCGCCGCTTTACTCGGCTCACCAACGCCTTCGGCAAAAAGGTGGAGAATCACGCGCACGCGGTCGCGCTGCACTTCATGGCGTATAACTTCCACGCCATCCACGGCTCGCTGCGGGTGACGTCGGCCATGGAAGCGGGCGTGACCGATCACGTTTGGGATATCGAGGAAATCGTTGATCTGCTGGAGCGCGAAGAGCGCGCCGCCGACAAACAGCGTGTAATTTTAAAATGACCCACTACCCGAGCACACCCACTCTTGCCCCGAACGCCGGGCGGCTGTACGGTTGCCCTACCGTGGACAGTGAACCAGACCCTGCGTCGCGCCCCGAAGTGCCGGCGCCATCGCCGGCGCCACTCGACGAAATCTCGCCGGCCGACGGCACTGCCTCGAAGAACACGCTCGGCCAGGACGTTCGCAACTCGCACAGCGCGATCATCGTTGCCAGCGCGCCCGGCTTGCCCCCAGGTCTCCGGCACGTCGCCACCCGTGTGGCGAAGATCCCAGCGACGGGCCTAGCATGGAGCTAGTCGCCTATATCCTGCTCGTCGTCGCGTGTCTGGCCCTGTCCGCCTTCTTTTCCGGTAGCGAAACCGCGCTGCTGCGAATCCGCCAGGAGGACCTCGAGCGCGACGTCCGCGAAGCGCACAGCCCCGGCGCGCTCGCCACCCGCGACCTGCTCAAGTCGACCCCCCGGCTGCTGGTCTCCATCCTCCTCGGCAACAATGTCGCCAACATCCTGGGCGCTTCGATCGCCTCGGCACTCGCCGTGGCCGCCCTCGGGCCGCGCTGGGGCATCACCATCGCAACGCTGGTCATGACCATCACCGTGTTTCTTTTCTGTGAAGTGTTACCCAAAGCCGTGGCCGCCCGGCACCCCCGGCGCATCGCCTACATGGTCGCCCTGCCGTTGTATTTGTTCCACCAGATGCTGCGCCCGCTGCACGTTCTCTACGGCAAGCTGATCGACCCTCTGGTGCGAAAACTGGCGGGCGTCACCGCCGACTCGGAAACCATCGCCGGACGCGAGGAGCTTCTCCGTCTGGCGCGCGAGGCCGGCGTCGAGAACGGCGCCTCCGACAGCAGCCCGGTCGGAATCATCGGCGCGGCGGCGCGCGCCGCCGACATGACGGTCGAAGATATCATGGTGCAGCGCCCGGAAATCGTCGCCTACCCGATCGAGACGCCGGTCGCCGAAATCCTCGACCGGATCATCGAGCAAGGTTACACTCGCGTACCGATGTTCGACGGGGACATCGACAAGGTGCTCGGCGTCGTTCACCTGAAAGACGTCGTCAGGCTGGTGCGCGGCGGCGTGGACAGCGGTGTCCACAAGATCCTGAAACCGACCCTGATGGTCCCCGAGCGCAAGCCGATCCTCGACCTGCTCGGCGAAATGCAACGGGTGTTCGTCCACCTCGCCATCGTCCAGGACGAGTTCGGTGTCACCCAAGGGCTGGTCACGCAAGAGGACATCCTCGAAGAGCTCGTCGGCGAGATCCGCGACGAATTCGACCGCGACGAGCTGGAGAGCATTCGCCGCGTCGCCGACGGCCGCTACCAGGCGCTCGCCGGCGTCAAAGTTCTCGATTTCAATCGGGAGACCGGCGAGCAACTCGAAGCGGAATCGGGCGACACCCTGGCCGGGATCGTCTTCAACACCCTCGGCCGAGTGCCGCGACGTGGCGAGTCGGTACGCGCCGGCGACTACGAGATCGTCGTCACCGACCTGACGCGAAACCGGGTCAACCAGGTACAGGTGCTGGCGCGACCGGAAAATTCCGCCGGCGCCGGCAATCCGCCGGCATAGGCGATGCGGCGGCCGCCGCCGCTCATTCGATGCCGAAGGCGTCCCAGCCGGTGATGTCCTTGCCGATGATCAGGCGGTGCACGTCTTCGGTCCCCTCGTAGGTGTTGACCGTCTCCAGGTTCAGCATGTGGCGGATGATCGGGTACTCGTCGATGATGCCGTTCGCGCCGAGGATGTCTCGCGCCAAGCGCGCGATCTGCAACGCGTTGGAGACGTTGTTCATCTTGGCCATGCTGACCTGCTCGCTGCGCATCTTGCCGGCGTCCTTCAACCGCCCCAGGCGCAGGCACAAGAGCTGGCCTTTGGTGATCTCCGTGATCATTTGCACCAGCTTGGCCTGGACCAACTGGTAGCCGGCGATCGGTCGCGAGAACATGACCCGCTCGCGGGCGTAGTCGCGAGCGCATTCGTAGCAGGCCTGGGCGGCGCCGAGCGCGCCCCAGGAGATCCCGTAGCGCGCCTGGGTCAGGCACGAGAGGGGACCGCGCATGCTGGCGACACCGGGCAACACGGCGTCCTCGGGCACCACGCAATCCTCGAGAAACAGCTCCGACGTAATCGAGGCGCGCAGACTGAACTTGCCCTCCATTTCTCTCGTCGAGAAACCCGGCGTGCCGCGTTCGACGAGGAAGCCCCGCACCGTCGTCCGGTCGCCGTCGGCAAGCTTGGCCCAGACCAGCGCTACCTCGGAGACATCGCCGTTGGTGATCCAGCGTTTGGTGCCGTTGATCCTGTAACCGCCGGCAACCGGTTCCGCCCGGGTCAGCATCCCCGAGGGATTCGAGCCGAAGTCGGGCTCGGTGAGACCGAAGCAACCGAGTGCCTCGCCGCTCGCCAGGCGCGGCAACCACCTGCGTTTCTGCGCCTCGGAACCAAAGGCGAAGATCGGGTACATCACCAGGCCCGATTGGACACTGACGAAGGACCGCAAGCCCGAGTCGCCGCGCTCGAGCTCCTGGTTGATCAAACCGTAGGCGACGTTGTTGAGTCCGGCGCAACCATACTCGGTCGGCAGGTTCGAGCCGAAGAAGCCGAGCTCGCCGACTTTGGCCGCCAACTCGACCGGGAAGGTGCCG
>Ga0114931_10003850_pt1 | contig 18887 bp, 24 predicted proteins | sample 2SBtaG_FD_89579 | JGI IMG/M metagenome (GOLD analysis project Ga0114931, IMG submission 89579) | Deep subsurface microbial communities from Kolumbo volcano to uncover new lineages of life (NeLLi) - 2SBTROV14_V59a metaG | ecosystem: Environmental > Aquatic > Marine > Volcanic | place: Kolumbo...
AATCGATAATGCTGACCGGACAATTCCTCATACGTAGAGGACGCGCCTAGAATGGACTGCTCGGCGAAGATTCTCTGAGCAATTTCCAAAGCCAGAGATTCTTCATTCGCCGGGTCGATCAGAATCTGTTGGTTTGACGGCGGTGACATCAATAACTTCCGGTTTTTGAGCTTTCCCTTGACGAAACTGGCCAAGAAATTCTTCGACCCGCTGCATCAGACTTGCGTGAGCACGGGGGTCTGTAGGAAGTCGGGCGTCAAAATCTGTTCCTGTACCAGTCGCGTGAACAAGGTTGTATTGAAGTACATTTTCCACCGCGACTGAATAGCCACTCTTTTGTGCTTCACCAGACAACTGTTTGATGATCTTTTCAATGTCAGCACTCGTAAACTTCATCAATTCCAAAAGCTGCTCTAAGGTATACTCGGCAAACTTGTCTTCATCCAGCGCAGTCCCCTCTAGCTTTTCCATCTTCTCCATCAATCGGATAAGACGAATGAGTTGTCTCATATCTGTGACAGCGTTGATTCCCGGCTTGCACTGAGCAACATCAGCCTTGATCTTTGCCAGTTTTCTGGCATGACCTTCCGGCACAGTCTGTCTGTGAAGCAAGCTATGAGCAACTTCCCTCAAAATCGTCTGGTCTGGCTTCTTTCGAGTCTGGACCAAATCTTCGTACTGATCCCACGAGATTATCGCGTGAGTACGAAGATGATTCAGATTTAGAGTACGGAATTTTTTTCCACAGACTTCACAGATTTGCAAGCTGTTACCCCCACACGGGCCATACACTGGACGATAGCCTCAATCTTCTCACGCACATAAGACTCCGTAAGACCATGCTCTTTGGCTAAATCTGGAATAACCCCTTCACCACTCTCGGCGAAGGCAAGCCACATCGAGACATCACGAAGTTTAGCCTCCAGAACATCTCTAGGAGGAACCACTAGCGTCTGTCCAGCAAAAATGTCCAGAAACTTGACGACAGAATCCGAGTCAAAGATATCCATCATCTCAGGAAAGAACTGCATCTCATCCGAAGCGACGAGAACAGCGTACAGCGCGTCTATGTAACGGCTAGTCCTCTCGTCGTACAACCGAATGTCTGACACGATTCACCGCCTGCTACAGCACATGACAATTCTGGTCAATCCCCACAACATACTCAGCAAGCTCCCCATCCAGAACAGGAGTAAAGCAGTCTCGATATTTGTGAAGATACCATCTGGCCATAAGAGTCACAAAGGCAACACACCGTTCAGCCTGCAAAACTCCCAGCCAATTCTGCACAAGATCGACCGGTACATCTTTTCCAGAGACCAGCATCCGAGCAACCGCACGAATAGGCCGTGCGCCAAAGCCAAACCGATCGTGTTTGACGGCAAATTCCGTAATACACTCAGGCAACTCCTCCATAATCAATTTCAGTTCAACCGCTTTTGGAACTGATAACTGAGGACGTCTGTACCACAGTTCGATCGGAATTGACTGCACCTTAACGCGGGAGCACACGCGCAGCGGAGATAGTCGTACACCAGATTACGAATGGTTACAGAGAGCAGAGCCGTGAAGGCTTCTGGCTCTCCAGTCTCTCGAAACCGAGGGAAGTTTCGGCTGATCTTCCTCACCAGACGGAAGGAGACTTCTGAGCAGATGTCATCTAACTCGACACTGGGTACAGTAGAAAAACGCTGTCGAAGGACACAACCAAGTAGAGGTATGATCGCAAGTATAAAGTCTTCCTCCAACTTACGACGCACAGACTTGGTAGTTCGAGACTTTACCTGTGACCAAGACTGAAAACAGGTCCAAGCCTGTTCGGCCTTATACTCACGGCTACGAAGAGTCAACCAGTCATCCATGTCTGCTGATCTTCTTCCAAGCAACAGTACCCTAAACCATATTACCCACGAGGTACTGGCCGTACATGGCTAAACCAACAGCGTCAGCAATTCCATCGTGAGGCTTGGAACACTGTTTACTAGCCAGAAGTGACAAAGAAGGAAACCTCTGTTTACAAAGCGAAACCATAGCAGATTTATCCTTGACACCATACCCTTTCAGGATCACACTCTTCCACTGTTGAGGCGTCGGCTCATCAGAAGGAAGACCTAAAAGAGCAAAGACCCCAACAATAATCCCCGCGTTGAATCCTTGAGTCAAGACAGAACTCGGAGGTTGACGTCCACCGCTGCGACCACCTCCTCCTGCTTTGCTGTACATCGCTTGCGTTCGCTCAATGACCACAAGTTCCGGCCGACCATCTCGTCGAATACACTGATTTAGCCAATCACGAATTTTACTGACATCAGGTCGCCGTTTTCGAGAACTACCTTTGCAAGTCGGCATCACAAGAACACTTTTAGCGTCGGAATCCCCTAAACCGGTCATCCAGCACAGAGCACCACGAAGTCCTTGATCGATACCCACCGTCACCTTAGACACCCAAAACCTCCAACTACAATGAACAAAATCATATTTCGTTTCGTCGCCGACGAAGATCAACCTTTGGAATCTCCGTTTGGTTATCGGTTACAGGATCATAAAGCAAAACTGCCGTCTCTGTCTCTCCCACAGAGTACGGAAGGGACCATACATCGAAGTCAGGTTCACGGAAAGCAACAATCGCTGCATTCCACAATCCATCGTAACTCTCACTGCTGCACACCCAAACATGATCGTAAGACCCACCTGATTCTTTGGGCTTACGAATAGCCCACAAGTGGTGATTGTCGCGAACCAAGTGTAATCCATGGTCCAAAGCAATCTCGTAAGCCTGTATCCGAGTTGTCAGAGGAAATCTCATAGCAGGCCGTGGAAGGTTCTTCTCAATCAAGCTCATTTTCTTCCCCTATAATCGGACGGAACCCCTCTTGATCCTATCAAAAGCGGATTTCGCCTCTTTCACGCCGATTTCTGCACCATAGCTGACAAGCCCCAAGGCTCTCGCCACTACCATTTCAGTCCCTGACCCAACAAAAGGTGTAAAAAACAGACTATCCTTCCGAGTTGTCGATCTAATTGCTCGCTCGATGTACTTTTCAGGCAACTGGTTGGAATGCAAGGGAGAACGCTCTTTGTTATTACCTTGTACACGCCCCCAATAAGGCCCGTCACTCTCCACACCCCAAACATCAAGAGGCACACGTAATCCCGGTCTTTTAGACTGCTTTGTTCGACTGTCTCCATACTTAGCAGACCGATCAGAAGGGACCAGCACACTGTCTGGGTTCCAGATAGCCATGCTCTTGTCTCGCACAAAATGCAACGCATGGGTCTTTGACCTGATAAACCCCCGATCAGTCCACTGCCCAAATCTGTAGTGCCAGATACACCAATTCGCAAGGGTCAACCCCTGCCCATCCTCAGCAAACACGACAATCCGAGCAGCAACTTCGTTTGGGCAGTTTACCCACAGAGAACCTTGCGCAGACAAAAGACGAACACAAGCAGCCAGCCATTCTTCCGTAAACTTCAGGTATTCACGTCTTGTCAAAGTATCAGACCATTGACTGTATGACTCTCCAAAATTGAATGGAGGATCAGCAAAAATACAATCGAATTTGAGAGACGAGAGGCAAGGCATCACTAAACGGCAGTCCCCCACAAGAATTGTACTTGCAGGTTGTTCACAGATAGACAATACAGTCTCAGTCTCAGTCTCAGTCTCGTACATAGTTGAATCCTACACCTGTTTCAGCCCTGAGTCAACACTGAGTTACTAGAGAAACACGGGATAACAGACTCAACCAAAAGTTTAGGACCGACCATTATCCAGATACTCACCCTCACGAATCAAATCGTCAGCGTCCCCAGCATCTTCAGCCAAACCTTGTGAGATAATGGCAACAATGGCATCCGTGTGTAACCGATACTGTTTCGCAATCTCGTAAGCGTGTCTTGCATCCTCGGTTATACTTTGCTGGCTCATACTCCCCCCTTTTTCCCTAAAAACTCGGACACAAACTGAGAACCGCGCTCTGCAATTTTGAAGACTGTCCTGTTATCCGCCAGATGCCGATGAAGCTGGACAAACCCACAGAGAACCAATCTGCGGGCTGAATTACTGTCCACGGTCCCCAAAACGTCGGGAGAATTAAAAGGATGCAACTCCGCAGTACCATCTTTGGAGATAGACAACCAGCAGTTATCAGTCACTAATTGCAACAGAATATCCCTCTCTTGTTCTGAGACAGGAGAAGCAGCTTGTGGAAGAGTAGCTCGAATACGGGTAGCCAGATCAACCAGATTCTTACAACGCCCTTGAATCTCAGCAATCTGCTTCTCCAAGACTGCGGACTTCTCCGTAAGCTGAACAATCTCGTTGTTTATCTCAGTCAGCCGGGCATATCCCAGTAACTCCGGCCGTTGATCCAGATAGGCTTCCCACGCATCAAGACAATCATCGTGAATCGACGTGCGGAGTACAGCAGGCACAGGATCAGAACCATCCGCAAAGTCCACATAAGGCTCTGCGGCGTCAGTCCGACCCCACTGACCTGTCTCTCCGGTTATCCCCACCAAAAATTTGAACCGAACAGGACGGTTATCCCAGTTCGGGCCGACCGGGGAGACAGCGTGGTTTGTCAGAACCACGTAGGGCAGTGAATGCCCGGAAGGCACAAACTGGAAGTGGACCCGATACCCTGTCCGAGTCTGAATAACCCCGGATAAAGGAGGTAGGTAAGCCGCCTTCGCAGACTTCGCCATCACTATACCTTGAAACAATGCTTGAACCGATTCTTATGATCCAAAACCTTTCCCAGCACATCCGTCAGCCGAGACGCAAAGAGTTCATTATGCCGATCAAACCCTTGACCATGCACAAACTCGTGAGCGGCGACGGAAAGCAGTGGCCAGCGATCTTTCTTCGTCCAGCGAGGACTGAAATGAGGCCGTCCACCCTCTTCCTGAATAAGCCGAGCGGGGGAAATATAGTAGACAGGACCAACCGAATCCAACTGCTCAAACATAGCCTCGGTAGAGGAACCGTCGTCTTGGTCATTTTCCGAGAACAAAAAACCAAGAGAAAAGTCCCCTGACTGCTCAAACATAGCATGGAGTTCCACCAGACATTTTGCCCAAACAGCCGACAACCATGCCGAGTAGGCGGAAAAACGAGGACTGCCGGGATCATAAAACACAGGCACTTTGAAAGAGTTACAGGCTTCATTAAGAATAATGAAGTCATGCTTGACAGCAATTGAGCCACCATAAAGCAGAGACTTACCTTGCTCCATAACAGGACTATCAACACCTTTGTTCTCAGCAGAACCACTCTGATAGTTCTCCGAGTCCAGCAATGCCGATGTCAGTGTTCCACCCGATGCGGCAGAGTAGCCTGCAACAAACTGCGGAGAATACTTCGCTAGGTGTGCGGATGGAACAGTCAGCAAAGACTGAATCACGGGAGCAGACAGTTTGATCCCCTTGTACCGCGTGTACTTCGGTGCTCGTGGGCGAAAAGCCTTCCGTCGATTCGTCCCAATTGCCTCGATAAATTCGTCCAGAGCACACCTGTACCCGTATCGAAGTCCATCCCGGTTACTGGTCAGAGTTTCGTAAGACGAGTCCAGTTCGCACACGACACAATGGTCATAATCCCAAAGAGTCTTGGAGAACATGAAGACACCGCCGACACGAACCAATAATTTTCCAGCATGAGACCTGTTCGTGTACACTCGGCACCATTCTGAACCATCATCCCAGTCACGGCGTTTGCCCCGTTTTGTACGGGCCGAAATTACTTCATTGTTCAAGACCACCTTACCCCGCCACTGCGAATAGGAAACGCAGCGTTGAAAGCTGGAAATCAATTCAGATACGTGATCTCCCTCGATGAAGACAGTGGAGCGAGTACCAGAAAAGGTCTGAACCGCGTCAGACAATTCGTAACCACAGCCTTCACCCTGAACAAGCAGGCTACCAGTTTGCAGAATGTAGCGTTTGTGGCAAAAGTATAGCAGTTCTTTTGCCCTTCCAAATCCACCAACAGTCCCTTCATGGTCTTTACCGGTTTCTCCAAGAGTCAACAGCTTGTCGAGAAGTTCAGCCGAATCCATCGAGCGACCATTGTTGGAAAAGGTGACTTCTGTGAGACCATCCTCAGTCAACAGCACTTTGAACACCATTTCCGTCGAGCGTGGCGCATCCACACAATTCTGAAAGGCTTCACGGACGAAAGCAGCGTGCCAGTCTTCATACTGACTCCGAACTTCCGAGAGAAATCGACGGCCGATTGCGACATGCTTCATGGGGTTTCCTTTCAACTGTCTTTCAGGTTGCTGTATCTTCCAACTACCCCATTCTAGGCTTGAGTCAAGAATAAGTCAAGCCTAAGTCAGATAAAAAGACAGAAATTTCCAGTCAATCTCCAATTTTTAGTGGACCAGCCGCAATTCGATCACGGACCAGTACATCCAGAAGGGCTTCCAATTCAGACAACGCATTTTCCTTGCGGTGATACTATCGCATCGGCTGATCCTGCTCATCGAAGCAACCCCACAGATGATACCCCGGACCAGCATTCACAGACAGATAAAGTCGCCAAGTGCCTCTTCGATAACAAGTCGAGTATTCGAGCAATGATATAGTCAAACCATCCATTGGCTCCCCAATACTCGATACCCAATTTCTGTGATTGGCAAACTCCACGTCCAGAAGATGACCAGTTTCCAACTTCTGCTCCAACTGTTTCAGCGAGACAGCATCCATCAAACTCTCCCCAAATAAAAAGAGTCGCTCGGCAGCACAGGACCACCGAGCGACTCCGCAACCTGTCCCGGACCAGAAACCAAAATCCGGGACACCCCCAAAGTTCCGATCAGACACATTCGCAGTAACGGTCGAACAAACCGTGCAGCGGAACAGTCCGACGTAGAATCCGATTCGCGGGCACATTCTTCTCAGGAGCTTCACCAGCAGAGCGTCGAGACGCCCGGAGAACTTCTGTCACGGAGTTGAACAGACTCCACGCCGTCCTGTCAGAAAACTCATCGTGGGAAGGCTTACGCCACTCCTGCAACGCCGCAGGAAGTTTCGTGCAGGGAAGAGCCTGAGTGTCCACAGCCTGCACCAGAAGATCATGCGCATCTTTGTCCGACAGGGCAAAGTTCTTATACGCCTCGATACGACGTTCCTGCTTCACACGAAGTTGTCCCAACTTTCCGACAGCCGTGGCGACCAACCGAGGCAAGTCCCGCTGAATCCAGCGAGTATGTTTCCGAGACAGACGAACTTCGCCTGAAAAGGCCAGATTGTCACAGACGAAAACTCCGGAACCACAAGCAAGTCCGGCAGGAAATGTCTTATCGTGACTGTTTCGCAGGCCCACAACCAGCGCGTAATCGTCGTGAGACGCACCGTTTTCCAGTTGCAGTGCGCCGAAGTAACGATCCCCACCTTTCCACAAAGCATGGGCTTCGTTGACCACATGCAAGCCCGTTTGGCCGAGGCCAGAAACAACACGATCGATGTAATCCCGATGAGGAATTGGGCACCATGTTTCCGTCGGGTCGGGAGTCTTGACTGCGGACACTTCTTCGAGACCAACCGCGTTACCACCACAGTGAAGCATCAAATTGAGTCGATTGGTAGCCATCAGGCTTCTCCTACATTCAGGGTTTCTTTCTCGTAAACAAGAACCATTCTCGTCCAGCACTCTGATTGTAGGCATGAGTCAGGATTGAGTCAAGCCTAATTTGCGAAAAAATCACAGCGGCATTCCACACACTGAGCAGATATTGTTCAGGTGAAACATCAAAAACCCTGCCAAAAACTGAAATCTCCGATCAATATCTCCATCCTGACCCGCCAAAGCAGCGACAGATCGCACAACATCGTATCCTGACAGCCTCTGCAAAGACGCTTCTTTCTGCACAGATTCAGACAAAGTCTGATACGCTTGCTTGGAGAACCCAAATAAGTCCGCTTGGCGGCGAATCAGAGTCACAGGATCAGCCAACGGAACATGAACAAGACTCATCAACTGTGTCACAAGCTTATCCGCATCCACTGACAGATACTCCACAAAATCCAAGATCGATTTCTCATACCCCTCTTTGGATTTCTTCTTCCGAGGTGCCCGCAAACAGGGTAGTACCACAGACTTATCGTGCAATAAAGCACAGGCTGTCATCGTTGGGCGACCGTTGTAACTCAAAAATACTCCCGGAGTAACACTCTGCGTCAAGTCCCCTTGTAGCACCAGCACCTCAAATATGCCTTTTGGGTGAAACCAACAGTCCGCAAATTGCGTATTTGGGACGGAAACAAGCATGTCAAAAACATCTTGGAACCCAATAAATGACTTATCACTGCTGAAAATGTTTACAACTTGGCTGTCCGTGTGGCAAACGAACACATGCCCCCCTCGACCCGGCTTGTTCATCGAGTAATGGACCATTCGCGCAGTCAATGAGGTATCACGCACGAACTCTTTGTAGATAGAGGGTTTGACGCCAGACAGGCGACCAAACTGAGACGCAGCAATCGGTGTCAGAGGAATGGAATCCGTACCTCCTGTCAAAGACAGGTAAAAATCAGGAGGACCAGATGAGTCTCCGGGAGCGACCAGACTCAGGTTTTCCTCAAGTTGACTCCAACTAAACAAAGTCTCTTGATAGCCCAATGACTTCACAAACTGCTCAGTCTGCTGCACAGAATCCAACACAGACGTACCCTCCCCCAAACAGATTATTGATGCGAAATACCGCCTATAAGCGGCTGAAAAGATTGTTCCTCACCCTTTTGTTCAAAGACAAAGACAGGAACACCTTGAGTGAACCACCTCGCCAATAGTTGTTCTGTCTCGCCCAGCCGAGTATCCACAAAACCAAAAACAATGTCTGGGTTGGTCGTCCCCCTGAAGTCCAAAATACGTTGTGAATCACACAGAGTCCGAAATCTGGAGCAGAGAAGAGTATCTGAAAAACTATCCGACTGAATAATCCCAACTGGAACAGGGCGACGGATAGAAGTCTCACACCCGCAGCAGGGAACTCCAAAACGAAGCACGATTCCCCGTTTATCAACCCGACGACCGCAAAACGGACAGGAAAAGTACAACCCTGACAAGAATTTCACAACACAAGGATGTACAACAGGCAGACCAAGTGAAACCAAAAATGCAAAAGTCAACGGGTCTACTGTGCCCCTCTCTGAATTATCGGGCCACTCAAAAGCAGGGTAGGTGTCCTGAAGGTACTCACACCCCCAGTAAGGAGACCAATTCCGAAAAAGGTGATCTACAACCCGTAACCAATCTGCCGACTGCCCAAACTTCCGGACAGCGGATAACGACGCCCCTTTTCGCAGAATCGTATCAAGTATTCCCCGAAAACGGTTATGGAAATACAGATATTTCGCGTGCGACTCCACAGACAGAGAAGCAAAAAGAGAATCCCGCAACCGAGGAGGAACAGCTAACTTCCTGTTTCTTTGTGGCAGACCTTGGCCTCTCAGAGAATTCCTTCCTTCGTTGCGAACCATTCCGGTATCTCCACATAGCCTTCATCCCCAACATGCTCCATATCAGTAGCCTCAACCAAAGAACGTGGAATCCACCATTTGTCCTCTCCAACCTCCGCGTCTTCCTTATCCACGTCACAAAACCGTACCAGTATCGCACGGTCTGTCTCCGCGTCGAGCGTCACTTCATCAAGTTCGTAAGTTTCATACTGACTCACTTTTCGTCCTCCGTTGCCCGGAAAGTCATCTTGCCTTCTAACTCTGGATAATCCTGTACCAGCCAACGACAGATGTAGGGTACAAAATAGTTAGTCAGCTTGAATTTTCCCTGCCAATTGAATTTTCCCTCCCACCGAACACGTTCGCGGAGTAGTCCCGTACCAAATGGCTGACCGGCTGACACCATCTGAAAAGCAAAGTGAATAAAAAGCCTGTAAGCCTCCGGATTCCTCGCCATCCAGCGATACGCATGACGCCGGGGGTCTTCCTTACTACTCCCAAGAGGAACAACAGAATTCTCAGGGGTGGGCTTTACAGATGATAAATCAATCGACCTGTCACAGTGAACGCAGAGAAGCACACTAGAGGGAAAAGGAACGAAGCTAGACTTCCCACAATCAACGTAAGGGCAGGTAATAAGAAGCGTGTCAACAACTTTGCTGGTATTCATCACACCCCAACAATAAACTCACGATCCTTATGGCGCGTCAGCTACTCAAAGAATATCACTAACCCGAATGTCTACGCCCCTGCCAAAAATGTCCCAAACTTCAATCACGCGCTCACGATTTGTCCTGTACCTACATCTCGGAATGGAACAAACCTATCAATAGGGACATGAACCAGCAGGTCAACGTCATTCACATCATTTCTGTCCCACCTACCGCCAACACTTTCATCAAAAACATCGTAGGGGGTAAATTGACAAACCCGCAAAGCATCATCCCACCAAACCGCAAAGTAATGAGGCACCCCCGCAAGCGCAGCCATCGTTTGCCCGGCGACAAACTTGGACTTATCAAAAAACAGGGTCGGATATTTCCTTATCGGAACGTACCTACGTTTGAACTCCAAGACCCCTAGCCAACTCAAGTTAGGTGTATGCAGAGAAAAATCAATTCTTTCCTCTACAGTCCGTTTGAACATCAACACCTGCCAATGATACTGCAAGAACTGTCGAAATTGTTCCTCATAAGCTCTATCAGTCGAGTCCTCATACAGACCCAACCGATTAGCAAAATTACTTGGCATCCCCTAAGACCTCTTGATTGCTACCACTTTGTGAAGTGCCATACCCCGTTGGTGGACAGCAGAACCTTGAACCTTTTGAGTAGCGACCTGAGACGTGGAAACCGAATGACTCAAACCGGGACGAACGACACCGATGGCCACTTGACAGAATAGGTCAACGAATCTTGATGGCCCCCGCTTTATGAAGGGCCAATCCAGTGGCCATGACGTGCTTACAAATTCCAGCCAACCCACTTGGGTTTGCCGGTCCCCGATACCTCTCCGGATGAGGAGGAGTATAAGGAGGAGCTTTTGGGCCAAAAAGCGCAGAGGGGCTTTCTGATTCACACTCCCAATTAAACCTCCACCGAAAATCAGGACAATTACATCGAACCCGCACAGAGTCGTTGAATGACAATTTTTCAAAGAACAGGTTTCCTCCCGGACGAGAGGGTGTCTTCCCACGGCTCTTGATTTTCAGCAGACCACGTTTCGCAGTCTCGGAAAACACTACGTTGCGAAACATGAGATTCGTCCGGTAACGCTTTTGCCGTAAGTTCGGATGCTTTTCCCCCAAGACTTTTGAAGATGCCAGAATAATCCGCAGCTTGGGAAAAGGTTGCCATTTAACAGTCTCTGTTCTCACCCTGTCAATCACATGCTGACGACGTTTCGTTTTCGGGAAAGCTCGGATCGCTTTAGCCCATAACTGTCTGATCGACGCTTCCATCAGTGCAGATTCAACCAATTTCTGCTCTGAGTAAGGAAGAGATAGAGCCAGCAGTTCTGCAATTGTCAATCGTAGGGTAGTCGGAGACTCTGCTAAAGATTCAATCAACGTCATATTGGCGTCCCTCGCGTGAAAGAAGTCCGTTCATCTTCACAGTATACCGACCAGACCGAATCACAGAAAGACTGTAAATCTCGACTGTGTGTTATCAAAAACACACGGTCTGCCTCACGACGAATGATCTCAACAGCCCTCGACGATAGAGAACGGTCAAGATAATCGAAAACTTCATCTCCAATCAGAAAATTCCCGGACCAGCCAAAAGCTGCTTGCTTGGCAAATCTTCGGAGTGCGAAGTGAATCGCCAGATCAATACACCGTTCTTGCCCTCCTGACGACAGTTCATAACATCCTGCTGGAGATGAAACTTCTAAAGAAACGGCTGATTTTGCAACAGTCGTCTTTCTAGGCTTCACCGGAAGCAATCTCACAACTATCTGATTCTCAAAAAACTCTTGGCAATAAAATTCCAAAGCGGTGTTCATAGTCGCCAGAACATCACCCAACCTCTTTGACCGAATACCCCGTATTGAAAATCCCTCAGACCACCAGTCCAGATACGGTTGAATAGACGTGCATTTCTGCAACGCCTGCTCAACAGATTGTAGCTGAGAAGATTCCTGAAACAGTCTATCTTGATGCGCCTCTAAACTTTTTGCTGAAACAGAATCCATGTCTTTGAGGCGACCTATCTCTCCCTGTAAAGAAGAAAGTCTGCTGTCAATCTCCCTGACTTCCACTTGGATGGAGGAAAGTGAAGAAGTGTAGGAAGCACACTGCGCGCGGAGAGTTTCCAACTCTATTCTTGCCTCTTCCAAAGATTCCTTGTAGGCAGAAAGCTGTTCTTTGCTGTGAGAAAGAGCAGACAACTCTCTGGAAATCTCAGACTCCACATCCATGAGAACCTTAGCTAAGTGAGAACCATCTACAATCTGAAAGCAAGTAGGACACTCTCCAGCACCGATCCGGACCAGACGATCTTTTTTATGGACAGCATCTTCATAGCGACATTGCTGAGAACCCACCTGAGAAAGATACTTCTCATAAGCAGCAGACTGAGCCTTCTCAACTTCAACAATCGAGGAGAATGCAGCAGTTATCTTGCCATGTTCTGCACTTACTTGAGAATACTCTGCAACCTTCTGTTCCCGAAGATTGTTCAAATTCTCAATCTTTTCTTCCAGCAGCCTCCGAGTGGAAGTTGACTCTTCTCTCCACTGAGCCATCTGCTGTTCCGCGTCCGTAATTCTAGCCTGTGTCAAATTGACAGACTGTTGCAGAAGGTCTTTCTGCACCTGTAACTGCTGGTGAACAGGACCAATCGAAGCTAATTGCTCCCTAGCACTCTGCTGTGCTCGCTCATACTCAGCCGCCCCTAGAAAATCTTCGATTACAGACGTGCGTTCAGAATCTTTGTACCCCGAAAATCTCTCCGAAAACCCTTGCCCCATCACGACAAGAGAACGAAACAGATGAGATGGCAATCCAATGATATCCGCCATTGCCCCAACACCAGCAGCCTTTGTCTTATAGGGTGTTATTACAGAACCATCACAGACAATCTTCCAACCACTTTTAAGGCTGCGAAGCACGTAGTAAGTATGATTTCTGTGTGTAAACCATGTCTCGACAGATGTATCCTCAGAGACAGGTTGCCCATGATATCTCCGACGAACCCGGTCCATCTGAGACCATTGAACAGGCCGACTGAGAACATCGTAAAACTGCCAAAGAAGAGGCTCGGCCAGTAACGCAGATTTCCCTGAACCCGTTGGGCCGACAACGAGAGTTAGCCCTGTTCCTGAAAAGTCAATGACCGCCTCTTCCACAGACAAAAAATTACGAATTCGGACAGCCTGCAAATCCATGTCAACCGACTCTCTGCTGCGAATTAGGCGGCAGCGGGACTCCTAAGTGATAAGACACAAAGTCTTTCGCATACTGCATTACCTGATTAGGATCGTCATCGGCAGACAACTCAATTTCGATTGCAGCCCGGTGATTCTCCCACTGGCCTAACGGAACCAATCTCTCGTATCTGACCAGAGAAATTTTCATGGTAGAAGACCTTCAGGAAGCTGATATGTTCCCCGGATTATAGCCGCACCAGTTTCTGACAAAACACGACGATCAAGACCTTTCAACTTATCTGCCGAGAGACCAGCGACATATTCTTCTACGGCCAAAGCAGGGTCTGCTTGAGGATCGATCGCAGCTTCACCCAGAGAAGAAACACTATCATGTTGGTCGGATCGAAGAACACTGACCGACTGAAAAATCCTCCCGAACACGTCAGTCGCTAATCCTTCCTTACCCGGAGGCACTGTAAGTCTCAACGAAGTGCGTTCTAGGGGAATCTGGCACCGAAGGTTAAACCAATCATCAAACACCTTGCAGGAATTGGCAGACGAGTCATATTCAAAATCCGCGTTGAAGGCCAAGAAGTATCGGGCATGAGGATTCTCAATGAATACAGGAGCCGAAGTAATGACTCCTGACTGAATGTCAAACAACCAGATGCCCCGCAACTGTTGTCTTGGTTCCAAATTGTAACAATTGTCACGAAAATCGTGAGACATTGGAGAACCTGCATACCATATCCACCGACCAGTACCCATCTGAAGCTCTGTAGGTGGATTTGGTCGGTGATAGTGCCCCACAATTGTCTGTCGGGGAAACCAAGCAGGGTCCATCCCCTCTTCGTCAAGCCGACCGGGAGCAAACATCGCTCCACGAACAGGCAGATGCGAAAAGAGAACGCAATCAGCAGACTCAGACCAAACCAAACCCAACTCACTGCGCACCTTATCTTCAGAACCCTCCCGCAGATAAGAGACGAACATGATCTCGTCAGGACCAGTCGCCCAAGGCCAGACAACCTGATACTGGTCTGGCATGAGGGGAGACAAAGAGGACATCAAATTTATGCCACCGTCTGCTGTAAAATAATCGTGATTTCCCACCAGCCAGTAGGAGCGACCCACTTGGCGGCAAACTTCGGAGATAAACCACGACATCAACGACAAGCTGTAATGATCGACCCCTCGATTATCCTCCCCAAAGTCTCCGAGATGCACAAAGACTTCCGGCTGTAGACGATCAATCTCTGCCAAAACCCAACGAAGAGTCTCCTTCGTCTGTGCTGTACGCTCCGACTTGAGATGACCACACTCAATCTGCAAGTCCCCAACAACAAGCGTTTTCACACCAAACCTCCCACTTTTCATAGTGTAGGAGAAGTCAACCCTAAGTCAAGCCTCAATCAAAGACTACTCAGGAAATCCGTCGAAATGGTTCCGACCAGTGAGAAAAATTCTCCAGAAGGGAATTGACACCCAAAGAACCCAACTGGTGAACAGCAGACATCTCGTCGAACTTCAAGGCCGAAAGCACACCCTGCAAAACAGTCTGCGTATGATCGTCTGGAAAAATTTCCCTGTCAAAATCCACCAATTCAATGTTTTTCTCAACAGCCTTTCGGCAATTAGAAATGTCTTGAAATTTTTTACGGGAGTCTTTCCCGCAAAAGTCAAAGAACGGGGTCAAGTCAGCAGGGCAAGCATCCCGATACTGATGAGCCTCATACCAGTCTTCTCGGTAGCCCTTCAGAGTTTCAGACACAAAAGCCTTAACAGCCTTTGCCACGTAAACCTGTCCAACACCTTTGACACCATGAATATCGTCCGAATTCTTACCGAGCACAGCCTTCCGAAGCACAAACCAATCTACGGGAACGCCTATTCGGGGCATAAAGTTATGGAGAGAAATCCATTCATTCGTCACCTGACGTCGCACGCAAACATGCTCACTCACACACTGAGCAAAATCCCAGTCATCACTTGCGATGACAACCTGTTTGGCATATTGACCAGCTAAACTCTTTGCCAGCAGAGCAATGACATCGTCAGCCTCGCGTTCGGGCCACTGAATGACATGAACCCCAGAAGATTGCATCAAAGGAGTTGCCAACTCCGCGCTAGTTATTACCGTTTGACGAATCTCAGCACGCTCTGCCTTCTCTTCTTCCGTCAAACCGGGATGGAACCCACGGGAAACCTTATACCCAACCATAGATTTTTCATCGGGAGGGTATAGAGACAGCCTTCTCTTCGAGTGCCCACCATCCCAGACTCCGATAACCTTCTCGCAAGGAGCACAGAGAGACAGTATTTTCTGAATACTGTTCAGCAGACCGAGAACACCACCTGTCTTTCTGCCAGATGAATCTCTCAATTCTGAGAGAGCCTTTACATGCAAACTGCGCCGAAGGTGGTAGTTCAGGTCAAGAAGAAGAATTCTCTGGAACATCGTTTGCTGTTCTCCTCTCAGCCAAAATCGCAGACACCAACTTGGGAACAGCCTTGGGAACAAGCTGCTGAATTTCACGGAGGAGCATACTAGAGATCATCTCTTCGCCATTGTCCTTCGCCAGAATACTCTCGTAATCAGCCCCGCGAAACTTAGCAATTGGACCCACTTGTACGTTGCCACACACCAGATAGATAGAAGAACTTTCAGCTACAGTCGCAGACTCCGAATCCCCCGAAACAGGAGTATTCAATTCCTCATCGTACACAACAGGTACACCAGCCTCATCCAATGGTAGTGAACTGAGTGGAGAGTCACCTGTAGAACCAAAACCCCCAGACCTAGCAGATTCCGCCAAAGACTCTACAGAAATCCACTCAGCATTCAGTGTTGGAAGAAGCACAGCTTGAACAATCCTTTGTCCGTGCCGTATCACCAGAGGCTTCACACCCGTATTTTTGATCGCAGCAAACCACTCATCTCGATAATCAGCATCGATGACCCCCACACTGTTACCCAGACGAAAATCTTTTGAGGCAGAAGAGGCTCTGGCAAAAAGCAAAGAGAACAATGGCTCTGGAAGCTCAGTCTTGATTCCCAAAGGCACACGAACAGTCTCACCGGGTAAAATACTCAGGTGCAAATGCTGACAAGGGAATACCGAAAGCTGTTTTATCTTCTCAACCTCAACCGGCTGCTTAGCACGTAACCAGTCAACAACCGTCGCATAATCCTCTCTCACACCTTCCGGCGTCACCGGTTCCTTCCACGCCAGATGTCTCCGAGCTTTCCAGCAAAAAAACCGTTTGTTCCCCTCCCGGTCAAAACAAGCCCGTGTCAAAACGGCTGGAAGATCAAAACCTGCGGAGTAATCCGTAGCCAACTCAGGTAGACCCAAATCGTTGCCGGGCAGTAAGACCACCGGAATCTGGTACATAGAACATCCTTTTCTTGCTTACTCCACTGGATGAACCATCGCGGGTTCCTGCTTAGAGCAGCATCGCCAACACTGATAGGCTAACCAAGTACGCAAGCCCGGCCTCTCATCCAGAGTCTGACGAAGATTAGCGTCAGTAGTCGTAATTTTTTCCTCTGGAGGCCAGCCAAAAATGTATCGCCATTGTGTCGCATTACTAGATGTAGTTAGGCCAGTTTCATACACCTTCTTCTGCTCACCATCAATCAGATGGTAAACCTCTCCAGTGGCATTACACTGCGAACACGTGCGGAAGTTAGTTGACTTCCAACGTCTGACACCGCTAACAGTCTCAGCAACACGACCCCCGCAAGACGGGCAGGGATCAACACACGGGACAGAGCGAAGAAACCTAAACATCGAAGCATCATTATCCATTCCGTCCCATGCCCGAATGACACCCTCAGTCTCCCGGAAAGGAGGGCAACCAGCTTGAGATTTCAAAATTTTGAAACTACTAACGATTCCAATTTCACGGTCTACCAATGTCGGTGATACGATCCTTTCGACCTGCCGAGCACGGACACGCAAGCTGGCCATGAACTTTGGACCACCCCCACAATCAACGTCTTTACCCGCGTAGGGTCCAATCTTCTGATGCTGCTGAAGTAGAAGAAAAATGGTGACATTGAGCCTACCAGCCATAGGAACGATTGTCCGCAAAGCAGACCTTATCGACCGGGCTTTGCTTGTCATGCCCATCCCGAACATATTATCCGGGTTCTCAAAAATGTGCTGCTCCTGCGAATTTGAGGGTGTATCCCAACCAATAACCAAAGGATGTTCGTTACACCATTTCAGGTCAAATTCATTCCGCTGGACTAGAGCATCACGTATGTAAAACCAACCCTGTTCAAGAGTATCAATTTCCAACGGCAACATCGTGTCTAAAGACACACCCTCTCGCTGCATACGCTGAGAATCGAGACACGATTCGCTCATCAAGAGTATGTTGGCTCCTCCGATAAGATGGTTTTGAGCCAGCGCAGATTCCAACAGAGTAGACTTACCCTGTGAAGGATCACCCTCAATGGAAATCACCCGACCACGAGGCCAACCACCCCACAAAAGGACGTCCAGCGGAGTACAACCTGTGCTTATCCAATCAGTGATGTCTGAGTAATAAGCACCAGCAGCCTTGTAGCCATACTCAATTTGAGACTGTTTGTTGATCTGTGAAGCAAGAGAAGTCAGCGACGAAGCAACCGATTTTGGAATCCTCTTCCTAGCTGACGGCTTCTCCCCCGTCTTCTTCGATTTAGCCGCCCGTTTCTTCCGTGTAGGCTTCGCCGCCGACTTCTTCTTTGCCACGCTAATACCTCCTACACCGGACTGGCTGCCACAACAGAAGAATTAGCTGCTTGCTGACATGCTTGCTCCCAAGGACAAGTGGCACAAGTTAGAGGATTCCTAGCGGAAACAACAAAGAATCCCGTCTCCTGTGGTCGAGTCTGGTCAAAAAAGCAAACAGGCCGTTGCCCTCCATTCGTCTCTACCTGAGTACCAACCGATGGACCCGGCTGCTGATTATCAGCAACAGAACCATTGGAAGATGTTGCTAGAGATGAATCTGTTGGGAGGACAGGCTCAGCCACCGGGATTACATCTGCCTGTGTGCTTTGCAAAGGCACAGAGGAAGGAAGAGAACTGCTGACCGAATCGGAAGAAATCGGCTGCTCAGACAACTTTTTCGCCAAACTCGTAGTATGCTTCTTGATCCCACGAAGATGGTTCGTCCGCCACATCTTAGGCAGACCCTTGAGAGCACCACGTTTACCTTTTTCTTCAATCAGAGAGTAATAATACGTTCCAGAAACATCCAAACCACCATCGGCAGGTATTTCCACAGTACACCACCGAAGATCGTCATTAACGAATGTTACCCAATCCGGATGGATACCCCAGACTGCAACAAGTTGCTTCACTTTCTCAGTCGTAAAAGAATCCTCTCCGCCGATAGAGTTTTCAGGCACCGTCTGACTGGCGGGGCTACCAGAGGTGCCTTGCTCAAAAGGGACTGTTCCCGGAGCACCTGTCGTAGGAGGCGGAGAAACTGCACCCGGAACCCCCGGAACCCCCGGAGCACCTGTCGTAGGAGGCGGAGAAACTGCACCC